>TARA_R100000306_G_scaffold42211_2_pt1 | contig 14234 bp, 17 predicted proteins | sample TARA_R100000306 | Tara Oceans TARA_R100000306 (sample SAMEA2620824) | marine metagenome | biome: marine biome (ENVO:00000447); feature: mesopelagic zone (ENVO:00000213); material: "saline water (ENVO:00002010), including plankton (ENVO:xxxxxxxx)" | depth 1000 m | reverse complement strand
TTCTCGTGAGTTTTTATACGTTTATGATTGCGCGCAGGCAATAAGATTATCTATAGATAATGAACAGCTTGGTGCCGATCCAATCAATGTAGGTACTGGACAAGAAATCAAAATATCTGATTTGATACACCTCCTGTGTGACCTTATGGGATATAAGGGAAAAATAGAATGGGACACTTCTAAGCCAGACGGCCAACCTAGAAGATGCTTAGATATATCAAGATCAAAAAGACTATTAGGATATGAACCACAAATAAATTTAGAAGATGGCCTCAAAAAAACATTGGAATGGTGGTATGATTTCCGCAATCGTGTTTAGTAAAGATAGAGCCCTTCAGCTAGATCTTACACTAAATAGTATACAAAGAAATTTTAAACAAGTGTCTGAAATATTAGTTATATTTCAGGCATCTACGGAACATGTGCAATCTTATCAGATTTTACAGAAAGAATGTCTTGATACAAATTTTATATTACAAAACGAGGAAGATAGTGGAGGTTTATTTGGTGATATAGAAAAAACAATTTCCCACGCTTGTCAGGAATATATTTGTTTTTTAACGGATGATGATATTGTTTATAGCTCTGTGGCATTTAGCGCAAGCGTTTTAGATGGATTATTTCACAATCCATGTTCGTGTCTATCTCTAAGGCTAGGAAGTAATATTCGTAAACGAGACTATGGGGATGGGGTGTTACGGGATGATTGTATACCTCTTCGAGAACGAAATGATCCCTTTTTAACATGGAATCGTACTACAATTCCGGTGGGTGGTTATTGGTCATATCCCCTGTCAGTGGATGGTCACATTTTTAGAAAGCAAGACGCTAGACGGTTCGCTAAAGAATTGAATATATTGAATAATAGTGGTGCTTTTGAGTGGAAACAAACTCCCAATGAATTTGAAGCAAAACTACAGAGATTCTGGTTTGATATTCCTCCCCTTATGGCGTCCCTTAAGACTAGCTGTGTAGTAAATAGTCCAAACAATAGAGTACAAAACACAATTAAAAACCGACACGGTGACGAATTTTCTTATGATGCACAATTTTTAAATGAAAAGTTTTTAGGTGGCTACAGAATCAATCTTGATCATATTGATTTTCCAGAGATTGTATGCCCACACCAAGAATTAGATATATTGAAGGGTCTAATATGATTTTTAATTTGGTTGCCTTAATTAATAAATATAATATGCAGATTAAGGGTGTTCTCCACATAGGAGCATATACCGGAGAGGAGCTGGAACTTTATAGGACCGTAGGTCTATCTAATACTGTATTGTTTGAGCCACAAAAAGACCTGTTTAGAATAGTAAAGAATAAATGTATAGCTGCTGAAAACGTGCATAACGTAGCTCTTGGTAATGTAAATGATCAGTTAATGGACATGTATATATCTCATACAGAGGGAGGAATTAAAAATGGGTCAGGAGCATCCAGTTCATTACTGAAACCCAAGAAACATCTTATTGAACACCCTAATGTAAAATTTGTGAAAAAAGAGTCAGTGGAAGTTTATAAGTTAGATAATTTTATTTCTACTTTTGATATTGATATCAAAGAATATAATTTTATTAATGTGGACGTACAAGGATATGAACTAGAAGTTTTTAAAGGCGCAGAAAAATCATTGAAACATATAGATTATATTATAGCGGAAGTGAACAGAGATGAAGTATATGCCCAGTGTCCTCTTATCGGAGATATTGATAATTACCTCCAAGGTTTTGGCTTTACTAGAGAGCTTGTAGCGTGGCAATCAGAAAGCTGGGGAGACGCCTTTTATATGAAGGACGCCCAATGAATTTTTTTGATATGTGTGAAATAGAAACGTCTCTATTTGATAGGAATTACGCAGAAAAGAATGCCAATTGGCTTCTTATTAAAAAAATCTATGAAAAAAATATAGACCAAACCACACATGATAATCCTATACCAAAAATTATACATTTTATATGGCTTGGTGCGCCAATGCCAGAATGGTATGCTAAAAATATAGAAGACTGGAAGAATAAAAATCCAGACTTTGAAGTGAAAACATGGGGCAATGAAGAGGTAGAAGAATTTTTGCCAGAAATGAAGACTAAGACCCTATATTTGGCCTCTCCTAGTTGGGGTAACAAATCGGATATATTGAGGTATGAGATATTAAAAAAATATGGAGGCCTATATGTGGACGTAGACTTTCTATGTCTCTCATCAGAGTTTACTAGTATTCATGACAAGTGTTCTTTTTATGCGGGTATATGTTTGGAGAGATCAGTACAAATGAATAATGGTATTATGGCATCTTCTATTGACCATCCCATTCTAGACTTGTGTATTGAGCGTTGTACACTAGAAAATCCATGGAATATTGCCTGCGATCAAACTAAGGTGCTTTATCAAACTGGTCCGTGGGTACTTACTGAAAGTATTATAAACTACATAAGATCATGGTCATGGACTGCCCTAGACAATATTCTTATTTTTCCTTCTCAATCCTTTCATCCATTTCCAGCTAGATATAGAGATGAAGCAACGGAAGAACTCATTAAATCTTATCTAAAACCTTGGAGTTATGCGTGCCATTTGTGGCACGCTAGTTGGCAGCCGACCTCAAAGTATTACGTGGGAGACTTAATATGATGCCTGATTTTGCAATTCCCACTAATCATGAGAACCCTCCTTATAATACTACAATCTTTGAAGAATATTTTTATAATAGATTTAGTAAAGAACGTCCAGACACTTGTAAAGAGTATCTTCCCGTCTGCTGGACTAATTATTATGTTGCTAAAAACTATGGCAAAGACGATATGTCAGACCTACAGCTATATCTTGACTCTCTAGATAAAGACAAAGAATATTTTACTGTAGTTCAGTGGGACGACGGCATTCTTCATAATGTTAAAAACTTAGATCTATATTCATTTGCTAGTGGTGGCATGGGAGATTATGCATACCCATTAAATTGTATGCCACGACCAAACACAGTTTTTATCAAACCTCAACGAGAGTTGCTTTGTAGTTTTGTAGGAGCCATTAAGGGGCGACACGTAATTAGGCAAAAAATGCAATATTATTTTCATGAATACGACGATATTTTTATCAGTGAATGGATGGGTGTCACAGGTTTTGAAATTGCGATGAAAAGTTCTATATTTGCTTTATGCCCTAGAGGGTACGGAAAAACATCTTTTAGAATATGTGAGGCTCTTAATTATGGTACAATTCCTGTTTATATATACGATGAGCCTTGGATACCTTTTCATGATATGGTGGATTTTGAGTCGTATGGTGTATTGTGTAGTGCTAAAAAGCTTAGACATCTATATGGATATTTAAGTATGATGAGTCAAAACAAAATAAATGATATGCGTGACGCAGGTAGAAAGGTATATAAAAAATATTACTCTTATGAAGGATGTTATGATAGGATACTAGATAAACTCAACGAATGGAAAGACTAATGAATATATTATACGTTACTTCATCTGAAGGAGACTATCAAGAAGTGTCTATGCTGCATGGCTTACGAGAGGTTTTAGGTGATGATTGTATAGACTTTCCTAGAAAAAAAATTATGTATGGAGATTTTTCTGAATCTCCTAAGAACGAGCTTCATGGTTGGGGATTTAGCTTGTTAACATATCCTATTGAAGAGGTTTCTAATCGAAAAGTAGACGAGGTAGACTTTGTATTATATGGGGTAACAGATGCTTACGGGGTAACAAATATACCAGAAATAGACAGTCTTGCTAAACATGGTGTTTGGTATTTAGATGGTCATGACCACAATACAATTTCTAAAATCCCTTGTTTTAAAAGAGAATTATTTAAAGAGTCTGAAGATGTATATCCCACCGGATTTGGTATTCCTTCTCACCGAATTCGTCCAATGTTATTTAATAATAAACAGCAAGTTATACAAAAAACAGCTCCTCCTTACGCTGTATTTGGTCCCCAAATTTTAGGACCAGCAGCCCGACAATTTTATGTTTTTAGCGACGAAACCAACTATTATAATGATATGGCATCGTCTTGGTTTGGCTTAACATGCAAGAAAGGAGGGTGGGACTCCCTGCGTCATTATGAAATATTAGCTAGTGGAGCTTGTCTATTGTTTAGGGATTATGATCAAAAGCCACCTTTGTGTGCTCCACAAAATTTACCTTGTTTTTCCTATAGTAGTCTTGATGAGCTAGAAAAACTTATCAATAGACTTTTGGTGAAGAACTCACCAACCAAAGAATATATAGATATGGTTTGTAAACAGCGTGAGTGGTTATTACAGAATGGAACTACAAAAATGAGAGCTACCCAGCTTGTTCAAACGCTTGAAAGGTTTGTATAATGAAAACAGCTTTGTGTTTGTCTGGACAAATTAGGAGCTTCCATATGGTTAAAGATAGTCTCCTTGAGAATATTATAAAGCCAAATAATTGTGATGTGTTTTGTCATTGCTGGCCTCAAGCCGCTGATAAAGTAGACATAGAAAATAAACATCCATCATATAGAATTCCAGATTGTTTTAATCCTCTTTTTGTTGATGAAATAATAGACTTTTTAAAACCAAAATCATTTTTACAAGAAAAACCACATTATCCAGAAGACGTATCAAACACAATATGTCGCAATAAAAGCCTGTTTTATTCTATAATGATGTCAAATAAATTGAAGAAAAATTTTGAAGACATGCAAAAAATTTGTTATGATATTGTTATTCGTGCCCGGTGGGACTTAGCTTATCATACTGTTTTAAATTTGTCCAAATATCAAAATGATACTATATATATAGGTAATCGTCCCGGAAGTGATTCCAATGGTTTGAATGATTGGTTTGCTTATGGAGACTCAGAAATAATGAATAGTTACTCCGATATGTTTAATGTATATGAACACATAACAAAAAGATTGGATGGTGCCTCCAGACAACATCATCCAGAAAATATCGTTGGAGAACACTTACGAAATATAACAAAAGATAGAGCTGCTGTTTTATATAGTATTGTGAGACCAAACGGAATAAGGCTTCCCATATATGAATAAACTTATTATTTTTGATTTAGACGGGGTTCTTATAGATAGTAGAGATATTCACTACAACTCCTTAAATTTATCTCTTGGAAAAATAGACAAAAAATATATCATAAATAAAGAGGAACACTTATCTCTATATGACGGGCTTCCTACTTCTAAAAAGCTTGAAATATTAACCCTAAAAAAAGGACTTCCTGCTGATAAATATGAACAGATATGGAAAGACAAACAGAAAGAAACATTTAATATTTTTTTAAATCTTAAGCCCGATTATCAACTAATACATTTTTTTACAAAACTAAAAAAACATGGTTATAAAATTAGTGTTGCAAGTAATAGTATTAGAAATACCGTTAAAATAGTACTACTTAAATTAGGTCTATTGGAATTTATTGATTATTATGTAAGTAACGAAGATGTAAGTATAAATAAACCATTTCCTGAAATGTACTGGAAATGCATGATAGCCTGTCGTTCTCTCCCAAGAAATACGATCATATTTGAAGATAGCCATATTGGAAGACAAGGGGCGATAGATAGTGAGGCTACTCTGATAGCTGTCGAAAACAGAAATGATTTATCAGAAAATAAAATAAACCAAGTAATTAATATATTTTCTAAAGATACAATTACCTCTATACCTTGGAAATCTCAAAAAATGAATGTTATTATTCCAATGGCGGGTGCGGGAAATAGATTTGTTCAGGCTGGTTATACTTTTCCCAAACCCCTAATAGAAGTTAATGGTAAACCAATGATTCAGTTGGTAGTCGAAAACTTAAATATTGAAGCAAACTTTATCTTTATTGTACAACAAAAACATTACAGGGACTATAATTTGCAATATCTTCTGAATATTATGTCCCCTAACTGTAATATTGTTGAGGTTAATGGGATAACCGAGGGAGCAGCGTGTACTACTTTGCTTGCTAAAAAATTTATTGATAATGATAACCCTTTAGTAATGGCAAATTCAGATCAATTTATTGAATGGAATAGTAACGAATGTTTATATGCATTCACGGTAGATGGCGTGGACGGAGGAATTATAACCTTTGAATCTACTCACCCCAAGTGGTCTTATGCTAAAATTGGTGAAGATGGATTTATATCTGAGGTAGCAGAAAAAAAACCTATTAGCAAAGACGCTACAGTAGGTATTTATTTTTGGAAAAGGGGCGCTGATTACGTCAAATATTGTGAGCAGATGATTGAAAAAGATATTAGAACAAACGGAGAGTTTTATGTTTGTCCAGTATTTAATGAAGCGATTAATGACGGTAAAAAAATTCGTGCTAAAAAAATCAACCAAATGTGGGGATTAGGAACGCCTGAAGATTTAAACTATTTTTTAGAAAATTATCAAAAATGAAAATTATATCACATCGAGCAAATAGTAATGGGCCAAATTCAATAGGGGAAAATACTCCTGATCAAATTGAAACAATGATATCAAAAGGATTTGACGTAGAAATAGATATTAGGTATTATAATGATAATCAAAAATTATATTTAGGACATGATGAACCCCACTCTCCAGTAGATTTATCATGGTTAGAAAAATATCAAGACTCTCTTTGGATTCATTGTAAAAATATTGCAGCGTTGTATTGGTTTTCTTGTAATAACGATAATAAATTCAATTATTTTTGGCACCAAAACGATGATTATACACTAACTAGTAAAAATTATATTTGGACATATCCTGAAAAGGAACAAACTCCTAGCTCAGTTGTAGTTGTTTTTGGTAAACCGAATAACGGAAAGTTTGCGTCCGACTGGGGTAAAGAACCTTTTGATTGTTATGGAATTTGTACAGATTATCCCAATCTATATTGAGGCAAAATGAAATACATTGACATAACACCTGATAATAATCTAGAAAAAAGGTTTTTTTCTGAAATATCTTCGCATCTTAATGTAGATATTACAGTAGTAGCCAAAAACTTTGGAGATGCTCTTCCAGATACTGAAGAAGAAAAAATAATTTTAATGAATGCTGATGAATCATATAGAATTCCAGAAGAAATAAATGATCCATCTGTTAAATTAATATTTAAGCAATACTGTTATGAAGGACAACATCCCAAGTTAAGACCGTTACCGCTTGGTCCATCTAAAGATTTTGTAGTTACAGAAAAAAATATTCTAGAAAGAAATTTTGACGTTTCCTTTGTGGGACAACTAGCAAACAATAGGTTCGATTTGTATAAAGAGATACCACAATTTTTAATGGATGATTCTATCAATTCTTTTTTTGGCTTCTATCAAGGCTTCAACAGGGGTCTGGATTGTGAATCCTATTCAAAGATATTGTGTGATACAAAGATAGCTATTTGTCCTCATGGAACAGCAAGTCCAGAATCATTTAGATTTTTTGAAGCTTGTGCCGCTTCTTGTGTGATACTTACGGTGTCACAGCCAGATAATTGGGTTTATAAAAATGCTCCCTATATACCTCTTCAAAATGTTTACCAAATAGTAAAAACAATACTAACAAATCCTGATAAACTTAGGACCATTAGTGAAGCAACTAGAAGATATTATAGAGATATATCCCCAAAAGCAGTTAGCCAGTATATAGAAGGAGAAATCAATGGATGTGGGAGTAATAGGTAGGGGTTTTGTGGGGGGAGCTATATATAAATTTTTGTCAGACTCCTCTCACACTACGTATTCATATGATATAACAGACGATTTAGATATTAACGATGGTTATCTAAATATAATTGAAAATTGCGAAATAATTTATTTATGCCTCCCAACTCCCATGGACAAGGAGGGACGATGCTATATAGACATTGTTGAAAACTCCTTGTCATTATTAGATAGATATGCAACACAACTATCTGTTAAACCAATCATTTTAATTAAGTCTACTTTAGTGCCGGGGAGCACTTACCGTTTTCAACTGCGGTTTGATAGTTTGACTATTGTAGCAAATCCCGAATTCTTAACAGAACGAAATGCAGAAGAAGACTTTAGAAACTCTACTCGACATATCCTTGGAATTCCCTTAAACAATGATATTTTAGGGCGTAGGCTAGAAAACTACTATAGGGCGATGTGGCCCAATGCCGAAGTTATTAAAGTGTCTCCAACCGAAGCAGAACTTATTAAGTATCTTATAAACTCCTATCTTTCTGTGCGTGTAGGATTTGCTAATCATATGTTTGAAATTTGTTCAGCGCTAAATATAGATTATAATAACCTGATAGAAATTGTTCATCACTCTGACTCCCGACTAGGTAGTTCTCACTGGAAGGTTCCGGGACCAGACGGAAAATTTGGCTTTGGCGGCTCATGTTTTCCAAAAGATTTAAGCGGTTTAATAAAGCTGCTAGAGGATAAAATTTTAGATACGTCTATCTTGAAAGCCACTCAAGAATACAATTCAAGAATTAGGAATGAATAATGTTTTCTAGAAATCCACATAATCCTTCTCCAAAATATTTAGAAAAAGATATCACCATCTGCTTACACGCCGGATCTGATTCTAAGGTTGTAGAAAATCAGATGCAAAAATTAGAGCCATTAAATAATGAATTTAATATACACTGGAACAATAGAATTGACAGAAGACCAGAAGCATATGATTCATATTCAGAATTAATGAATGAAGCTGTAGCAACTTCTCCAACTGAAACTGTTATTTTGGTCAATGACAGAGTAATTCCAAATCCAGAAGAAATTACTTTTATGCTACAACTTCTACATAGGGGCTATGCAGTAGTGGGACAATGGAATGTAGCCTTTTTAGCTCTTACTAAAGAAGTCTTTAGAAAAATAGGATGGTTTGATCAGAGATTTTATGGAGGAGGATGCGAAGACGATGATTTCGTATTACGTTTAAGATTAGCCAATTTAGCCTATTATGAATCATTATCATGTGAATATGATCAAACATGGAAAAGCCCTCTTTTAAAAGAAGATGGTGCTAAATGTGCTATATCGGGTCCTTTTTTTCACAAAAAATGGCAACAGACTCCCCATGAAATTAAAAGGGTTATACCAGAAGAAAGTTATCCACAATGGGATAATATAATAGGAGACTCAAGGCCAGACATTAGTGAGTCTTGGTTTGATTGGACACATTCTATAATTGGAATTGACTTTGGAAGAAGATCAACTGACGGTGATTCACGCACATACCACTTTATACTGTCAGACTATAAGACAGAATACAGAAAGGTTACTTCGGTATGAAAATATTATTTTGTGCCTATAGAAACTGGGCCTTAAACGTATATAACTCTATACGCTCTAAATGTCCTCATGTATCACTTGTAACAACTACTAAACAATTTGATGAAATTACTCAAACAAATTCTTTTGATGTCACTATATTGTTGGGGTGGAGTTGGATTGTATCTGACGAATATGTGTCTTCAAACTATACAATAGTGGCACATCCATCAGATCTACCAAATTATGCTGGAGGCTCTCCAATACAAAACCAGATTATAGACGGACTAGAGAAGAGTAAGGTTACGTTATTCAAGGCTACAGCCCAAACAGACGGAGGGCCTATCCTCTATAAAGAAAACATTAGTTTACGTGGAAATCTTCAAGATGTTTTTTATCACATAGAGCACGCCACCACGTCTTTGTTAATAAAATTTTTCAATCACTATCCCAACATACCGGAAACCAAACAAATAAGCCATGACACTAAAAAACGTCGTACTCCTAAAATGAGTGAAATAAAATTAGAAGATTTTACAAATATGACAGCTAAAGAACTCTATAATAAAATTAGATGTCTACAAAATCCCTATCCTAATGCATTTGTATCTTGTAAAAACAATACAATTCTATATTTAACGGGAGCCAAATTATGAAACAAATGATAATTTCTCCTCATGTAGACGATGAAGTCTTAGGGTGTGGGGGAATTTTGAGTAGTGATACGTTTGTGTTGCATTGTGGGCTCGCAGAAAACCAACAGCACGGCCATGTAGCTTTAACAAGGGCGGAAAGGGTAGAAGAGTTTCATAGGGTTGTGCAAGAAATAGACTTTTCTTTTCATCTATTGCATCACCCAGTTAATAGATATAACGCAAGCGATTTGATTCCAGATATTGAATTATACATTAATAAAATACAGCCTGATAAAATATATATTCCACATCCTTCATACAACCAAGACCATCGGGCTGTCTATGAGGCGTGTTTGACAGCTTTGAGACCGCATGATATCAACTTTTTTGTTAAAAAGGTCCTCATATATGAACAGCCTCATGTGGTATTTTGGAATCATAATTATAAAACATTTAACCCCAACCATTTCGTTAAAATCGACATAGATAAAAAGCTTCATTTATATTCTCTTATTGAGACACAGGTGAGATCTTTTAGGAGTGCGGATCATATCAAAGCAATTGCTAGAGTGAGGGGTGGACAAAGCGGGTGTGACCATGCTGAGGCATTTGAAATAATTAGATGGGTAGATTAATGATAGAAAACAAAAAAATATTTATCACAGGAGGCGCAGGCTTCCTTGGTAAAAATATTATAAGCAGATATTACGACAAGAACGAAATTACCGTTTTTAGTAGAGATGAAGCTAAACATTATTATTTATCTAAAATGTACCCCAAAGTTAAATTTATTATTGGTGATGTGAGAAACCAAACTTTATTGACACGGTCTTGTGCCGGACACAATATAGCAATATTTGCTGCTAGTTTAAAACAAATTGATGCATGTAGTAACAATATAGAAGAAGCACTTCAGACTATTGTACATGGGGCAATCAATAGTAAAAGGGCTGCTATAGGTAATAAGTTTGAAGCTGCCTGTTTTATCAGTACAGATAAAAGTCGAGCCGCCACTACAATATACGGTTCATTAAAATATGTAGCGGGAGAATCTTTTATACTAAATAATGACAACATAAAAACCAAGTTAAGTACAGCTATATACGGAAATGTAATGAATTCCACGGGCAGTCTGATTCCGCTTATATGGAATGCGATTGAAAATCAGATTACTCTTACTCTCTATGAAGAACACATGACGCGATTTATGATTAGTGTAGAAGAAGCTGTTGATATTGTTGAAAACGCCTTGAGTCTAGAAAACGTAAACGTGGTTCCCAATCTAAAAAGCTTTCGTGTTAAAGATATTTTTAGTATATATGAAAAAATGTTTGGTTTAAAGTATACTATTGGAAAGCCTAGAGTAAATGAGAAAATACATGAAATCATGGCTTCCTCAGAAGAGATACCAAGAATGAAATATTTAGAAAACTTTGATTGTTATATCATGCACCCACTTAAAACGTATAATGAGGTTTCGTTTAAAGGGGGAGAATATAATTCCATGAATAATGTAGTGACTCCACAGGAACTAAAAAATATATTGGCAAAACAGGATTTTTATAAATGAACCTTCTAGTTTTAGGCCATAAAGGGATGTTAGGTACCGCAGTTACAAAATATTATAATGAGTACAGCTGGACATTAAACACTATTGACTACCGCTGGCCTTCTCAAATATTTAAGGAGACTATACGCAATTTTAAAGGTGATCTATTGATTAACTGTATAGGCGCTATTCCACAAAAAACAGCAGACTTTACAATTAATTATGAGCTACCCCAATTTATTATGAATAATCTCCCGTCTAAAGTAAAATATATACATCCTGATACCGACTGCGTGTTTGATGGACAGCTGCCTATAGGAAAACTGTATGGTAAATATAAACAAAGTAACGCTTTAGATGTATATGGTATCAGTAAATCTTCTATATTACACTTTAAAACAAAAACCAATCTAAAAATCATAAGGTCCTCTATTATAGGTATAGATAAGTATAATAAGTCACTTTTGTCATGGTTCCTATCGCAAACAGAATGTGTTAATGGGTATATTAACCATTACTGGAACGGCATAACAGTACTCCAATGGGCCAAAATTTCCCAGATGATATTTGCAAATTGGGATGATTATGAATACATAACGCAAATTGGCACAACACCTATAAGCAAATACGATTTACTCTATTTAATTAAGGATGTCTTCCATAAACAAATAAATATAATTGAAACCACACACCAGAAAGACATTAATAGATGTCTACAAAGTGATTTGGAGGTAGCCCACATTAAAGAACAATTAAAGGAGCTGCGAAATAAATGAATACCATAGAATATATATATTATAATTACGTAAAACTACAACCAAATTATTTTGAAAAATACAAAAAGGTACCAAAGTATACCGGAACAAAAGAAAAGGGAGTGTGGAATAAATATAACGGATGGAAAGGTCATGATTTTCCAAGAGTTTGGTGTATATTGGATTTTATAGAATGGACCAGTCAGATAGAGTTGTCTGGTCATATTGGGGTTACAGATGATGAAGATCCCGAATTGGAATTCATTGAAGACAGGTTTGATAAAAAAACAATATTACAATACCCCCCACACGATCTACATCAAGAAATTCAAGTGGATGAAAAATTCGACTTTTTCTTATTTAGTCAAACAATTGAACACCTATACAATCCTCAATTAGCCGTTCGGAACATTAAAAATGTTATGAATCCTTCTGGGTTGGTGTTTACAAGTGTTCCAACAATAAATATTCCTCATATGACACCCACTCATTTTGGTGGATTCACACCAATGGGGCTGGCTGTTTTATTTGTATTAAACGGTTTTGAGATATTGAAAATGGGACAGTGGGGAAATTATGACTATATCTGTAAAATTTTTCAAAACCATACGTGGCCCGATTTTTACGAACTATCAAATGAAAGCGGGTCAGTAACTAATGAAGAAAACAACTGTTGTCAATGTTGGATTTTAGCGAGGGCTGTATAATGAAAAAAGTATTTTTTTGTATGGCAGAATACCCACCGCCTCAGCAAGAGTTTTTTGTACGTTTTATGTCAAAAGCGAACCAGAAATACTCGGATATCCATGGATTTGAATACGTAGAAATATTAAAACTTCCAAGAGAAAAAGACGGTAATTTTTGGAGAGGAAATCCTACATGGTTAAAACATAAACTGGTTCACGACTGGATTGAAGAGGGATTTGTTAAAGATGGAGACATAGTGTCACATATAGATGCTGATATAGCAATTGCTGACTTTAGTCAGCCGTTCCAGCCGATCAAGGGAAAATCTTTTGGATATGCTATTGATTCGTGCAATACCCATTGTATGGGAGCCTATACAATAAGAGTTAATGATTGGTCTCGAAACATGTTAAGGAATATGTTAAATGAGGATTTTTATCAGAGAATGAAACATAATTCTGCGCCCGAACACACGAATCCTATAACTGGACAGCCCAATTGGGAACTTTTTAGGGAGCAGGCGTCTTGGTATACTATGACAGGATTACCCCTACATAGCTGGACCCCTTTTGCCAAATTGCCAAATTATGGATTTCATATGAATAAGTCGTCTGAAATAATCTACTCCATAGATGATCTCCTTGAAAATGTGCAAATTTTTCCAACAGAATGGAACGTAACACATATATGTGAGGAAGATGGAGAAAACAGATTCTATATTAATCCCACTCCAAAGGAAAATACTATACTCAGGCATTTTGCCGCCGGTCGACAATGGAGAAAGGAGTATTTCAATGGAACTAATTAATAAACAAACATATATATCTGCATGTACCTCTAATCAAATAGTGTATTCGGATGAGTCAAATTACAAGGATATTTGTAAAGAATTGAGATCTAATACTGACACAAATTTTGTGCTAATTACTTACTGTGAACACGATAATATCATAGAGCCTATTAATATACCTAGAAATATTACCAAATGGTTTGTTAGTGACCTAAGTTTTGAGCACTCCAAAAAGGAATCTATACCGACAGGAATTGAAACAACTCAGTTTGGTCTACAGCTGCCATCAGTTTTATACGAAAGTTATTTAGGTATTTTTGATAATGCCAATCATATACTAGATATAGTAAACAAATCTGTTATATGTTCATCAATAGAAAAGAGATTTATTTCATCAAACAGTTATCCTTTTTTGCTAGAGTTTATGATATCTACTACAGAACGTGAAGTATATATTACATTATTGGGGGGTGGTATTCCTATCGTCACTAACCAAAAGCTTTTCGATATATATTACGACACTCCTATTTTATTAGTAGAAAAATGGGAAGACATAAATAAATCAATATTACATCAAACTAAAGCTGTATTTAAAAATAAACCATTTC
>TARA_R100000306_G_scaffold62482_1_pt1 | contig 14271 bp, 12 predicted proteins | sample TARA_R100000306 | Tara Oceans TARA_R100000306 (sample SAMEA2620824) | marine metagenome | biome: marine biome (ENVO:00000447); feature: mesopelagic zone (ENVO:00000213); material: "saline water (ENVO:00002010), including plankton (ENVO:xxxxxxxx)" | depth 1000 m | reverse complement strand
TTATGAAATTTGAAATTTATGCATTCTTAACCGGACAGTAGTGTTAATAATTAACAAACAGGCGGGGATGCCGGTACCGTAAAACAAAGCGGCAGGCAGGCCAATTACGGCTTCTAACAAGTCGTCGTTCAGAATACCTTTGCGAATTTCTTTTTCGCTAGCGCCGCGAAACAGCACACCATGTGGCATCACCACGCCCATCATGCCTTCGGCATTCAGGCTGGCAATCATGTGTTGAACAAACGCCAGGTCACCTGCGTCTTTCGGTGGGGTGCCATACGGGAAACGACCATAGGCATCGTTTTCGACTTCTTCTTTACCCCACATTTTTAGGCTGAAAGGCGGGTTCGCAATGACGCGGTCAAACGTCAGCAACGCACCGTGCTCGGTGTGTTGCGGTTCGCGTAAGGTGTCACCCTTACGGATATCGGCGCTGTAAACCCCATGCAAGAACATATTCATCTTGCAAATCGCCCAGGTGTTCAGGTTCATTTCCTGACCGAACAATGATAAGTTGGCCGGGTTTTCGCCATGGTTGGCCAGGTAGTTACGCGTTTGAATCAACATCCCGCCCGATCCACATGTAGGGTCATACACGCGCATACCAGCGGTGGGCTTAAGCAAAGCAACCAATAACTGCACCACTTCTGAAGGTGTATAGAACTCACCCCCTTTCTTGCCAGCACTGTCGGCAAACATCTTGATGAGGTATTCGTAGGCCGTACCTAACAGATCTGAGCGCTCAAAATCACTATTACGCAAACGATAGCGACTGAAGTGGCTAAGCAAATCGCGCAGCTTCTTGTCCGACAGCTTGTTCTTGATATTAAAATCAATCGAAATCAGCACGCCTTCCAGCGACGTGTTCCGCTCTTCAATCGCTTCGGTAGCCTTGTTTAGCTCAGCACCAATATCGTGTTTTAAATCTTTTAACGCACCCCATCGCGCCGTGGGCGGAATGTAGAAGGTTTTGTCATACTCGTCTTCATCGTCGGCTAGCTCGCGTGCTTGCGCTTCCGTTTTACCTTTATCCAGATAGTACTGAACCACTGCTTCCTGCGCTTCTTCAAAAGCGTCCGACAAACGCTTCAAAAACATCATGCCGAAGATGTAATCCTTGAATTCGGATGCATCCATATTGCCCCGAAGAATATCGGCGGCGTCCCAGAGAAAGGATTCAAGTTGCTGCAGGGTAATGGCTTGGCTCATGGGCTTTTATTGATGATGCAATGGATTTGTGCTACAAAAAATAACATTTCGCAGAGCGAAACGGAAGAGGTGGCTGGGCGGTTTAGAGATTGTAGTGGGTCGTGACCACAAAGGGCGAAATTCGTCTAGAAACGAAAATTCGTATTTTTAGGAGAGCAGTAACTTAAACGGTTGCTGTGCACCGAAATCTGCCGAAAGGCCTACGGAAAAATCTGAGCCAAAGCGGCCGATTAGCGCCCCCTACTGAAAATGACATTATTCGATCAAGTACCAGCCGCCGGAAACTAAGGGAAATCTTCCTTTTGTCACAAAACGAATTTTTACCTAAAGCTTAGATCAAACGAGGAAAACAGGACATGGCCATAGATCTAACTGACGGAAAAGCTGCTTTGGCGAGGCTTCTCTCTGATTTACATGCAGAGCCGATTGATTTTAATGAGGCCGACACGCGCCACCGCATCCTAGACCGAATAATTCATGAGTGCTTGGGTTGGGATCGTGCACATACTAGTGTGGAACGTAGAGTTAACGACGAGTACAGTGACTACGAACTAGGGGCTCCGGCGAAAGTTCTCGTCGAAGCGAAGCGATCTGGATTGTATTTCGATATACCAATTGAACCAAACAAACACGGAATCATCCGATCTCTCAAATCTATCTGCGCTCTAAGTAAAGATTTTTCCGACGCATTTGAACAGGCACAAAGATATTGTGCTAACAGAGGGATACAGATTGGCGTGGTGTCAAACGGCAAGCAGATTATCGTGTTCCTCGGCGTAAGAAACGATGGCGTACCACCATCCGAAGGAAAATGTCTTCTATTCAACGGTCTTGATCAATTGGAACAAAATTTCCCGCGGCTGTGGCAAGCTATTTCACCGAATTCGCCAGATCAACAAGCGTTACTTCAAGATCTAGCATCTAACGCACCCACTGGCGTTCCACAAAAGCTATCAACGTATGTTCTTGGCTATCCATCATTTCGATACCCGAGCGATTCACAACAAAGTCTTCGGACTCTCAGCGATTTATTGATCGAAGACGCGCCCAACACACCAAATGTGCGTCACAGATTTTATGAGGAATGCTATTGCGAAAGCGGCCCTTTAGCGAAAGAGGCTCTAGTTGGTAAAAATATTCTATCGGCTCGATATGCAGCTATGTTTAGCCCATCTGAACAAAACCCAACGCTGCAGCAACTCCGCGCTAAGCCTGATGATAAATTTGGCCTATCAAGTGAAGTCGTCGCGGAGGCCCTTGGCAGAAGGCCGATTGTCATTATTGGAGATGTTGGCGTTGGGAAAACTTCTTTTATTCGTAACCTAGTCTATGTAAAAGCTACTGCGGAGATCCAGAATTCAATATTTCTTTATATTGACCTAGGTACCCTGACCTGACCGGGCTTTTTCGATCCACAGTAACTTGAGATAATGGCTTCTTCGATAGCGAGAAGCAAATGAAAAAGAAGCGATACAGCGATGAGCAGATTGTTCGGATTCTGCGCGAAACGGATAAGGATACGGTGGCCGAAGTAGCCAAACGTCATGGCGTAAGCGAGGCAACGATTTATGCCTGGAAAAAGAAGTTTGGCAGCATGGAAACCGATGAGGTCAAACGCCTGAAATCACTGGAAACGGAGAATGCCAGACTGCGTAAGTTGCTGGTGAATCGAGAGCTTGAAATAGATGTTATGCGGGAGATCAATGCAAAAAAGTGGTAGGCGTGCAGGCCCGTTTAGCTCAAGCGAAGTATGCCATTTCGCGTGGCGTCTCTCAGCGTCGAGCTTGTACGCTCATGGATGTTTCCCGTTCGGGTTTGTATTACACGTTGAGGATGCCCGTGAAGGATGCGCCAGTGATTAATGCGATGCAACGATTGTCAGGACAGTATCCGCGCTTTGGATCGCGTCGTATTCGTGTCTTTCTGGACCGAGAGGGCATTCAGGTTGGCAAAGAGCGTTGTTTCCGCCTGTGGCGTGAGGCGGGTTTGCAAGTGCCCGCCAAGCGCAAGCGTCGACGTGTGACGACATATCAGCCGCGCCCTTGTTTGCCAACCGGCAGAAACAGCGTTTGGAGTTACGATTTTGTGTACGATGCCTGTGCCAACGGCCAGACCCTCAAATGCTTGACTGTCGTGGATGAGTACACCCGGGAATGCCTGGCCATTGACGTTGCGGGAAGCATTCGAGCCAACCGCGTGATCGAGGTGCTGAGTCGTTTAGTGAGTTTGCATGGTGCGCCAAAATATCTCCGAAGCGATAACGGCCCGGAGTTCGTCAGTACGCAGCTGTTGCAATGGGCTGTGGATGAAAAGCTGGAAACGGTTCTGATCGAACCGGGTAAACCATGGAAGAACGGTACCAATGAAAGTTTTAACGGAAAATTCCGCGATGAGTGTTTGTCGATGGAATGGTTCCGCAATCGACTGGAAGCTCGAGTCATCATTGAAGATTGGCGACGCCACTACAATGAGGTCCGACCACATTCCAGTCTGAATTACCTGACCCCGCAGCAGTTCGTGGGTACATTAACAAATCAATTAACAACCGAGGCCGGAACCTCTAGTTCATACTGGTAGGAAATTCCCGGTCAGGTCAACCCATGCCAACTTGGGCCAAGAACTACATGACTTCTTTATCCAGGAAATAGAGGACCAGCTATTAAATGATCATGGCGTCGACTTATATGAGGACTCGTTCGTCCGCGGCGTTTACCATGGAGAACTAACAAGGTTTGAGCGAGGTATTTATGGGAAATTTAAGGAGACTACTCCTGATAAATACCTCGAAAAGCAAATTGAATTTCTTGCAGAGCTAACCGCTGATAAAATTTCTCATTTACAGAAATCCATTAAGCACATAGTCCATGGGCGACGTAAGCAACTTGTCCTAGCTATCGACAACGCAGATCAGCGATCCTTTCAAGACCAACAGGCAGCGTTTTTGGCTGCTCAGGAATTCGCTGCAAAGTGGGAGGCGCTCGTTTTGGTTTCCCTGCGACCGAAAACCTACTTTACCTCCAAAACATCTGGCTCAATTTCAGCATACCCTCAGCGAATTTTGACTATTTCCCCCCCAAGAATTGATTTGGTTTTAGAGAAGCGCCTCAACTTTTCCCTTGATCTTGCCGAGGGACGACTACCCTTAGATCGTCTTGATGGGATTTCAATTCGTCTTGACTCGATTGTTCTATTTCTTAAGGCATTACTTCAATCGCTCAAACGGAACCGAGAAATCACAGAGCTGCTATCAAATATCACCGGGGGCAACATCCGAGAAGTTCTTGAACTTGTAAAAGGATTTATTGGAAGTGCGAATGTCGATTCTGACAAAATTATCGCCCTGATGCGTTCAGAAGGTAATTACGTTATTCCACTTCACGAATTCAGTAAGCAGGCACTTCTAGGCGAGTACTCACATTACGACGCTAAATCATCAATTGCTTATAACCTGTTCGATGTTCGATATCCTGATCGTAAAGAGCATTTTTTGAGCTCCCTGATTATTGGCTTCATCGCTGCCGATAACGCAACGAAATCTACCGATGGATTTATGAAGACTGGCGACATCGTCAGAGAGATGCAAGCTCATGGGTTTGTCAGCGATCAGATTGAACACTCACTAAGACGAATGACGAATAAGAAATTGATAGAGACAACAGAACGCATTACCTTTGATGAAGGGCTTCAGGGCCTTGTTGGTGAGTTGCCCATGGCTTTTCGCATAACCACAGTTGGTGCCTATCACATCCAGCGATGGGCGCCAACCTTTGCGTATCTTGATGCAATGATTTTTGATACGCCGATTTTTGATGAAGCTATCAGAGATGTATTGCGAAAGAATATTTCTTCCTTCGATATAAGGGAACGATATGAGCGGGCAATTAAATTTCTGGATTACCTTGATCAGTCTTGGCAGGAATTTAATCGCAGCCCTATATATTTTGACTGGCCGACTGTTATATCCTCGGGCACCGATAGCTTCGCTTCGGTGAGGCGTTTCTTGGAAAAACGCAACTAACACTTACGCCAGCTTGGACGCTTCTCATCGTTTGCTCCACGTCAGTGGCAGCATACCAACGCTTTGCCGATTAACTCAGATGATCCACTGAACGACAGTAGCAATCATAAGCAGAACATCAAAACTAGCGAAGGATCAGATTGGCCCCCAAGCACCCAAGTCGATGTTGCGGTGTTTAATTCCGTGGGCTTTGAGCACGCCGCTGGCCGCACGTTGCACGGGGAAAAAGGGAGCGGCTGTTTGAGCGGGCAACGCCCGCGAGTTCCGCGACCGCCCCGTGCAGCGTTCGGACGGCGGGAAGCCCCGAAGGGGTCGTGCGATGGCCCGCGCAATTAAACACCGCAACATCGACACCCCACCGGTGAAGTGTGAAAATAAAGTCTGTCGATTTTTGCTCTATGGGCAGAGTCGTCGAAAAACTGAAGCAAAGTCTGTCGACCTGTGGGTTCGACTTGAAAGCCGTGGATGAATTGAACTAAAGTCTGTCGGACTATTCTCAAGCGCTTCAATAGCGCGATGAAACGTCGTATAAGCAATGCTGTCGGTACGCTCGCACAGGTCATTCGCACGGTGTATTCAACCGGTCGTCGCAACACCCTTAATCATGGAGGTGTTTTATGGGACGACCAGCGGGGTGGATACAGAAGTTGACAGGGCGAGGGGCGATGCGCTCGCCAGGTGCGCCGTCACTTCGGTGTGAGATTGAACGTAAATTTTGGGATCAGATCGCGACCGGGATCACAAGTGAGAAGGCTGCTGAAGCGGTTGGCGTGTCGCAAGCAGTCGGCTCCCGCTGGTTCCGTTATCGTGGAGGGATGCCATTGTTTATGTCTAACCCCATATCCGGAAGATATTTGTCGTTCGCAGAGCGAGAAGAGATCGGACTGCTCCGAATCCAAGGCGTCGGCATACGCGAGATCGCTCGCCGCCTTGGCAGAAGTCCGTCGACAGTTTCGCGGGAGCTTACACGTAATGCTGCAACTCGCGGCGGTCGGCTCGAGTATCGAGCTTCGGTTGCACAGTGGAAGGCAGAGCTAGTTGCCAAGAGGCCGAAGCCGTCGAAACTGGTAACCAACTCGCAACTGTGCCACTACGTCCAAGATCGCTTAGTCGGCAAGATTCGTGACGCTAAGCCTGCGTGGCGCACCAAAATACCTTCGAAGTGATAACGGCCCCGAGTTCGTTAGTACACAGCTGCTGCAATGGGCAGTCGACGAAAAGCTGGAAACGGTCCTGATCGAACCCGGCAAGCCATGGCAAAACGGTACCAATGAAAGTTTCAACGGGAGGTTCCGCGATGAATGTCTGTCGATGGTATTCAACGACAATTAACTTGTCCGGCGCATTGACTCGTCATATTTGCTACCTATGATGATCTGTAGCCTCATGTAATGTGTTACCCGTCGGATGGGCCGACGGGAGCCCATCATGACGAGGCAACTTAGCATGGCTACGCGTAAAGAATTGATCAACGCCGTCCGGCAGCGCTACGGCAATACGGGGCACGCAGAGAAGCGGCGTCTGCTTGACGAATTCGTCGCACTCACGGGATACCACCGTAAACACGCCATTCGCGTTTTAGGGCGGGCCCCGGGGGCTTCAGCCCCACCGCCTTCGCGCAACCGTGTGTACGACGAAGCCGTCCGGCAAGCGCTGATCGTATTGTGGGAGGCGGCAGACCGGATTTGCAGCAAGCGACTAAAAGAGCTTATTCCAATCCTAATTGAAGCCATGGAGCGCCATGGGCATTTGAGCCTGGAACCGCTCATTAAGGGCAAGTTGCTCCGCATCAGTGCAGCGACCATTGACCGAGCGTTACGTAGGACGCGCGAGCAAATCGACGGCAAGCGCCGGCGCCGAACCGGCGTGGGCTCTGCAATTCGTCGCAGTGTACCGGTGCGCACCTTTGCCGACTGGCGTGATCCCGCGCCGGGCTACTTTGAGGTGGACATGGTTGAGCATTGCGGTGGTCCCAAGCATGACGGGAACTTCGTGCACAGCCTGGTGCTTATCGTTCGAGACGCGGGCACGGCTGTGCGAGGGTGTGACGCCTAATTCTTCAAGCTTGGCATGGATGGTCGAGCCTTTCATGGCCGAGCCGTTATCGCCGTGCAATACCAGGGGGCGGTGAGCGCATTGTTCGCGCAGCACGGCGCGTTGAATGACATGGGCGCTGTTGACCATGTTTTCCGATTCAAAGACTTCGTGGCCCACAATCTTGCGGCTGTAGATATCGATGATCAGATACAGATAGAGAAATTGGCCACGAACCTGTGTGGGCAGATACGTCACATCCCAACTCCACACAGCGTCAGGATGGTCCGCACGATGGCGGCGGGGTGGCCCCTTGTGCCGAGGCGCTGCCTGTCGACCGCGCCGGCGCTGTTCTCCCGCCGCATGCAGAATGCGGTAGAAGCTCGATTCCGAGGCCAGATACCGCTGCTCATCATCCAGCAGCCGCGCCACGATCTGCGCCGGTGGCAAGCTTGCGAACTGCGGCTGGTGGCAGACATCCAACACCGCTTGACGCTCTTTCTGGGTCAGCGCATGGGAAGGGGTCGGTCGTATAGCGTGGGGCCGTTGATCCTCACCCCCACGAGACCAGCGTCGGTAGGTGTTTTGTCCGATCCCCAGTTCAGTGCAGACGCTGCGCAGGCGGGCACCGTTTGCCACGGCTTCATTGACCAATTCCACAATTCGACGGCGATCTGTGGCATTGGTCATTTTTCCTTGTCCCCCCAGATCGCCTGAACTTTTTTTCGCAGGACCAGTAGCGCCGCCGTTTCAGCCAACGCAGCCTCCTTGCGGCGCAGCTCCCGTTCCAGCTCTCGAATCCGTTTACGTTCCGCCTTGGTTGATTCTGATTGTCGTTCTGCCGCCAGGTCCGCCCGCTCATTGGCCTGCTCGCAACTGGCGCGCCAACGACGAATCTGTTCGGGATACAAACCACGACGCCGACAGTATTCCGCTAACTCTTCCTCGGTCAATGCGGCCGTCTCCAGCACGGCATTGAACTTGTGCCGGGAGCTCCAGCCTTCTGTGCTCGTTGATGCGTTCGGCAGTAAACGTCCCGTACGACGGGCTTGTTTGCGCCAGTTATACAGCGTGGCGGCCGAAATCCCTTCTTCAGTCGCCAGCTCGCTGACCGTACGGTTGTAAGGCGCCTCCAGCTTGGCCAAGATGGCCTCACGGCGCTCAGGGGAATACTTCATGGGAACCTTCTCACTGCCCCGGGTTGGACATTCAAACTCTAACCTCAGTAGAGGTTCCAACTATTCTGACAGCGGGGGCCGGCGCGTGAGCATTTAATGAATGCGGTGTGGTTGGTGGAAACAGTAATGCGCAAAGAGCTGGTGCCGCTCAAGGTGAACCTGGCGCAATTCGGCAACCAGGTGCCGCACTTGCATTGGCATGTCATTCCTCGCTGGTCGCTAGATACTCATTTTCCGGATGCGGTCTGGGCCGAGCCTCAGCAGCGCAGCGCCGAGCAGCAGCTTGCCTGGCAAAACTTTACAGAGCAGCAACAGCGCTTACTGCCTACTTATCATGCCGCCTTGCGACTTGCGTTGGATGCCTTGTGAACTGAGCGGCTGCCGCTTCTCGAACCTAGCCCGTATAGCCGCCGGAGCACAAGACAGTCTCGCCCGAAATATAGTTTGATTCCGGAAGGCACAACAGGTACACCGCGTTAGCCGCGTCTTCCGGAGAGCCGGCGTATCCAAGCGGGATCCCGCTTTGCAGTTTGTCGAGGTAGTCGGGGTGAATGCCTACCGAAATGCGTTGCTGCCCCACTTGTATGCTTGCGTCTGCCTCGCTGCTTGTAGCCGTAAGGCGGGTTTCGATCAGACCGAATACTACACAGTTGACGTTGGTCTTCAAGCGCCCCCACTCCTTCGCCAGCGACTTGGTCAGCCCGATGATGCCGGCCTTGGCAGCGCCATAATTGACTTGTCCGGCCTGGCCAGACAGTGCAGTAATGGACGAAATATTGACCACCTTACGGTGGTGGCCTTTGCCTTCGTCTTGGTCCGCTCGCACCAGCCCCTTGATCACCGGCTGAGCCGCACGAAGAATACGAAACGGTGCAGTCAAGTGACAGTCAATAATGGCATACCACTGTTCGTCACTCATATTCTGGATGACACTGTCCCAGGTATAGCCGGCGTTATTAATAATAATGTCCAGCCCTGCGTAGTTATCGATTGCAACCCGTACGAAGCGCTCTCCAAAGTCGGCAGCGGTAACGTCCCCGTCACAAACTACTGCTTGGCCTCCTAGCCCTTCAATCTCTTTTCTTACCGCTTCGGCCTCTTCCTGATCGAGGTCGTTTACTACGAGCCGTGCGCCAGCGCTTGCCAGTTTCAACGCTATGGCTCTACCTATTCCGCGTCCCGCCCCTGATACGAGGGCAACCTGTCCAGACAAGGTCTTCATGCGTGCTTCCTTCTTTTACGTAGACTGATTCGATAAAGACAATCGGTTCTCAAGGCAACCGGCTTTCAAGGTAACCAGTTTCCAGAGCAATCGATTCGTACGGCAAGCGATTTTCAGAACAAGCGATTCGTGACGCGACCGGTTCACCGAGAACTGCTGAAACTCCCGCCCGCTTTTTAAAAAGGCGAAATGTATTGCGCCGTTTTTTACTTTACTGTAAATTTACACCAATGTAAAAACTAAATCAGGAGTAAGCATGGAGTTGCAGGGACAATCTGTTGTAGTCAGTGGTGGAGCCTCTGGGCTGGGCGCAGAAACGGTGCGCCACCTGGTCAATGCAGGGGCACGTGTAGCCATTCTGGACGTGAACGAGCAAGCGGCAAAGCAACTGGCAGAAGAAACAGGCGGCCTGGCGCTGGCTTGCGACATTACCGACACGAACAGCATTGAAACGGCGCTAGCCGCTGCAGCCGAGGCCAACGGGCCGGCTCGTGTGCTTGTCAATTGTGCCGGCGTCGCGGGCGCCATGCGGCTCGTCTCCAAAGATGGCGATCTCATGCCGCTTGAGCACTTCAGCCGCATCGTCAACATCAACCTTATTGGCACGTTCAACGTTATTCGGCTGTTCACCGCGCGTGTGGTGAAACTCGAACCGCTGGAATCGGGCGAACGCGGTGTCATTATCAACACGGCCTCTGTCGCTGCGTTCGACGGCCAGGTCGGACAGGAAGCTTACGCGGCATCCAAAGGCGGCGTCGCCTCGCTGACTTTGCCGCTTGCGCGAGACCTGGCGCAGTTCGGCGTGCGCGCCATGACGATCGCGCCCGGGCTTTTCCAAACGCCACTTCTTAAAGAGCTGCCGGCCCACGTGCAGGAAAGTTTGGCTGCCAGTATTCCTTTTCCCAAACGGCTAGGAGACCCGGGCGAGTTCGCCGCCCTGGCCTTGCACATCGTTAGCAACCCTTCTCTTAATGGCGAAACTATTCGCCTGGATGGGGCTTTGCGCCTGCCGCCGCGTTAATTCCGCGTCTGCTTCGCCGCCAATTCCGCGCTCGCTCCTTCCGATATTCATTAAAGGCCAATCGTTCATGCTTACCTATCATCCGCCGATTCGCGATATTCGCTTTGTCTTGTCCGAACTGTTGAATGCCGCGCCCCGACTCTCTGCCTTGCCGGGCTTTGAAGATGTGGACGAAGCCTTGATTATGGAGATCGCCGAACAAGCCGGACGCTTTTCCACCGAGGTGCTGCTCCCACTCAACGCTGTGGGGGATCAGCATGGTTGCAAGTACGAAGACGGCCAGGTCAGCACCCCGCCGGGGTTCGCCGACGCATATCGGCAATTTGTAGGCGGCGGCTGGCCCTCGCTTACCTGTGACCCAAAGTACGGTGGCCAAGGCCTTCCCGGCACCCTGCATACCGTTCTATACGAAATGCTTGGTGCCTGTAATCACGCATGGTCCATGTATCCGGTGCTTCTTCGCGGCGCCTACGAATGCCTGAATGCGCATGCCAGCGAGCAGCTCAAGCAGCAATACCTGCCCAACTTGGTCAGCGGCAAGTGGCTGGCCACCATGTGCCTGACTGAGCCTCATGCCGGTAGCGACCTGGGGCTGTTGCGCACCCGCGCCACACCCCAGGCCGACGGAACGGTGCGCGTTACCGGCAGCAAAATATTTATCTCAGGCGGGCAGCAAGACCTCACTGAAAACATTATTCACCTGGTGCTGGGCCGTCTGCCAGACGCTCCGGCCGGTAGCAAAGGCATCTCGCTATTCCTGGTGCCGAAATTCATTCCGGGACGCGAAGGCGCAGACGCCCAAAATACGATCACCTGCACGGGTATCGAACACAAGATGGGCATTCACGGTAGTGCCACCTGCCGCATGGAGTTTGAGGAAGCCACAGGCTGGCTGGTAGGCGAACCGCATCGTGGTCTGGCAGCCATGTTCATCATGATGAACGAAGCCCGACTTGCCGTGGGTATTCAAGGCGTTGCCACCGCCGACGTTGCTTGGCAAAGCTCGCTGGCCTATGCACAAGAACGAGTTCAAATGCGAGCAGCAATCCGCCCGCCAGGCGCGTCTGCACGGAAGCAAGCCGCCGACCCCATCATTTTCCATCCGCCTGTCCAGCGCCTTCTGATGAACCAGCGGGTATATGTGGAAGGCTTTCGGATGCTTGCCTACCATATCGCGGTCATTCTCGACGAAGCCGAACGCCACCCCGATACGGGGCAGCGAGCGCTTAAGCAAGGCCAACTATCCCTGCTGACTCCAGTGCTGAAGTCCATGGCGACAGATCAGGCCTTCGACGGCACCAGCAAGGCCCTACAGATTTTTGGCGGCCACGGTTTCATGACCGAAATGGGCATAGAGCAATACGTGCGCGACACGCGTATTGCACTGATCTACGAAGGAACCAACGAGATACAGGCGATAGATCTGGTGGTGCGCAAAATCGTCGCTGACAAGGGCCGCCAACTTGAGTTGCTGCTGACCGAGCTTCGGCAAATGGCACACGGCGCCGATAGCGAGTTTATGAGTGCGCAGCGCGGCAGTCTGGACGAGCTGGTGGACGCCATCACGGCCCGCGCAAAACGCATTATCGCGGCTGCTGATGCCGACTCGAACCTTCCGCACCACGTTGCGCCCGACATGCTTCGGCTTATCGGTCATGGCGTGCTTTCAGGGCTGTGGCTGCAAGCCGCCCGCGCCGCCCAAACGCGACTTGAACACGATACGGGCTTCTACCAGGCCAAAATCGATACAGCGCAGTATTACTTCAGTTATGTCCTTCCTGAAACGGCCTCGTTGCTGCTGACCATCGATCATGCATTGGAAGCTGGCGACAATCATCCGGGAAGCCGTGCTTTAGCCGAAGTTCTGCCGTTCCAGGCTGATTTTCATGCCGATTCCGAAACCACTGGAACCGCCTCGCGCGCGTGAAATAGGCAAGCGAGATCCACAAATATCGGACACCAATTCGCAAAATAAGCGTTGACGTATTTTTTACAAGAGAGTAAATTTACTCTAATGTAAAAAATTAGCTCGTAGCCGGGCGGTCAAGCTACGGAGCAATGCTGGAGACAAAGGCTTGAGGAACTCACACCACCTAAAGAAGTTCGTCGCGGGCTTGGCCGTGTCGTTATCCCTGGCAGTCGCCACATCGGCTGCCTATGCGCAGGAAACCGTAAAGGTTGGCATTTCGGTAAGTGCTACCGGCCCGGCCGCGTCACTGGGCGTACCAGAGCGCAACACGTTCGAGATGCTGCCCGACACCTTGGGTGGCTTGCCCGTCAATTACATCATCCTGGATGACGCCACCGACCCCAGCCTCGCCGGTAGGAATGCTCGCAAACTTATCAGCAGCGACGGTGTCGACGTAATCATCGGTTCAAGCTCTACTCCCACATCTTTGGCTATCGCTGAGGTCGCTGAAGAACAAAATGTCGTGCAGTTGGGGCTTGGCGTGTTCGACCATGAAGCATACGAATGGGTTTTCTCCGTACCCCAGAGCCACAGCGTGATGTACCGGGCTCTCTTCGAGGAAATGCAGCGGCGCAATGTAAAAAATATCGCGTATATCGGCTTTAGCGACGCGCTCGGAGAAGGCGGTCATCGCGTGACGAGCGCACTTGCCAAAGAATTCAACATGCAGCTCGTCGCGAACGAGCGATATGGCCGCCAAGACCAGTCAGTAACCGCGCAGGCTGTTCGGATAAGACAAGCAAAGCCCGACGCCGTAGTTTTCGGCGCCAGCGGCACCGGTGCGGCCCTACCCATGCATGCCCTGCGCAAGCTTGGGTATGAAGGCAACTTCTATCAAAACCACGGCGTGGTGAACAATGATTTTTTACGCGTCGCGGGGCCTTCCGGTGAAGGAATGGTTTCTCCGACGGGGCTTGTCGTGGTAGCGGAACAGCTTGATGACCGGAACCCGTCGAAAAAACTGGCGCTCGACTACATCGAAAAGTACGAAGGTAAATATGGTGCCGGAACACTCAATCCATTCGGCGCTTATGCCTACGACACTTACTTGCTGCTTGATCACGTTGTAGCCAAAGCGCGTCAGCAGGCAAAGCCAGGGTCCCAAGAGTTTCGCAATGCAGTAAGACAGCACCTCGAGCAGGTGACAGATCTTCCGCTGACGCATGGATCGAGCACCATGACGGCTTTAAATCATGGGGTCTTGGGTAGCGACGCAGTTGTACTGGTGACAATCGACGAAGGGAAATGGAAACTTCTCAATTAGAAGGTGCCAGCAGCGCAAGTTTTCCATGCTTTGGCTGGCGCAACGCCGTAATAGGAAAACGGGTCGGGACAAGCGCCATGGTCCTGACCAATGAAGAAACACACCCACATATAAGCCTGCGGTAACTGGATCAATAAAAAACATTCGACTCTGGAGACAAAAATGATGAGCAATTCATATCAACTGAAGAAATTAATTCTTGGCTTTTCCACGGTGCTTTCCTTAGGGATCGCTGCGTCCGCCTCAGCGCAAGACACCGTGAACATCGGCATCTCGGTCAGCGCAACCGGCCCGGCCGCTTCGCTGGGCGTACCCGAACGCAATACGTTCGAGCTGCTGCCGGACACCGTGGGGGG
>TARA_R100000306_G_scaffold61961_2_pt1 | contig 14292 bp, 16 predicted proteins | sample TARA_R100000306 | Tara Oceans TARA_R100000306 (sample SAMEA2620824) | marine metagenome | biome: marine biome (ENVO:00000447); feature: mesopelagic zone (ENVO:00000213); material: "saline water (ENVO:00002010), including plankton (ENVO:xxxxxxxx)" | depth 1000 m | reverse complement strand
TATACACCATTTAGCTTAGTGGATTAACCAGACGGGACACTAGGCGATGGATTTCCTGACCGCTACCTGAGCACATATTTCAAAAAACACTTCAACGATGAAGTCGATATGGATTTCGGACTCGACCGGAAGAAAGCATTTTCCAATCAATTCTCGAATATCTATATGAGCCGGGCATCACTAGACTCGAGCCAATCGATATACGCAACCTGGTAGTCTGCCCAAAGATCCAAACGATGCAGGGGAGTCTGATGATGAATCTCCAGTTGAGCGCAAGCGTCTGCAAAGAGTAACTCGATCGCCTGGTGGATGCTGGCGACTACCATGAGCGCCTTGCAGCTCGCTTCAGGTAAAGCTTGGATGCTGAGCTTGGCTCTGATGCGACCTGTGAGCGCGACTTATGCCCAGAGTCATTTGCAGCATGCACAGCGAAGTGCCCGTATCCGGAGACAAGCCGAACTAGCCGAAAATGCATGTTTCTGGATGGGCACTAGCTAGTGATCGCTCACCGTTTTCCGCCCTCGCTTGAGCTTCCGGAGGCAATGATTGTGCCTTCACGAGTAGGGCTTGCGAACTAGTTACGCCTGTTTTGGCGTAATAGTCTTTTTGAATACGAGCGGAAGCCGATTGTATGCGTCATTTCGTGGGGTGGAGCTAGCCAAAGGACGCTGTTGCTGGCTCTTCGCTCTATCCCAGTAAGCATTCCGCAGGCTGAATCTGGGTCCCTCCGTTTCTCAGGCACGAGTGCCTCAAAAGTACTGAGGCTTCCGCGTCAAATCAATTTAACTGATTGCAAAGTGGGAAGGGTGATCCGAGCTGGATCAGCGAGCATGGAGGATGGAGACATGAGTCGGCGGATCGGCAATATCGAAGGAATGCGCTGATATGAGCGAAGACCAACTGGAGATACGCGCTGCAAGTCAACGGAAAATTCTGTGGATCGTGCTTGGCTTCAATCTGGCACTCGCAGTGGCATTTGCGGTGACTGGCCTCAAAGCCGATTCCAGCGCGCTGATCGCCAACGGGCTCGATAATGCCTCGGACAGCATCGTCTATATAATCACCCTGCTGGCTCTAAGCCGACCTCCGGTGTGGAAGCGGGTCGCTGCGCGTATTTCCGGAGGACTATTGATTCTGTTTGCGGCCGGCGTTCTGTTTGACGTAATCCACCGGTTCTTGAGCGATGTTGAACCGCTAGGTTCCACCATGATGATAATGGCGGTGGTCGCCGCGGCAGTGAACGCGTTGTGCGTATGGCTGCTCAAGCAAATCCGTGAGGCTGACGTAACTGTCCGTGCGGCAACGACCTTCAGCACCAACGACTTCGTTGCGAACGCGGGCGTCCTCATCGGCGGAGGTCTTGTGATGTGGACAGGTCAGGCATGGCCTGACCTGGTCGTCGGTCTCGCTGTGGCAGCGATCGCCCTCAAGGGAGGCATACAAATCCTGCGAGATGCGAACTGTGAGGCCGGCGGGTCATAGCTGTCCAACACGCTCATGTCTGCCAAGAGAACGCCACGATTCCTGATAGCGTCGAAAAACCGATCCTGTAGTGCGTTCTACCCTCTCCTTGAGGCGTTACGCATAGTTTAAGAGAGGGGGAAATGCTTTTGATTCGCCGGTGTAGTTGTTAGTATTGCGCATCATAATTTTCATGAGTCTGCCCAGGTTGATAATGAATCGTTGGTTAAGTATCGTATTGTCACTGGTGATTGCCCTGCAATCACTTGTGGTTATTGGCGATACAAAACAACCTCACCATCCGGCTACGCCTCATTATGAGTATTTGCATGAGGGCGTCGTTATTGACTCGGCCACGCTAGAAATGGAGGAGTCTGCCACCTCATTGGACCATAGCCAGCATAACCATACCCACTTTCACGTAGTGCTAATGGATGTGGCAACCGATATGGGCCTTTTAGCTGGTGATCAGGGCCTGTCCGACTATCAAGCCAGTCATACTTCAGTTACTCCCTCCTCCCTGTTCCGCCCTCCAATAGCCTAATCCTACGAACTGATTTTCCTCAGGAAACACTTATTAATTAGACCTTCGTAGGAGAGGTTACATGCCTTTTTGCAAGTCCATGTGGGCTGGGCGGCGCCCAAAGTCGCGCGAGACTTATGCCCGTTTACTATGTTTTTTCGTGCTAACGCTCAATGTCGCTGAAGCGCACTCTGAAGAAACTTCTCTAACCCTTGCCACCGCGCTGTCCCGAACGATGGAGAAGAACCCTGGTTTGCGGGTGTATGACTTTAGTCTTAAGGGACTTGAGGGGAGCCGCCTCACCGCTAATCAGGCGCCGGCGTATGAAGCTGGGCTGGAGGTGGAGAACGTCCTTGGCAGTGGTGATCGGCGAGGAGTTGACGGGGCGGAATACACCCTGTCGCTATCATCAGTCCTGGAGTTAGGGGACAAACGGCAAGCTCGAACGGGTGTTGTGAATTCTCGATATGATCTGATGGAGGCCAAACGAGAAGCCGAGGCCCTGGATTTGTTGGGCCAGGTGACGCAACGCTATGTGGCCTCCCTGGCCCTACAGCAAAAGCTTGATTTGGCCGCCCAGGCCGTCGAATTTAGCGAGACGACCCTCAGCATTGTTGCCCGTCGAGCCAAGAAGGGCGCCGCGCCGGAGGCCGAAGTCCTGCGTGCCAAGGCCGCGCTCGTTCAAAGCCGAATCACCCACGAAGCCCTGATAGCCGAGTACGAGAAGCGGAAGATGGCGTTGGCATCATTGTGGGGTGAGACACGGGTGGATTTTCAACGCTTGCAGGGGGACCTGTTTCGATTCGACCCGAGTGAGCGGTTCGAGGTGCTGTACCAGCAGGCCAGCAAAAGTCCCATGATCAGAGTCTATGCCAGCGAACGGCGGATGCGTGAGGCTGAAGTCCAGCTGGCAAATAGCCAATCAGAAAATGATATCCGCTGGCAGGTCGGCGCCCGTCGTTTTGAAGAAACGGGCGATACCGCGCTGGTGGCGGGAGTATCCATACCACTATTTTCCGGACGCAGGAACCGGGGCGAGGTACAAACAGCAATGGCGGCACGCGACGAGGTCGAGTACCGCCAGCAGAGTGCGCTGCTACAGCTGCACGCCCTGTTATTCGAAGCCTACCTCGCCCGTCAGCAAAACATCAATGCGGTTGACCAACTGCGCTCCAAAGTGGTGCCCGATCTGACTAAGGCGCTCGAGCTAACTCGGCAAGCCTATGAACGGGGCCGCTACAGCTATGTTGAATGGACCGCCGCTCAGCGCGAACTGCTTTCGGCCCGGGAAGCACTCGTCGAGGCTGCTGCCACGGCGCTGCTCAACCAGGCTCTAATCGAACAGCTCACGGCCCAGTCTATGACTCAGCGCCAAGCCGCATCCACGCGGTAATCACCGAACACAGGATTGTTGAACATGCAATTGAGTAAACCCTTTTACTGGATACTGGTGGCCACGTGTATGGCTGTCACACCTCTCCAAGCAGCCGAAGACGCGCACGACGACCACACAGAAACGCAGCCGAGCGTTCCCGAAACCAAGGGCCCCCATGGCGGCTTGCTACTGAAGCAGGACGACACTACCGTTGAGCTGCAGATATTCGAGCAAGATGTTCCCCCGGAATATCGCGCCTGGATAACAAAGGACGGGAAGCCCGTTACCAGTGGTGCTGACCTCAATGTCGAATTGCGCCGCCTGGGCGGGCAAGTGGATTCCTTCGATTTTGTCTTCCAGGGAGACTATTGGTTAGGGGATGGCGTTGTGACCGAGCCGCATTCCTTTGACGTCCAAGTAGCGCTTGCCCAGAACGGCAATCAATACAGTTGGCAGTGGGAATCCCATGAAGGCCGGACCCGCATTGCAGCCGACATTGCCGCAAAGGCCGGAATTCAGACAACCGAGGCTGGTCCGGGCTCGATTGAGCGAACACTGACCACATACGGGCAACTGACCACGGCGCCAGAGCAGATAGCGCGGGTGCGTGCTCGCTTTCCAGGCGTCGTTACCAAAGTCAATGTTCGTTTGGGGGACCGTGTTGCCAAGGGAGACCTGCTTGCGCAAGTGGAATCCAACGATAGTCTCGAAACCTATGGTCTGCGCTCACCCATAGCTGGCGTGGTAACCGAAAGCCAGATCAGTGTGGGCGAAATTACCGGTGAACAACCTCTGTTTGCCATCACCGATTTATCAACCTTGTGGGCGGAACTCCTGGTGTTTCCGGGACAGCGCTCTGAGGTCGCTGTCGGGCAAAATGTCCTACTTAAAGCCGCGGGCATTGATCAGCAAGCTACCATCAGCCATCTGCTCCCCTCCCCGGACAGCGCACCCTATACCCTGGCTCGAGTGGAAGTGAAGAACTCGAATAGTACGCTAAGCCCCGGCCTACTAGTAGCGGCAGATGTCGTGGTAGAAACCCTCGACGTGCCGCTGGCAGTGGATAACCGCGCACTGCAGTCTTTTCGTGATTGGACCGTGGTGTTTATCCAGGTGGACGACAACTATGAGATCCGTCCGCTGGAGCTGGGTCGCAGCGACGGAAACCTGACCGAAGTGTTAAGCGGGCTGAAGATAGGAGACCGCTACGTTGTAGAAAACAGTTATCTGATAAAGGCCGATATCGAAAAATCCGGCGCATCCCACGACCACTAACCTAGGAAGATATGATGATTAATGCCATCTTACGCTTCTCGGTGGAGCGGCGGTTTTTTACCTTGTCCCTTATTCTGGTGCTGGTCGGGGTGGGGTTATGGAGCTTTCAGCGCCTGCCCATCGACGCGGTGCCGGACATTACCAACGTTCAGGTGCAGATCAATACCGAAGCGCCTGGCTATTCTCCCCTGGAGGCAGAACAGCGCATCACCTTTCCGGTCGAAACGGCCCTGTACGGTCTGCCCAATTTGTCCTATACCCGCTCAATATCCCGCTATGGCTTGTCCCAGGTGACTGTGGTATTCGAGGAAGGCACTGACCTGTACTTTGCCCGCAATCTAATCAATGAGCGCCTCGGCTCCGTCAAGAATGCTCTGCCACCCGGCCTGGAACCTGAAATGGGTCCCATCGCGACCGGCCTTGGTGAGATCTTGATGTACACCGTGGAGGCGCTGCCCGGCGCCACCCAGGCTGACGGCAGTCCATTAAATATCACAGCATTGCGTGAAATTCAGGACTGGATCATCAAGCCCCAACTGGCGCAGGTGCCTGGGGTGATCGAGATCAACACCATCGGTGGTTACGACAAGCAGTACCACGTCACGCCATCGCCACAACTGTTGCTGCAGTTTGGCGTCACTATGGATGAACTGGTGGAGGCACTGCGGGCCAACAATGTCAATCGTGGCGCTGGCTATATCGAGCGCAACGGGCAACAGCTGCTGGTGCGTTCACCGGGACAACTGGCGTCCATCTCCGAGATTGAGCAGGTAGTCGTTGCTAACCGCCACGGCGCACCAGTCAAAGTCAGCGACGTGGCCGAGGTGGCCATTGGCAAGGAATTGCGCACAGGGGCTGCCACCCGCGACGGCAAGGAAACCGTGATGGGCACGGCCATGATGTTGGTGGGGGAAAACTCCCGCTCCGTCGCGCAGGCGGTAGCTGAAAAGCTGAAGGCCATCCAACCCTCTCTTCCCGCTGGGGTAAAGGTGGAGGCGGTGTACGATCGTACCACCCTGGTAGACAAGGCCATCGCCACGGTGGAGAAGAACCTGCTCGAAGGCGCGCTGCTGGTGATTGTGGTACTTTTTCTGTTACTGGGCAACCTGCGTGCTGCCTTGATCACCGCAGCGGTGATCCCCTTGTCCATGCTCGCCACCATCACCGGCATGGTGCAATCGGGCGTTTCCGCCAATCTGATGAGTTTGGGTGCGCTGGACTTTGGCCTCATCGTCGATGGCGCGGTGATTATCGTCGAGAATTGCATTCGTCGCCTGTCCCAGGCACAGCACGAGGGTCGACTGGCTCTTAAGGAGCGGCTGCAACTGGTGTTCGAAGCTACGAACGAAGTCATCCGTCCTAGCTTGTTCGGTGTTGCCATCATTACCGTGGTATACCTGCCGATCTTTGCCCTTACCGGCGTCGAGGGCAAAATGTTCCATCCCATGGCCGCCACCGTTGTGATGGCCTTGCTGTCCGCCATGGTGCTGTCGCTGACCGTGGTACCGGCCGCCGTGGCGGTATTTATGGGGGGCAAAATCAGCGAAAAAGAAAGCCCTTTGATTAGTGGCGCTAAATCGCTGTACAAGCCGACCTTGCTGGTTGCCATGAAGCTTCGCTGGCTGGTGCTGGGGTCGGCTACCGTGCTGGTGGTGTTTTGTATCTGGCTGGCAACCACCCTGGGTTCGGAATTTGTTCCGCAACTCGACGAGGGGGATATTGCGCTGCACGCGCTGCGCATTCCGGGCACCGGGTTGGAGCAATCCATAGAAATGCAGGCACAATTGGAAGAGACGCTGAAGTCCTTCCCGGAAGTGGACAAGGTGGTGGCCAAGATCGGCACCCCGGAAGTGGCCACAGACCCCATGCCTCCCAGCGTCGCGGATAACTTTGTGATCCTCAAGCCTCACGGCCAATGGCCCAATCCAGACAAAACCAAGGATGAACTGGTGGCGGAAATGGAGGAGGCCGTAACCCAACTGCCTGGCAATAAATATGAGTTCACCCAGCCCATTGAAATGCGCTTCAACGAGCTAATTTCCGGGGTGCGGGCCGATCTCGGGATCAAGGTGTTTGGCGATGATATGGATCAGCTGCTGGCAGCGGCACAGGCCATCCAGGAGGTTCTTGAAACCATTGAAGGTGCGTCGGATATCCAGGTCGAACAGGTGACAGGATTACCCATGCTGTCGGTCCATCCCAAACGCATGGTGCTGTCACGCTACGGTTTGAATGTCGAAGACTTGCAAGCACTGGTAGCAACCGGTATCGGTGGTGAAAACGCTGGCTTGATCTACGAGGGCGACCGCCGTTTCGAATTGGTGGTACGCCTGCCGGAATCAGACAGGCGCGACATCGATAGCCTGGCCTTTCTGCCCGTTCCCTTGCCGGCCGGCGGCTATGTGCCGCTGTCGGAAGTCGCCGAGCTGGAGCTGGCACCAGCGCCCAACCAGATCAGTCGGGAAAACGGCAAGCGTCGGGTGGTGGTGACTGCCAACGTGCGCGACCGCGACCTAGGTGGTTTTGTCGAGGAAACGCAGGCGCGCATCGCCCAGGAGGTGGATTTGCCGGATGGTTACTGGCTGGATTATGGCGGCACATTTGAGCAGCTGCAATCGGCCAGTGAACGGCTCGCTATTGTAGTACCCCTTACGCTCGTGATTATCATTGGCCTGCTGATCATGGCATTTGGTTCGCTGAAAGACGCCTTGATTATTTTCACCGGCGTACCGCTTGCGCTTACTGGCGGGGTATTGTCGCTTTGGTTGCGGGACATGCCGCTGTCGATCTCGGCAGGCGTGGGCTTTATTGCGCTCTCCGGCGTCGCAGTCCTCAACGGGCTGGTGATGGTGGCCTTCATTCGCGATCTATGGCGGGAGCAGGGCGATCTGGTCACGGCGATTGTGGAGGGTGCTCTGGTTCGACTGAGGCCAGTCTTAATGACCGCCTTGGTGGCGAGCCTCGGCTTTGTGCCCATGGCGCTCAATACCGGCACCGGCGCGGAAGTACAGCGGCCGCTGGCGACGGTGGTAATTGGAGGGATTATCTCGTCGACCTTGTTGACGCTGTTCGTTTTGCCAGTGCTTTATGCGCTGTTGCACCGCAAGAAGGTGTAAATACAGCGATCCTGAACGGGTTCCGGGCGCCCCCCGGAACCCCGTCGCCGTAGACGGAATTGGCCGGCAAAACACATTCGCGATTCGCGGGTCCCGCAAGGCAGTGACGTAAAGTTTGGCTCGGGGTTTTTAACGTTTCACATCGGTAGCCACAAGAAAGCGCAGGCCAGGGCGACGACACTCTCGTAATTTCGTCCAAGTTTGTCATATCGTGTGGCCACGGCGCGAAAATGCTTGAGTCTGGCAAAAGCGTTCTCGACCAGGTGTCTGCATTTGTACAGATGCCAGTCGAGCCCCTCATTTCCTCGTTTGGAATTCTTCTTTCGAGGAATAACGACTTTCATTCCGTTCATCTCTATCTGAGCCCGGAGCTGCTCACTGTCGTAGCCTTTGTCCGCAATGATGGTCCCGGCTTCAGACACATTTTTTAGCAAGTCTGGTGCTGCAGTGCAGTCATTGATTTCTCCGCCGCTGACTATGAAGGCATGCGGGAGACCGTAAGCATCAACAGCCAGATGTATCTTGGAAGTGTTGCCAGCTCTGCTCTTGCCAATATTTTCCGCCCCTCCACCAGCTGCGCCTGCACTGTGCTGATGACCTTTGACATAAGTCCCATCCAGGAAAACCCATTCAAGGTCTGGTTCCGTTACCAGCTTGTCGAACAGACGTTTCCAGACGCCTTTTCTCGACCATTATATCTTTTGTAGACCGAATTCCATTTACCGAAGTCTGGCGGCAGGTCTCGCCAGGGCACGCCTGTTCTGATTCTGAAAAGAATGCCTTCGATCGTATTACGAAGGTCTCTCTTGAAGGTCGCAGTAGGAATGCCGGTCACCCGGCACGCCCCTGCACAGATCCGTACGTGCGCTACTAACGCATACGGCTCCTATCTCGAGTGTCTACCGTCAAATCGGAAGTCTGGCCAAGGATGTATGACGCGCGCTTTTGGCAAGGCGTCTTGCAGAAACTGACTGAAGCGCGACCACATAATGCGGTAGCGTTGGCTTCGGCGACGCAGCGCCTTCATCCAGTACTTCCCGATCTCTGTGCGGAAACGGCCCAACCTGACGACGTTGCCTGGTACGGCAAAGTAATTCAGGTGACCGCGCCCAACTCGTGTCAGCCAGTGTTTCTGTTCGCTGACAGCGCGATGTCTGTTACGATACAGCCAGTCCTTCACGCCCTGTAGCGTTAGTCGTATTCGGCTAACTGATGTCTGCCTCAGCAACATGAACGACCGCCCATCACGTTTGACCGCACAGCTATGCGTGAACCTCAGAAAATCAAACGACTCAGGCTTTCCTTGTCCGACTTGCGTTCCAGCCTGCCGGGCAAAACGCCCAAAGCGGATGAGTTTCGTCTTGTCCTCATTGAGCGACAATCCGAAACGATCCAGTCTCTGGTGCAGGTCTCTCAGGAGCGCCTCCGCATCGTCTTTCCTCTGAAAGCCCAGCACTGCATCATCGGCATAGCGGACGATGATGACATCGCCCGACGCGCGGCGTTTGCGCCGCTGATTGGCCCAGAGGTCCAGACAGTAGTGGAAATAGATATTCGCCAGCAACGGCGAAGTCACTGCGCCCTGAGGCACCCTACGTGTTGAGCGTACGCGGCTGCCGCCCTCATCGTAATATCCCACCTTCCACCATTGTGTTAGCAGGCGAATTAGACGCTTATCCTTGATTCGGTGCTGATGAACCTGATCAACCAATCATGTTCGACCCGGTCGAAGAACTTCTGGATATCCAGATCCAGCACCCAGTTCACTTTCCGTCTCCTTACCCTTAATAGAGCGCATCCAGCGCCTTTTGCTGTCCTCTGCCGGGCCTGAACCCGTAGGAGAAGCCGAGGAAATCCGCCTCGTAGATGTGCTGCATGAGTGTGACGGCTACCTGCTGGGCGACCTTGTCTTCAAAACAAAGGATGCTCAGTGGCCGCAGGCTGCCGTCTACCTTCGGGACATGTATCCGTCTGGCAGGCGTCCGGTCTAACGGCATTGATCATGTTGCATTCTGCTTTATCTAACAGTATCTGCCTCTCCAACTATTGATTTCGCAGCTCAATACTTCGCCTGCAGACACCCCTGTCAACACTTCACGTCGGCCCTTACGGACATCCGCGCATGAGGCGGCCCGCCAGCCTTACCTCAGGAGGACTTTCACCCCAACACTCTGCCGATTTATCTCGGCGTTCTAGATATCCAATTGAAGCAATATCGTCCGCAGCTTATATTTTTCAAAGAGTTACGTACAGGCGTCAACAGTCCCTAGTTTATCGGTGGTGAACCAACCGCCTGCGAACAGGTGCCGTCCATCATCATGCCTCCCATCATACTGCCATGCATGAACCACATTGCGATGAACCAAAGTACACAGAGGAATCCAATGATTGCAAAGATGATCACTGTTATTTTTATGGCCGGGTTGTTCATATACTAATCTCCATGAGTGCCAAGTGGGCGGAAAATCTGTTCACAGATAAGGATCTCAACAGATCAAAGGCTTTGCTGGCCGGAAGGGGCATAGTTTCGCATTGGCCGCATACCGAAGTACATCAGCCGGCTTGCGTAGAGGCTGACCAGTGGAACCACCACCCATTGGGCCAGCGGGAGCAGGCCGGTGCCAAACAAAGGCAGCGTCGGCATCTGCTCGTTGTATTGCCACCGTCCCAGTATTTCGGTTGCCATGTATTCGAACAGGATCGTGATGAGCAGCCCTGCCAGCAGGTAGAAAAATAGCGGTTTTGAAGAAGGCGCTCTGATCCAATGAAGGGAGCGTACGCTCAGCGCTGCTGTGAGATAGGCGGTGAGCGCAATGTTGGCATCCCCGAAGGTTGCCTTGGTGCAGACCCAGATTGCAGCTGCGTGACTAGCAGAGGCCATGCCCTCGTAAAATGGCACCTGCCACATTTCCCAGGCCAGGTGCAGGAAGAGACTCGTTATCCAGATTAACGCGAGGGGTACTATCCAGTGTGGGCGATTCATCGAGGCTCCTAAGTCGTCCTGTTTGAAGTGAAGCGTGTTGTCAAAGCTCATACGCAACGAGCGCTGCCAATGGGCCATGCACTTACCGACTCGTCGATACCTTGGTTGACCGCGCGTCGCGAAACGTAGTAACGAGCAGCAATACGGCACCCAGACAGATGCCTACGTCTGCCAGGTTGAACGCAGGCCAATGCCAGTCGTACCAGTGGAAGTCGAGATAATCCACGACGTAGCCTCTGATGATACGGTCCGCCACATTGCCTACCGCGCCACCGAGAATCAGGCTGTAGCCCATCGCCTCCAGTCTCGGCAGTGGCTTGCGGAGCATCAGGATAAGGGCAACCGACACGGTCAGCGCCAGCACGATGAAGAAGTAGCGCTGCCAGCCCCCGGCATCGGCGAGCAAGCTGAAGGCCGCACCTGTGTTCCAGACATGAACCCAGTTGAAAAAGGATGTAAGCGGGATGGATTGGCCATACGGCATCAGATCCTGGACCAGCCATTTGAGGGCTTGATCGGCCAGCGCCAGCAGTGCTGCGATAGTCAGCCAAGGCCCAACGCTCACACTTCCCTTGACTGATGCCTCGGGGCTAAGGTTCATTGCGGTCGTCCAGTAGGCGTTGCAGCGCCTCGCTCAACCGTTGATGTATCGTCTTCATACGGAGTACTCCTCAATTTCATCCGAAACCGCGCACGCTGTCCCTCACCCAGAAGAGAGGACTTGAACCACCGTTCCCGTTAATCCAGGATGCATTACACACCTTATAGTTACTTTAGAGTCAAGGGGCCGATCAGGGAATGGTGTAGAATATCAGGCGCCAAATCGACGGAGAGAGGCGGATGCAAGCAGACACACGGGCGGTCGAGCGCCAGGTAGAAACGATTGTTACCCGGTTACAGGCGCAGCTTGTTCAGAGCGATATCAGGGCTAACCGGGATGCGGCCTCTGCCGCGTACGAAGAATTGGAAGCGCTGCGGCGACGAATCATCGAGGCGCAATCCAGCGACGCCGGGTCGACCGAATCGCAGGGGGTCGAGGCCCTCCTGACCGATGCCAGCCGCAAAGTCTGGAGCCTCTACGAGGCTTATCATCAGGAATTACAACATCAGCTGGAATGGGCGAGCTCGCGGGATTATGAATGAGTGCCGTCTCGACCGTGTCCGATCGGTTCCCGTGCAAAAAGGCCGTGCGTCGTGCTCTACGTCGCCGGATCCATCTCGCTGATCTCCGCAAGAACGCCACAACGCTCGACCTGACGATCATCGTTGCAACGCGACCGTAGCGACATAAGCTGCTTTTCGAGAGTCTGAAGTGCGTCGATCCTTGTGGCTACATCGGCAATGTGGTCCTCAAGAAGGGTATTGATGGCAGCACATGATTGGTGCGGGTCATCCTGCTGTTTCTGTAACTGGCGAATCTCGGGCAGTGACAAATCCAGCAGTCTGCAGCGCCGAATGAAAGAAAGCTGTCTGACATGCTTTTCGGTATAAGCGCGGTAACCGTTTTCCTGCCGATCTGGCGACGTCAAAAGGCCCTGCTGTTCATAAAATCGGATCGTCTGCGTACGGACCCCTCCCAATCGTGACAGCTGACTAATGCGCATCAAATGCCTCCAAGAATGATTCTCCAATCTGTTGACCTTATAGTAACTATATAGTTTTAAATGATAGCCAGATCATATTCAAGTGGAGCCGTATCATGAGCAAGACCGGTGGAGATTCCTGTGGCTGCGATGCAATGCCTGCAGCAGATACGAATACGCATATCGCTTCCGACGCGTCGGGAAAATGGGTCAGCACTTATGCCGTGCCGAAAATGGACTGTCCATCGGAAGAGCGAATGATCCGTCTGGCTCTCAACGGTTTTGAACAGATCCACGGGCTGTCGTTCGACTTGTCCATCCGCCGGTTGAAGGTTGTGCACGATGGCGAAGCTGCCCCTATCTCTGCGAAGCTCGCAACCCTGGGGTTGGGCGCTTCGCTTCAGGAAACCACCGCCGCTGATCAGGAGACTATCGAGGCCGCCGAATCAGCGACAGCCTCTGCCAGTCAGGAGTCGGGCACCCTGCGTTGGTTGCTCGGCATCAATGCACTGCTCTTCGTGGTGGAAATGACAGCAGGCCTGATCGCCCACTCCGCAGGGCTTATCGGCGAGTCTCTGGATAACTTTGCCGATGCGGCGGTGTACGGGCTTGCCCTTTATGCGGTGGGGCGTGGCGTTGCAAGCCAATTGCGGGCCGCCCATGTTGCTGGTGTACTACAACTCATTCTGGCTGTGGGTGTATTGATAGAGGTCGTGAGACGGTTCATATTCGGTAGTGACCCTGAATCGCTGGTGATGATGGCGATTGCATTCGTTGCCCTCATTGCTAACGTTACGTGTTTGCTGCTGATATCCAGGCATCGGGAGGGCGGAGCACATATGAAGGCAAGCTGGATATTCTCAGCCAATGATGTGGTGATCAACGTGGGCGTCATCAGCGCTGGCGCCCTGGTGGCGTGGACTGGATCTAATTACCCGGATCTGATTATCGGCACCGTTGCGGGGGTGGTTGTGCTGAATGGTGCCAGGCGCATCCTGGCGCTCAAGGGCTGACGAGAGGCCTTTCGGTCTGCCCACTGGGGAGGTGAGTCGGCACGGTAGGGAGCTATTGTCAAATCTGATGTACGGGAGTTCAAGCGGCTTTCTGTTCCTGTCTGCTGTTTGGTCTCTGCGAGTCCATCTTTGTCTCCCTAGGCTATGCAACAGGTCGGTCTGATTGGTTAAGGATCTTCAGCACTGACTGGCTCCAGTACCAGCTTGTCGGATGGCGATGCAAAAAGAAATCGCACCGAAGTAGCGCTCGCTGCAATCACAGCAGGCAAAGTGCCGCTGGAGCGAGCGCGCGGGCTTCCGATCTTTCAAATCTGCTGTTACGCCAAGCGGTTGCTGCAACTTGGCACCCAGCTTTACCAGCCAATCGGGCCAGGCTTCAGGCCAGGTCATTTCAAAGTTCGCGAGCCGGCCGCCCGGCGGAAGTGTCGAGGCGATGGTTCGGATCACGCTGTCGTAATCTGGAATCGTCGCCAACGCCAGCGTTGCCAGCACCGCATCGACACGTGGCGGAAAGTCATAGTCGACCATGTCGCTTGTGACCAGCTCAACGTTGCGCCACCCCTCCGCATCAATCTTCCGCTGTGCATGTTCGAGCATCTCCGGCGACAGGTCGACGCCGATTATCCGCCTGCTCGGGCCGACGGCCCGGACGAGCAGCGGCAAGTTTGCACCGGTGCCGCAGCCAAGGTCGACCACCGTGTTACCCGGCTGCAAGCGCAAACCGGCAACCGCCTCCCGGCGGTAGCGGCCCAGCCGCATGCCGATCAGTTCGTACAGCAGCAGGCCGTGGTCGTAGACCGGCGCCAGGCGACGGTAGGCGCGGCTGAAGTCTTTTCGATCCTAAGCCATCAGGCATCTCCCGTCGTAGTTGAAGCTTCTTGTTGAGCATCGGCCTCCTTACGATCGTCTGGATCAAGATCGACGCGATAGGCATCGCGTCCCGATTCATATGCTTCCCAGGCC
>TARA_R100000306_G_scaffold6864_1_pt1 | contig 14299 bp, 4 predicted proteins | sample TARA_R100000306 | Tara Oceans TARA_R100000306 (sample SAMEA2620824) | marine metagenome | biome: marine biome (ENVO:00000447); feature: mesopelagic zone (ENVO:00000213); material: "saline water (ENVO:00002010), including plankton (ENVO:xxxxxxxx)" | depth 1000 m | reverse complement strand
AATATTAAAAGAAGAGTACGGTATCGAGCCTGCTGCTGCAGCTGTAGCTGTTGCTGGTGGTGCTGCTGCTGGAGGCGATGACGCTGAAGAGCAAACCGAATTCGACGTAATCCTTAAAGCTCCGGGAGGTTCTAAATTAGCAGTTGTAAAACTTGTTAAAGAATTAACTGGTGCAGGTCTTAAAGACGCTAAGGAATTAGTAGATAACGCACCATCTCCAATCAAGGAAGGTGTTGCTAAAGATGAAGCTGAAGCAGTAAAAGCTCAGTTAGAAGAAGCAGGAGCAGAGGTTGAGCTTAAGTAAGCTCGCCGAGTTTCAAACCTTAAGGTTTAGGCCTTCCGGAACACCGGAATAGGCCTAAACCATTTTGCGTATATAAAGGTTAATATTTTTTTGAGTATAGGCAAAAGTAGTTTTTTTAATTAAAATTCCGTCCATAGATGTCAGCAACGCAAACTGAAAGATTGAATTTTTCTTCTGTACAGAATAAGCCGGACTATCCGGATTTTCTGGACATTCAGATCAAATCCTTCCAGGATTTTTTCCAGCTTGAAACAAAATCAGAAGAAAGGGGTAACGAAGGTCTTTATAACACCTTCATGGAAAACTTTCCAATAACAGATACCCGAAATCAATTTGTATTAGAGTTTTTAGATTATTTCGTAGATCCGCCAAGATACTCCATACAAGAATGTATCGAGCGTGGTCTTACCTACAGCGTTCCCTTAAAGGCACGTTTAAAATTATATTGTACCGATCCTGAACACGAAGATTTCGAAACCATCGTACAGGATGTATATTTAGGGGTAATTCCTTATATGACCCCAAGTGGTACTTTTTGTATCAATGGTGCAGAACGTATTGTAGTCTCTCAGTTGCACCGTTCACCTGGTGTGTTCTTTGGACAATCATTTCACGCAAACGGAACCAAATTATATTCAGCCCGTGTAATTCCTTTTAAAGGTTCATGGATTGAATTTGCTACCGATATTAACAGCGTTATGTATGCTTATATCGATAGAAAGAAAAAGTTACCTGTAACTACTTTATTCCGTGCTATTGGTTTTGAAAGAGATAAAGATATTCTTGAAATCTTTGATCTTGCTGAAGAAATTAAAGCTACCAAAACAGGACTTAAAAAATACTTAGGTCGTAAGCTTGCTGCACGTGTACTTAAGACATGGCACGAAGACTTTGTGGACGAAGATACAGGCGAAGTTGTATCTATTGAACGTAATGAAATTGTATTGGACCGTGATACCGAGCTTGAAAAAGATCATATTGAAGAGATATTAGATTCTGGTACCAAAACAATATTATTGCATAAAGAAGATAATCAGCAAGGAGACTATGCTATTATCCACAACACATTACAAAAAGACCCTACCAATTCAGAAAAAGAAGCGGTAGAGCACATCTATAGACAATTACGTAACGCTGAACCGCCAGATGAGGAAACCGCTCGCGGTATTATCAATAAGTTGTTCTTCTCAGACCAGAGATACAATTTAGGTGAAGTAGGTCGTTACCGAATGAATAAAAAATTAGGTCTTGATATCGACATGGAAAAGCAAGTGCTTACCAAAGAAGATATCATTACTATTGTAAAATATTTAATCGAGCTTATCAACTCTAAAGCAGAGATTGATGATATTGATCACCTTAGTAACCGTCGTGTACGTACAGTAGGAGAGCAGTTGTCGTCTCAGTTTGGTGTTGGTTTAGCGCGTATGGCACGTACTATTCGTGAGCGTATGAATGTTCGTGACAACGAGGTCTTTACCCCAATCGATTTGATTAACGCGAAGACACTTTCTTCAGTTATCAACTCTTTCTTTGGTACCAACCAGTTGTCGCAGTTTATGGATCAAACGAATCCATTAGCTGAAATTACGCACAAGCGTCGTCTTTCAGCTCTAGGGCCTGGTGGTCTTTCAAGAGAAAGAGCAGGGTTCGAGGTTCGTGATGTTCACTACACACACTACGGAAGATTATGTCCTATTGAAACACCTGAAGGACCAAACATTGGTTTGATTTCTTCTCTTTCAGTATACGCTAAAGTAAACAACTTAGGATTTATCGAAACACCTTATAGAAAGGTAGAAGACGGTAAGATAGACCTAAAGAGTGAACCAATGTATCTTTCTGCTGAAGAAGAGGAAGAAAAGTTAATTGCACAGGCAAACATTCCGCTTAAAGAAGACGGACAGATAGATAGTGACAGGGTTATTGCTCGTATGGAAGGTGACTTCCCTGTAGTTGAGCCTAACACGGTTAATTATGCCGATGTTGCACCTAACCAGATTGCTTCTATTTCAGCATCGTTAATTCCATTCTTGGAACATGATGATGCCAACCGTGCTTTGATGGGGTCGAATATGATGCGTCAGGCAGTACCTTTATTGAGAGCAGACTCTCCAATTGTTGGTACAGGTTTGGAACGTCAAGTAGCTTCAGATTCTCGTGTATTGATTAATGCAGAAGGAGATGGTGAAGTAGAGTATGTTGATGCTAACGAAATTACTATTAAGTACGACCGTACCGATGATGAGCGTATGGTAAGTTTTGATAGTGATTCAAAAACATACCAACTTGTAAAGTTCAGAAAAACAAATCAGAGTACGTCTATTAACCTAAAGCCTATCGTAAGTAGAGGTGATCGAGTTAAAAAAGGACAAGTACTTTGTCAAGGTTATGCAACCGATAAAGGTGAATTAGCATTGGGTAGAAACATGAAAGTAGCCTTTATGCCTTGGAAAGGGTATAACTTTGAGGATGCAATCGTGATATCTGAACGCGTAGTACGAGATGATATATTTACATCAATCCATATTGATGAATATTCTCTTGAAGTACGTGATACCAAGTTAGGAAATGAAGAATTGACACATGATATTCCTAATGTTTCAGAAGAGGCTACAAAAGACCTTGATGAAAACGGAATGATTCGTGTAGGTGCCGAAGTAAAACCAGGTGATATATTAATTGGAAAGATTACTCCAAAAGGGGAAAGCGACCCAACTCCTGAAGAAAAATTACTTCGTGCGATATTTGGTGATAAAGCGGGTGATGTAAAAGATGCTTCATTAAAAGCTTCTCCATCACTACGTGGAGTTGTAATTAACAAGAAGTTATTTGCACGCGCCATAAAAGATAAGCGTAAAAGAGCAAAAGATAAAGAAGATATCTCAGCACTTGAAATCGCTTACGATGCCAAATTTGATGCATTAAAAGATGTATTGGTTGAAAAACTATTTGCAATTATTGGTGGAAAAACGGCTCAAGGAGTAACAAACGACCTTGGTGAAACAGTATTCCCAAAAGGTAAAAAGTATACCTTAAAAATGTTAAATGCCGTTGATGATTATACGCATTTAACAGGAGGTACATGGACGACCGATGATGACCTTAATGCAATGGTTGCGGACTTAATGCACAACTATAAAATTAAAGAAAACGATTTACAAGGTAGCTTGCGTCGTGAGAAGTTCACCATTTCTGTTGGAGATGAATTGCCATCAGGAATTTTAAAACTTGCTAAAGTTTACATCGCTAAAAAGCGTAAACTAAAAGTAGGTGATAAAATGGCTGGACGTCACGGTAACAAAGGTATTGTAGCACGTATTGTTCGTGAAGAAGATATGCCTTTCCTTGAAGACGGAAGCCCAGTAGATATCGTGTTGAACCCACTAGGGGTACCATCACGTATGAACATTGGTCAAATTTATGAAACAGTACTAGGATGGGCTGGACAAAAATTAGGTCGCAAATTTGCTACTCCAATTTTTGACGGTGCAACAATAGACCAGATCAACGAGTTGACTGATGAAGCCGAAATACCAAGATTTGGACACACGCATTTATATGATGGTGGAACCGGACAGCGTTTTGACCAACCTGCAACAGTAGGGGTTATTTATATGCTGAAACTGGGTCACATGGTAGATGACAAGATGCACGCACGTTCTATTGGACCATACTCATTAATTACACAACAACCATTGGGTGGTAAAGCTCAGTTTGGTGGTCAGCGTTTTGGTGAGATGGAGGTATGGGCACTTGAGGCCTACGGAGCATCAAGCACCTTACGTGAAATATTGACAGTAAAATCTGATGATGTTATTGGTAGAGCTAAAACATACGAAAGTATAGTTAAAGGCGAAACGATGCCAGAACCAGGATTACCAGAATCGTTTAACGTGCTAATGCACGAATTGAAAGGTCTGGGACTTGACATTAGATTAGAAGAGTAATATAACTTCCCCGCGAAAGCGGGGAACATTAACTCTCGTAGGGACGCTGCAAAACGTCCCATTTCAAACATAACAAGATTAGTACACAGCATTATGGCAAGAAATAAAGAAAACACAGTTCAGAAATTCAACAAAATTTCTATTGGTTTAGCCTCACCTGAATCGATTTTGGCAGAATCGCGTGGTGAAGTTCTTAAACCTGAAACGATAAATTACCGTACGCACAAACCAGAGCGTGACGGACTTTTCTGTGAGCGTATTTTTGGTCCTGTTAAGGATTATGAATGTGCCTGTGGTAAATATAAACGAATTCGCTACAAAGGGATCGTATGTGACCGTTGTGGTGTAGAGGTAACTGAAAAGAAAGTACGTCGTGATCGCGTAGGGCACATTAACTTAGTTGTTCCTGTTGCGCACATATGGTACTTCCGTAGTTTACCTAACAAAATAGGATACCTTCTTGGATTGCCGTCCAAAAAGTTGGATATGATTATCTATTATGAAAGATATGTTGTCATCCAGCCTGGTATCGCAAAAAATGAAGAAGGGGAACCGCTTCAAAAAATGGACTTCTTAACGGAAGAAGAGTATTTAAATGCTTTGGAAGCTATTCCAGTGGAAAACCAATACTTGGAAGACAGCGACCCAAATAAATTCATCGCTAAGATGGGTGCTGAGTGTTTAATTGAATTGTTACAGCGTATCGATCTTGATACATTGTCTTTTGAATTACGTCACAAAGCAAACAACGAAACGTCTAAACAACGTAAAACGGAAGCATTAAAACGTCTTCAGGTTGTTGAAGCGTTGCGCGATGCAAATAAAAACCGTGAAAACAAACCAGAGTGGATGATTATGAAGGTGGTACCAATTATTCCACCAGAATTACGTCCATTAGTACCACTAGATGGTGGTCGTTTCGCAACATCAGATTTAAATGATCTTTACCGTCGTGTAATTATTAGAAACAATCGTCTAAAACGATTAATGGAAATTAAAGCTCCGGAAGTAATTTTACGTAATGAAAAACGTATGCTTCAAGAGTCTGTAGATTCTTTATTCGATAACACGCGTAAATCTTCAGCAGTAAAAACTGATAGTAACCGTCCATTAAAATCACTTTCAGATTCATTGAAAGGGAAGCAAGGACGTTTCCGTCAAAACTTACTTGGTAAGCGTGTGGATTATTCAGCACGTTCGGTAATTGTTGTAGGACCAGAATTGAAGCTTTTTGAATGTGGTATTCCTAAAGATATGGCTGCTGAATTGTACAAGCCTTTCGTAATTAGAAAATTAATTGAGAGAGGAATTGTAAAAACAGTTAAGTCTGCTAAGAAAATTATAGATAAAAAAGAGCCAGTAGTTTGGGACATCCTTGAAAATGTATTAAAAGGGCATCCTGTAATGCTTAACCGAGCTCCTACTCTGCATAGATTGGGTATCCAAGCTTTCCAACCGAAATTAATTGAAGGGAAAGCAATACAATTACACCCATTGGTGTGTACTGCCTTTAACGCCGATTTTGATGGTGACCAGATGGCGGTTCACCTTCCATTAGGACCAGAAGCAATTTTGGAATGTCAGTTATTGATGTTGGCTTCTCATAATATTTTGAACCCTGCAAACGGTTCGCCAGTTGCAGTTCCTTCTCAGGATATGGTTTTGGGTCTTTATTATATGACCAAGTTAAGAACCTCTACCAAAGACGTAAAAGTAAAAGGTGAAGGATTAACGTTCTATTCAGAAGAAGAAGCAGTAATTGCTTACAATGAGAAGCGAGTAGATCTTAATGCGCAAATTAAAATTCGTACTAAGGATTTCAATGAAGAAGGCGAATTGGTTTATCAAATTATCGAAACTACCTTAGGTAGAGTGATATTTAACCAAGAAGTACCAGAAGAAGCTGGATATATTAATGAAGTATTAACCAAAAAGTCACTTCGTGATATTATTGGTAGAATTCTTAAAGTTACTAGCGTACCAAAAACAGCTGCTTTCCTTGATGAAATTAAAACATTAGGTTACAAGTTTGCATTCGAAGGTGGATTGTCTTTCAGCTTAGGAGATATTATTATCCCTGAAGAAAAGCAAACCATGATTGAAGACGCAAACAAACAAGTTGATAGTATTGTAGGAAACTATAATATGGGACTTATTACCAATAATGAACGTTACAACCAAGTAATTGATATTTGGACAGCAACCAACGCTGAATTAACGGAACTTTCTATGAAGCGTATCCGTGAAGATCAGCAAGGGTTTAACTCTGTGTATATGATGCTTGACTCTGGAGCGCGTGGTAGTAAAGAGCAAATTAGACAGCTTACCGGTATGCGTGGATTGATGGCGAAGCCTAAAAAATCGAATTCTGGTGGTGGCGAAATTATTGAAAACCCGATTCTTTCTAACTTTAAGGAAGGACTTTCAATTCTTGAATACTTTATCTCTACTCACGGTGCACGTAAAGGTCTTGCCGATACAGCACTTAAAACGGCCGATGCAGGTTACTTAACGCGTCGTCTGGTAGATGTTTCACAAGATGTTATTATAAACGAAGTAGATTGTGGTACATTGAGAGGTATTGAAGTTTCGGCATTAAAGAAGAATGAAGAGGTAGTTGAAACCCTAGAAGCGAGAATAATTGGTCGTATTGCATTGAATGATGTAATAAACCCACTTACTAAAGAAGTCTTGGCAACCGCAGGTGAGCACATTTCAGAAGAAACGGCTAAAATTATTGGCGACTCTGCTGTAGAAAGTGTTGAAGTGCGTTCTGCACTAACCTGTGAAGCTAAAAAAGGAATTTGTTCTCAATGTTACGGTCGTAACCTTGCAACCAATAAGATGGTTCAACGAGGTGAAGCTGTTGGTGTTGTAGCTGCTCAGTCTATTGGTGAGCCGGGTACACAGTTAACATTGCGTACCTTCCACGTGGGTGGTATTGCAGGTAACATTTCAGAAGAAAACAAACTTGTTGTTAAATACGACGGTAAAGCTGAGATTGAAGATTTAAAAACGGTTAAAGGAGAAGATGCTGAAGGTAATGAAGTAGATATTGTAATCTCTCGTACTTCAGAAATTAAATTAACCGATCCTAAAACCGGAATTACCTTAAGTAACAACAACATTCCTTACGGTTCTACGCTATACGTTAAAGATGGTGCTAAGCTAAAAGAAGGTGATGTTGTTTGCCAATGGGATCCATATAACGGTGTGATTATTTCAGAATTTGCTGGTAAGATCAAGTACGAGAATATCGAACAAGGTGTTACGTATCAAGTTGAAATAGATGAGCAGACCGGATTCCAAGAAAAAGTAATTTCAGAAACTAGAAATAAAAAGAAAATACCAACACTTCAAATTTTAGGTAAAAAAGATGAAGTTATCCGTTCGTACAACTTGCCAGTGGGTGCCCACTTAATGGTTGATGATGGCGATAAAATTAAGATTGGTAAAGTATTAGTTAAGATACCGCGTAAGTCTTCAAAAGCGGGTGATATTACAGGTGGTCTTCCACGTGTAACAGAACTCTTTGAAGCGCGTAACCCATCGAATCCAGCTGTAGTAAGTGAGATTGATGGTGTTGTTTCCTTCGGAAAAATTAAGCGTGGTAATCGTGAAATCATTGTAGAGTCTAAATTAGGCGAACTTAAAAAATACCTAGTGAAGTTGTCTAACCAGATTCTGGTTCAGGAAAACGACTATGTACGTGCTGGTATGCCACTTTCAGACGGTTCTATTACACCAGAAGACATTTTACGAATTGAAGGACCTTCAGCAGTACAACAGTACTTGGTGAACGAAGTTCAAGAAGTTTACCGTCTACAAGGTGTGAAGATTAACGACAAACACTTTGAGGTAGTAGTGCGACAAATGATGCGTAAAGTACGTATTGTTGATAGTGGAGATACTACATTCTTGGAAAATCAATTAGCTCATAAAGATGACTTTATCGAAGAAAACGATAAAATCTTCGGAATGAAAGTTGTTGAAAATGCAGGAGATAGTGAAACGCTTAAAGAAGGGCAGATAGTTACACCACGTGATTTACGTGATGAAAACTCCATCTTAAAACGTAATGATAAAGCTTTAGTTGAAGCAAGAGATGCTGTTAATGCAACTGCAACACCAATATTGCAGGGTATTACAAGAGCGTCGCTACAAACTAAATCGTTTATCTCTGCGGCATCCTTCCAAGAAACTACTAAAGTATTAAACGAAGCTGCTGTAAGCGGTAAGGTCGATACGTTAGAAGGCTTGAAAGAAAATGTAATTGTAGGTCATAAAATACCTGCTGGTACCGGAATGCGCGAATACGATTCAATAATTGTAGGAAGCAAAGAGGAACTAGAAGAAATGACCCGTGAGAAACAAGAAGTAAATTATAACTAATTTAAAAACTTCTTATAAATCAAAATAAAGAATCCCGCCAAAAGCGGGATTCTTTTGTTATATTAGATTGCTAAATTATAAATATAAACCACTCCTTCTAAATAATAGGAAATACTAAAATATAGTACGATGGCAGACGATCAAAAAAAACAAAAACAAGGTCAAATAAATATAGAGCTTGATGAAAATGTAGCACAGGGCATTTATAGTAACTTGGCGATTATAAATCATTCGCAATCAGAATTTATTGTAGACTTTGTGAGTATCATGCCGGGAGTTCCAAAGAGCAAGGTAAAATCGCGTATTATTTTAACCCCGCAACATGCCAAACGACTCTTAAAAGCATTAAATGATAATATTCAACGTTTTGAAAAAGCGCATGGTAAGGTTAAAGAACAAGAGCAGCCAGCAATTCCTTTAAATTTTGGGCCTACGGGGGAGGCTTAAAATATAACTCGCACCTTATGGTATTTTTAGAAATAAACTGTAGTTAAAACAATCTTATAGTACCCTACTTAAATTCACTAACAAAGTGCAATTTTATGTTAGGGTATTTTGTTTGTGTCATCTGTAGGGTAAAAGCAGAATCGGCAAAGAAAACCAATTGGTTTCGTTTGTCTTTTGCTAAATATTTGGCTTTAACACGCTTAAACTCCTTAAACTCATCACTTTTTGGGTCTTTAGGTTCTACCCAACAAGCTTTGTGAACGTTGAGGTTCTCATAGCGGCAAGAAGCTCCGTATTCGTGTTCAAGGCGGTATTGTATTACTTCAAACTGAAGGGCACCAACCGTACCGATTACTTTCCGCCCATTTAATTCTAAGGTGAAAAGCTGGGCAACTCCTTCGTCCATTAATTGATCGATCCCTTTGTCTAGCTGTTTGCTTTTCATAGGGTCGGCGTTGTTAATATATTTAAAGTGTTCGGGTGAAAAACTAGGAACTCCTTTATATTGCATTTCTTCACCTTCGGTTAATGTATCACCAATTTTAAAGTTGCCGGTATCGTGAAGGCCTACAATATCACCTGGATAAGAAATGTCTACAATTTGTTTTTTTTCGGCAAAAAATGCATTGGGGCTAGAAAATTTAAGTTTTTTTCCATTTCTCACGTGTAAATATGGAGTGTTGCGTTCAAAGGTACCAGATACAATTTTTACAAATGCAAGACGGTCACGATGCTTAGGATCCATATTTGCGTGTATTTTAAACACAAAACCTGTAAAATCTTTTTCATCGGGTTTTACTAAGCGAGTATCACTTTCCTTTGGTCTTGGTTTTGGGGCAATTTCTACAAAACAATCTAATAACTCGCGTACCCCAAAATTATTTAATGCGGAACCAAAGAAAACGGGTTGTAGTTCTCCATTAAGATATTCTTCTCGATTAAATGTAGGGTAAATATCAGCAAGTTCTAGTTCTTCTCTAAGTGTTTCAGCAGATTCGCTTCCTATTAATTCATCGAGTTGTGGATTGCTTAAATCCTCAATTTCAATAGTTTCTTCAATGTTTTTTCGGCTACTGCCACTAAAAAGGTTTACATTTTTTTCCCAGATATTATAGATTCCTTTAAAATCATATCCCATCCCAATTGGAAAACTCAATGGGGTAACGCGTAGGTTTAATTTTTGCTCAATTTCGTCTAATAATTCAAACGCGTCTTTACCTTCACGATCCATTTTATTAATAAAAACAATCATGGGTATGTTACGCATTCTACAAACTTCAACAAGTTTTTCGGTTTGAGCTTCAGCACCTTTTGCTACGTCTATTACAACAATAACACTATCTACTGCTGTAAGTGTTCTAAACGTGTCTTCTGCAAAGTCTTTGTGACCGGGAGTGTCTAAAATATTAATTTTAATTCCTTCATATTCAAACGCTAATACAGATGTGGCAACTGATATACCACGTTGCCTCTCAATCTCCATGAAGTCACTTGTGGCTCCCTTTTTAATTTTATTACTTTTTACGGCTCCAGCTTCTTGTATGGCACCTCCAAAGAGTAATAATTTTTCGGTTAAAGTGGTTTTACCTGCATCTGGGTGAGAGATAATTCCAAAGGTTCTTCTGCGTTCTATTTCCCGTTTAATTGACATGGATTGATTTCTAAATTTGATGGCAAAGATACGTGTTTTTAAAGTAGTTTTTTAGGGTGTTTTAAAGAGTTTTAAAAACAAAAATTCCCACAAAATAAAATGCTCTCATCCTAGTGAAAACCGATATTCTACGTAGTTATACGTATATATGTTTCCTACAAAAAAAAGGGTTAAAAAGTAAAAAATATTGTAGTTCACCGAGAATATTCAACATTTAGGCTAATAGTTGCTTTTTAGTAAGACTTTAACATTTTTTCCTACGTATCTTAGCACTCAGAAAGCGATTAAGTAATCTATTGTGATGGTTCATTTATATACCAATAATTTTAGATATTCCTCTACTGAATTTCGTTTTATCCAAATCAAATTAATAATGTAACCTATAGAGTTGAAAGGATGATGTTCTTTTGCTAGAAGTTATTTTAATGAAGATTTAAGTTATAGTTAATGATAAAATTATGAATACTAATAAAATTCAAGCTTATGTATAAAATAATTACTAAATTATTTACTTCTGATAAGAGGTTTTTAATAGGTCTCATTTTAATAGTTTGCTTGGGTAGTCAAGGATTTGCTCAGGTGAAAACCTCTACAGATGAGGGAGAAGTAGTATTACCTTATACTCAAGAGTATTTGGATCAATACAATGCAGAATTAGACAAAAAGGCTGCTAAGCATAATACCTTGTTTCGTTCTAAATCTAAAGCACAAGCGTTGCATAACCATTCAGAATCTAGAAATGTAGGTGGTTGTAACTTGATTACGTGTGGTTCTTTTGAAAAAGGGGATGTAAGCGGAGGAACTTTTCGTACTGCTATTGGTGGAACAAATGGTCAATATCAAGCAGATGCAAGATATACGTGTTGGGATGATAACGGTACAGTAGATTGGTCTGAAGGACAATATATTTCATATTCAACAACAAATTCAAACTCAGTTTATCCTGGTATAATTGAGCCTTCAACTTATGATGGAGGCGGTTTTGCTATATTTTCGTTTAGAAATGAATCTATAGAGCAAACATTATCTGTTATACCAAATACTGTGTATACGGTATGTTTTGAAATAGCTGTTATACCTCGTTATGCTACAGTTAATAATAATAATAGTGGTGGGCAAATTTTGGAGTATAGACCAAATTTACAATTTGGTGTTAGAAACGGAGCTGTTGTGGTTAGTGATCCACTTACTTATACCGATGATGACCTTATTCAGCATCCTACAAGTGATTTTCCGTCTAGATTATCTTTCTCTACTACGGGACCAAACCAAAACCCTGGAGGATGGACTGAGATAAACCCATACTGGGAAAACAGATGTATAACTTTTAGAACAGGACCTTCAGCAAATTCTGTAGAGGTGTTTTATAAAACCGGAAACCCGGGAGAATCTGTAGTTTTAGTAGACGGTTTAAGACTGTCTGTTGAAGGTTATGCAAACTCTCCAGAACTTTCTGTTACTGCAAAAACGTATTGCGAACCTACTCAGGTTCAGCTGAATAGTTTTGTTACGTCTACAACACCTACTGGTGCTGAATTGAGATGGAGTGCTAATGCAGATTTAAGTAATCCTCTTCCTAGTAATCCTACAGTAACAACTCCTGGTGAGTGGTATGCTTATTATTATAATCCAGATTTAGGGTGTACTTCGCCTTCGCGAAAACTTACATTAACTAATTCTGATATAGCTATCACAAATACTAAGAAAGATGTTACTTGTTTTGAGGGTAATGATGGAGAAATCGATATAACTGTAACTGGAGGATCTTCGTCTTATACATACGCTTGGACAACTAATGATGGTAGTGGCTTAAACCCTACAGCAGAAGATCAAACTGGATTAACTGCAGGAACTTATAAAGTAACTGTAGATGACGGTATATGTACCATTGATAAAACTATTGTGATAACTCAACCCGATCAAATTGATGTTGAGGCCAACGAATATAATCCATTATGTGATAATGGAAATGAAATTGTTTTAACAGGAGTACCAACAAACTCAAACGGTGAATGGACCGGAACCAATGTTGTAGATAATGGAGATGGTACGGCAAGCTTTGATCCTTCTGGATTGAGTGGAACTATTACAGTGACTTATACCTACACAGACGGAAATAATTGTACAAATAGTGATACAGCAGACATTGTAATCAATGAATCTCCAGAGCCACCGATAAGTAACGGTGATATTGCAGAATGTAAAGAAGAAATTACACAAACACTTGATGCAAATGATGCAATTTCAGCAGCACCTGGTACTAGTATTGTTTGGTATACAGATGCTACCGGTAACTCAGTAGTTAACAATCCTATTCTTAATTCGGTAGGAACGGTTACCTATTATGTTGAAGCGATAAGTAATACAGGATCTTGTTCAAGTTCAGATAGAACAGCAGTTACTTTAACTATTTATAACTGTTCTATTTCAATAGAGAAAACAGCAAGTCCTAATAATACTCAAAATTGTAACACTATCGCTCCAGGCGAAATGATAACCTACACTTTTAAGGTTACAAACCTAGGAGACGTTGCAATAAATGATATTGAAGTAAATGATCCATTAATAGATACGGTAAACCCAGTACCAGGTCCAAACGGTGGTGACGCAAATAATAACGGAATTTTAGATGTTGGAGAAGAGTGGACTTATGAAGCAAGTTATGAGGTAACTCAACAAAATATTATTGATGGTCAAGTTGAAAATACTGCAACTGTCGATGGTACAGTTACTGGTTCATCAGCTTCTTACAATGTAACAGATACAGATTCAGTAACTGTAACACTTTGTCAAGATGCTGAAATATCTATTGTAAAATCAAGTACTAGTGAATCTCAAAATTGTCTTGACCTTAATGTTGATGATACCATTGATTATAAATTTGAAGTAACAAATGAAGGCGATGTTGATATCACGAATGTAGAAGTTATCGATCCATTATTCCAAGCTCCAAATCCTGTAGTTTCAATTACATTGGCTTCTGGAGATATAAATAATGATAATATATTAAATGTTGGTGAAGTATGGATGTTTGAAGCAACTTATACAGTAGATCAAGATGATATTGATGCTGGTCAAGTAGAAAATACAGCAAGTGTAAATGGAGAAACTGGATTAGGTTCAGTAAATGATACTAGTAACACTATTACAATTCCTATTTGTCAAGACGCATCGATAGCATTGATTAAGGAATCAGATATACAGATTGATCCGAACACGGGTTGTTACGGTGGAGAAGTAGGCGAGACGATCACCTATAGCTTCAAAGTAAAGAACACGGGAGATGTAACATTAACCAATGTGATGGTAACCGATTTAGTAGGCGGTGTAACGATGAGCGGTGGACCTATTGCTAGTTTAGCACCGGGAGCAGAAGACACAGCCACCTTCACAGCGAGTTATGAATTAACCCAAGCTGATATAGATGCAGGATCATTTACCAACCGAGCGTTAGCCACAGGAACGCCACCAATCGGTGATGATGTGACCGATGAGTCAGACGACACGAGTTATACAGAAAACGGCGATACGGTAGTACCGCTATGTCAGAATGCA
>TARA_R100000306_G_scaffold62195_1_pt1 | contig 14318 bp, 15 predicted proteins | sample TARA_R100000306 | Tara Oceans TARA_R100000306 (sample SAMEA2620824) | marine metagenome | biome: marine biome (ENVO:00000447); feature: mesopelagic zone (ENVO:00000213); material: "saline water (ENVO:00002010), including plankton (ENVO:xxxxxxxx)" | depth 1000 m | reverse complement strand
CGGAAATGACGGAACGCGGCAACGTCGCAGACATGAGCACGCCGCGTAAATTCCTCCTGATCGCTGACGGCACCGAAGAAAGCCGCTCCGCCGCCTATTTCGCCGCCCGCCGCGCCCGCAATACGGGTGGGGTCGTCACCGTGCTGGCCGTGGTGGACACTGAAGGCGGGTTCGAACACTGGCTGGGTGTGGGCGAGACCATGCGCGCGGAAGCGCGTGAAGCCGCCGAAGCGGCGCTTGAAAGCCTGTCAGAGGATGTCGAGGAGGTCACCGAGACCCGTCCGGAAGTGATCTTGCGCGACGGCGATCTGATCGAGGCCCTGCGTGATCTGCTGGAAACCGACCCGGCGATTTCAATCCTCGTTCTGGGCGCATCGACCGGCAAGGACGGCCCTGGCCCGCTGGTCAGCGCGCTGGGCCGCGGCAAGGGTCTGTTTGAAGACCGGACCATTCCGGTGACGGTGGTGCCCGGCAATCTGTCACGCGCCGATATCAAGGCGCTGACCTGACAGGCCATGATCCCTTACTTCGTCTGGGGTTGAACGCCGCCGCGCCACGGGCCATTTCAAGGGTTCACAGAGCCGCGCAGGATGCCCGATATGTTTATCCAGACCGAAGACACCCCGAACCCTGATACGCTGAAATTCCTGCCCGGCCAGTCCGTTTCCATGGAAGGTCCGCGTGATTTCGCGACGCCGGAAGAGGCGGAAAACTCATATCTGGCGCGTGAGTTGTTCAGGGTTGATGGCGTCATCCGCGTATTCGCCGGTCAGGACTTCATCTCTGTGACCAAGGCTGAAGGCGTGGACTGGCCCCATATCAAACCCGCCGTATTGGGCGCGATCATGGATTGCCTGGAAAGCGACAAGGCGCTCTTCGGCGACGCCGAGCATGACGGCCATGCCGCTTATGAAGGTGAAGCCGCCGGGATCGTGAAAGAGATCAAGGATGTCATCGACACCCGCGTCCGCCCCGCCGTGGCGCGCGATGGCGGCGACATCGTCTTTCACAGCTATGATGAAGGCTCGGGCGTGGTGCAGCTTCACATGCGCGGCGCCTGCGCAGGCTGTCCCTCCTCGACCCTAACGCTCAAGCAAGGCATCGAAAACCTGCTCAAGCACTATGTGCCTGAAGTGAGCAGCGTCGAGGCTGTGCTTTAATCGCTTCAGAACCAAATCAGACAAGTATGGTCGATCTTCAAGTTGATCGCCTTCAGGCTGATTCACCCGTTGTCATCGTATCGGAGCCGCATTTATGACCGACGCCCAAGCCCCGCTCGCCCTGGAAGACCGTCATGGGGTGTTGCCCGATCACGCGCTGGACCAGCTGTTCCGCGGCGCGCGCACCTTTTATTCGTGGGAAGACAAGCCGGTGTCGGAGACGACCATCCGCGCGCTCTACGAGCTTTTGCAGTATGGCCCGACCAGCGCCAATCAGTCTCCGGCGCGTTTCCTGTTCCTGCAGGGTGAACATCAGGCCCGGCTGAAACCGCACCTGATCGAACCCAACATCGAAAAGACCGTTACGGCGCCCGTGACGGTGGTTCTGGCTTGGGACTGGAACTTCCACGAGAAAGTGCCCCAGCTCTTCCCGCACAATCCGGAAGCGAAAGACTGGTTTGAGTCCGACGAGGCCCGGTTTGAAAACGGTTTCCGCAACAGCACGTTGCAAGGCGCCTATCTGATCATGGCGGCGCGTGCGCTGGGCCTTGATTGCGGGGCCATGTCAGGCTTTGACAAGGACGGCGTCGACGAGGAATTTTTCAAGAATGATCCCGAAATGGGCGCCTGGCGCTCCAATTTCCTGATCAATCTTGGATACGGCACCACTGAGAAACTCTTCCCGCGCTTGCCGAAGCTCAGCTTCGACGAGGGCGCCAAGCTGATGAAGTAAGCCATGAGCAAACCCGCCTTTCTGGTGGTGGACACGATCGGTCCCTGGTGCGCCTGCGCGGTGAAAGCCGGGGATCGAATCGTGATGCGGGCTGAAGAAATCGGCCGCGGCCATGCTGAAGCCTTGGCCCCGATGGTCGAGGACTGTCTTTCAGAGGCCGGCGTCAGCCCGCAATCTCTCACCCGGATCGGCGTGAATGTGGGGCCGGGCGGGTTTGCCGGCACGCGCGTGGGCGTTGCGTTCGCGCGCGGACTGGCGCTCTCGACCGGGGCGAAGGCGCTGGGCGTGTCCAATCTGGATGCATTGGCCCTGCGCACCGACCCCAAGGGCGAACGCACGGTCATGGCCATTCATGACGCAAGGCGCGGCGATCTGGTCTGGCGGCTTTACACGCATGGCCGTCCGGTGACGGACATCTGCCATGGCAACGCCCATGACGCGCAAGATGAAATGGAAGCCTTTGGCGGGCTGTATCTGACCGGGTCTGGCGCGGCGCTGGTGGGCGCCGATCCGAGCCATTTCGATCCCGCGCCGCCCTTGCGCGAACTGCTGCAGCTGACCGAAGCCGCGCCCGATGACGCGCCGTCTCCCTCCCCGCTTTATGCGCGTCCGCCGGATGCAAAACTGCCTGGCGGCCATACGCCGGCATGAGCGCAACTGAGGGGTTTGAAGCGGGCGCTGAAGCGGCGGCGCTGTTCGCCGCCCTTCACGCCGCCTGCTTTGACGCCCCCTGGAGCGAGGCGGACTTTGCCCGCTTGCTGGCGTCATCCGGCGTCAAAGGCCTGATCGCGCGGTCTGATGAGACCCCGCAAGGCCTGTCGCTGATCCGTACGGTTGCGGGGGAATGCGAGCTTCTGACCATCGGTGTTCTGCCCGATGCGCGCCGGTCGGGCGTCGGGGCGTTCTTGCTGGCGCAAAGCGAGGCGGCGGCGCACCGTTCGGGCGCCCGGCGATTGTTTCTGGAAGTGTCGGAGCGCAATACGGCTGCGAGCGCCCTATATGAGGGGGCAGGCTATCGTCAGATCGGCTTGCGCAAGCGATATTATCGCGACGGGGCCGCCGCACGGGTTCTGGCGCGCGATCTGGTCTGACATCGAAGTCGCGCGACATATGGACACGCCCCGCCGAGGCTGGCTATCAAGGACAGGACGGGGCGCACGCCCCACAGGTTAGGGAGTTGGCGATGCCGGATCGGATTGAGAAGCTCTGCGTGGAAAAAGGTCTGCGCATGACAGAACAACGCCGCGTCATCGCGCGCATCCTGTCGCAAGCTGAAGACCACCCCGATGCGGAAGAGCTGCATCGCCGCGCCTCGGACGTGGATTCGCGTATTTCGCTGGCCACCGTCTACCGCACCGTGCGCCTGTTTGAAGAAGCCGGCATCATCGAGCGTCATGACTTCCGCGACGGCCGCTCGCGCTATGAAGAAGCCTCAGACGACCACCACGACCATCTCATTGACCTGAAGACCGGCGAAGTGGTCGAATTCATGGATGAAGAGATCGAGCGCCTGCAAGAGGCCATCGCCAAGCGCCTGGGCTACAAGCTGGTCGATCACCGGCTTGAGCTTTACGGCGTAAAGATCGAGGACGGCAAATAGAGGGGCGTTAACCGCGCTTCAGGCAGCGGATCGTCAAGCGGCGCCTTGCATCCGCCCCACTCTATCCCCATAACCCGTCCTCCCTTATCCACAGACTTTCGCCGCCAGGGAGGCCGGCTCCGCCCATGACCGATATCATCCGCGACGCCGACACCACGCACAAAGACCGCAAGCGCCTGTTCATCAAGACCTATGGCTGTCAGATGAACGTTTATGATTCAGAGCGCATGCGCGATGTCCTGGCGCCTTTGGGCTATGAGCCCGCCGACGCGCCCGACGGCGCGGATCTGGTGATCCTGAACACCTGCCATATCCGCGAGAAAGCGGCTGAAAAAGTCTATTCCGAGCTGGGGCGTCTGAAGCCTCTGAAGGAAGAGAAAGCCTCCACCGGCAAGCCGATGACCATCACGGTCGCCGGCTGCGTGGCCCAGGCGGAAGGCGCTGAGATCCAGCGCCGCGCGCCGGTCGTTGATCTGGTGGTCGGCCCGCAAACCTATCACAAGCTGCCTGAACTGATCGCCAATGTGCACCGCGCGCGCGGCGAAGCGCTCGACACCGAGTTCGAGGTCGAAGAGAAATTTGACGCCCTCGCCGCGCCCGAGCGGCATGTGGAGGGCTTCACCGCCTTTGTCACCGTGCAGGAAGGCTGCGACAAGTTCTGCACCTTCTGCGTCGTGCCCTATACGCGCGGCGCGGAATGGTCGCGTCCGGTGGATCAGATCGTCGCCGAAGTGCGGGCGCTGGCCGCCAAGGGCGTGCGCGAAGTGACGCTGCTGGGCCAGAACGTCAACGCCTATCATGGCGATGCGCCGAAGGCCGACGCAGCAGGCGGGGTCTGGGGGCTTGGCCAGCTGGTGCGCCATTTGGCGAAGATCGGCGGCATTGAGCGGATCCGCTTCACCACCTCTCACCCCAAGGACATGGACGATGATCTCATCCAGGCCTTTGCGGACGAGCCCAAGCTGATGCCGTATTTCCACCTGCCGGTGCAGGCGGGATCGGACAAGATCCTCAAATCCATGAACCGTTCGCACACGGCCGCGGACTATCTCGAGAGCATCGAGAAACTGCGCGCAGCTCGCCCCGACATCGCCATTTCCGGCGATATGATCGTGGGCTTTCCCGGCGAGACCGATGCGGATTTCGAAGCGACGATGGAGCTGGTGCGCCAGGTCAATTACGCGTCCTGCTTCTCGTTCAAATACTCCAAGCGCCCCGGCACGCCGGGCGCCGCCATGTTCAACCAGATCGATGAAGCGGTGAAAAGCGAGCGCCTGGCGCGCTTGCAGGCGCTTTTGTCAGAGCAGCAGATCAGCTTTAATCGCTCCATGATCGGCAAGACCTTGCCTGTCCTGTTTGAGCGCGAAGGCCGGTTTGAGGGCCAATTGTCAGGCCGCAGCCCCTATCTGCAGGCGGTTCATTGCGAAGGCCCGCTTGAACTCATCGGTCAGATCGCCAATGTGGAGATCACAGGGGCAAGCCAGAACGCCCTGTCCGGACGTCTGATTACAAAGGAAATCGCAGCCGCGTGAGCCGCTCATCAAAACCGCGTCGCCCCAAGCGGGCGGCGTCCGAAACGCTTCATTTTGAAGATTCCGATCTCGTTCGCATCCTCGCCGGGCCGGGTCACGAAAACTTCGCCACGCTCGAGCATGAACTGGAGGTTCAGCTTGAAGCGCCGGGCGGGGGTCAGATCGTGATCACTGCCGAAGAGGCGCGAGCGCGGATCGAGGCGCGTCGTGTGCTCAATGCGCTCTATGGCCGGGCAAGCGAAGGCCTGCCCATTGATCCGCCCGCCGCTCGAGCCGCCTGCCTGATGGCCGATGACGACGCCGGCGAAGAGATCGACGCTGTGATCCGGGTGCCGCGGGGCGCCAGCTTCGCCGCCCGCACCGATGGTCAGCAGGGCTATGTGAGATCGCTCAAAAACGATCGCGCCTATGACATGATCTTCGGCGTCGGCCCGGCCGGCACCGGCAAGACGCTGCTGGCGGTCGCTTATGGCGCCTCGCAACTGGCGCTGGGCAGCGTGGACCGGTTGATCATCACCCGTCCTGCGGTCGAGGCCGGCGAACGGCTGGGTTTCCTGCCTGGTGACCTGACCGAGAAGATCGATCCGTATCTGCTGCCGATCTGGGATGCGCTCCGGGACGCTCTGGGTCAGCGCCTGAGTGAGAAAATGCGCGAGGAGGGCCGGGTCGAAGTGGCTCCGCTGGCCTTCATGCGCGGTCGGACGCTCAACAACGCCTTTGTCGTCGTCGACGAGGCCCAGAACGCCACCATTCCTCAAATGCGCATGGTCCTGACCCGGTTGGGTGAAGGCTCGCGCATGGCGGTGACGGGTGATCCGACCCAGACGGATTTGCGTCGGGGGGAGCCTTCGGGCTTGCCGCATGCGTTACGCCTGCTTCAGGATGAACAAAGGATCGCCGTGCATCGCTTCACCCGCCATGATGTGGTGCGTCACGGTTTGGTGGCGCGCATCGTGGACGCCTATGAACGCGATGACGCCGTGCGCAGCGACGAGGCGAGCCATGTCTGAGGCGGTGATTGAGGCGGATTGCGTGGAGTTTGTTCTCGAAGCTGAGAACTGGAGCGAGCATGAGGGCTTGCTGGACCGCTGCCGCGCCGCCATCGAAGCCGGGCTGGATCAGCTGGAGGATCCGCGCGCCGGAGCGGCCGTGATCTTGTTCTCAGATGACGCCACCGTGCATGAGCTCAATCGCCGGTTTCGTGACAAGGACAAGCCCACCAATGTGCTGTCCTTCCCGGCGCCAGACCGTGAAGGCTATCCGGGCGACGTGATCCTGGCGTATGAGACATGCGCGCGCGAAGCACAGGCGGCGGGGCTTTCACTCATTGATCACGCTGCGCATCTGGCGCTTCATGGCGTTTTGCATTTAAACGGGTTTGACCATCAGGAGGAAGACGAGGCGACCAAGATGGAAGCGCTGGAGACGGCGGTTCTCACTGGTCTGGGGATGTCAGATCCCTACCTCGTACAGGAATAGGCATGAACGACGATCCGTCTTCGCGAAGTCTTTTGGCCCGTTTCAAACGGGCCTTTGGCGGGGCGCGCCCCGAAATCCAGGACGTTGAGCCGATTGTGAACGGCGCGCCTGATCCCATGGATGCTGGCGCATTCCTGGTGAATATGCGCGAGTTTCAGGACATGCGCGTGGATGATGTGATGGTGCCTCGCGCCGACATCGTCGCCATCGACATTGAAACGCCGCTCAAGGAATTGACGCGCACCTTTGGCGACGCCACGCATTCGCGCCTTCCGGTCTACCGCGAGACGCTGGATGACCCTGTGGGGCTGGCGCACATCAAGGACGTGCTGGGCTATATGTCCCGCTTCGCAGAGGAAGGCTCTGAGGGCGGGCCGGATGGTTGGGGCGATATGCGCATCTTGCCCGCTATTCGTCGCCCGCTGCTGTATGTGCCCGCCTCCATGCGCGCGTTCGACTTGCTGTTGAAGATGCAGTCTCGGCGCATGCACATGGCCCTGGTGGTTGATGAATTTGGCGGCACGGATGGGCTCGTCACCCTTGAAGACCTGATTGAACCCATTGTCGGCGACATCGAGGATGAGCATGACGAGGCGGAGACGCCCAACATCCTCGCCAAGGGCCCGAATTGCTGGGAAGCGGATGCGCGCGCCATGATCGAGGACCTTGAAGAGGTCGTGGGCTGCGAGATCGCCACCGAAGAGGAAGAGAATGATGTGGACACGCTCGGCGGGTTGGTTTTCCACCTGGCCGGTCGCGTGCCCGAGCGCGGCGAGGTGTTGGCGCACCCCTCCGGCTTTGAATTTGAAGTGCTCGATTCTGATCCGCGTCGGATCAAGCGCCTGCGCGTGAAGCCGGGCGCCGGATCGACGCTGGCGGGCGATGAAGCCAGCCGGATGGCCGCTGGCGCCATCAGTCCGGACTAGACCATGACCGGCGTCCTGCCCCGCCTGCGCCGGCTTCGGGCGGGATATCGCGCGCTGTCAGGCTGGCGGCTCTTCGCCGTGCTGTTCGGCTTGGGCGCATTCGGTGTGCTCGGGCATGCACCATTTTTCATCTGGCCTGCTTACGCCGTGGCGCTCACTGCTCTGGTCCTGACGCTGGATGACGCCAAGCGCCGCCCGAAACCTTTGCGCAGTGGCTTCGTCCGCGCCTGGTGGTTCGCCAGCGGCCAGTTTCTGGCGGGGACGGGCTGGGTGGCGAACGCCTTCCTGGTCAGCGCTGGCGACCATGCCTGGCTGATATGGGCGCCTCTGATCTTGCTGCCGGCGGGGCTGGCGCTGTTCTGGGGGCTGGCGGGCGCCGTCTATGTCAGGCGCGCTCCGGCTCATGCCGGCCGGATCGCCGTGTTCATCCTGATTGTGATGGCTGTGGAGTATCTGCGCAGCACGGTGTTGTCAGGCTTTCCGTGGAACTTGCCGGGCCATGTGTTTGAAGCTGGAGGCGCGATCAGCCAGAGCGCGGCTCTGGTGGGCGCTTACGGCTTGTCTGTGCTCGCGCTTTGCCTGTTTACAGCACCGGCCGCGTTCAGTGGTCCAGGCTCGCGCCTGTCGAGGTCTGTCCCTCTGATTGTCGGGCTTGTTCTGATCGCCGCCAGCTGGAGTTTCGGACAAATCAGGTTGAGTCAGGCTCAGACTTTAGTCGAAAGCGATTATCAGTTGCAATTGGTGTCTCTCAACCTGCCTCAGGAGGAGAAACGTTACGCGGCGCGTCATGACATTCTGGATCAGTATCTGGCGCTGTCCTCGGACCTGACCGATGTGGATGCGATTATCTGGCCCGAAGGCGCGATCCCGGCGATGTTGCTGGAGTCGCCTGATCTGTTGGCGGAAATCGCGGACGCCTTACCCTCCGGAACGCGGTTGATCACCGGCACGGCGCGGACGGATCGGGGCCTGAACGGTCGCCCGCGCGCATATTTTAATTCACTCGTTTCCATAAAAATCGACGACAATCGCCCGATCCTTGAGGCGCAGTACGATAAATCGCGACTGGTGCCGTTTGGCGAAAGCAATCCATTTCTATCGCTGACCGACTGGATGGGCTTTGAAAGCTTGTCCGAGATCGCGCCCTATTACAGTCCAGGCAGCGGAGCGCAGACTCTCCAACTGGACGGGTTGCCGAGTCTGGCGCCTTTGATCTGTTATGAGGCTGTGTACTCCAGGTATTCACCAAGACAGTCAAATAGACCCGATTGGTTGTTGAATATTTCAAATGACTCTTGGTACGGGAATTCCGCTGGCCCTCAACAGTTGCTTAACCAAACTCAATATCGCGCGATAGAAGAAGGATTGCCGCTGGTTAGAGTCGCAGCTGCAGGTATATCCGGCCAGATCGATCCTTATGGTCGGCTCATTGAATCCATTCCGTCAAGATCAACTGAAGTATTGTTGATTACATTGCTTGAAGGATTAGGCGATACGCCGTATGGGGTGTATGGAAATGTACTCTGGGTGATTGCTTCGCTTGTTTTGGCTGCAGTCATGCATTGTCTAACGGTTGTGTCATTTACGCATTCAGGTAGAGGCGCGCGACCGGCTGAGGGGCGTTGAGCGTATCGCATCAGACCAAACTATGGTTGTATGCTTTCGCAGATAAGGAATATGAGATGACTGCCAATCCGAGAGGTCCGAACGCGGTTGATCGCCATGTGGGATCGCGCATCCGGCTGCGGCGTCAGCTTCTGAATCTGAGCCAGGAAAAGCTGGGTGAAGAGCTGGGCGTGACCTTTCAGCAGGTTCAGAAGTATGAGCGCGGCACGAACCGGGTTGGCGCAGGACGCCTTTGGAATTTGGCGCGCGTGCTCGACGTGCCGGTGTCCTTTTTCTACGACGGTGTGAATGAGGGCGCAGGGCAGCCTGGCTTTTCTGAGGGTGATCAGACTCCGATCGTCGATGACTTCATCCAGTCTGCTGATGGCGTGGCGCTGGCGCAGGCGTTCGCGCGCATCAAGGATTCCAAGGTGCGCCGCCGAATTCTTGAGTTGGTGCGGACGCTGGCCGCTGAAGAAGCGGAAGCAACTGCGACCGAGCCTGCGTCCTAACTCAAGCGTGACCGGTCGGGTCTTGCTTTCCGTGCGCCAATAGGCTTTAAGCCAGCCATATAAAGATCGCTTTATATGGAGCACGCTGTTGGCCCGTTCGTCTTACCTTTTTACCAGCGAAAGCGTGTCCGAGGGTCACCCGGACAAAGTATGCGACCGCATTTCCGACGCGATTCTGGACTTGTTTCTGTCCAAGGATCCGGTGGCCCGTGTGGCGTGTGAAACGCTGACGACCACGAACCGTATCGTTCTGGCGGGCGAGGTGCGTTGCGCCGGCGCGATCAAGGATGACGAGATTGAAGCGGCTGCGCGCCGCGCCGTGCGTGATATCGGGTACGAACAAGACGGCTTCCATTGGGAGACCGCTGACGTTCAGAACTATCTGCACGAACAGTCCGTGGACATCGCCCAGGGCGTGGATGAAGGCTCCGGGTCGTTCGCCGATGAAGGCGCAGGCGATCAGGGCATCATGTTCGGGTTCGCCTGTGATGAAACGCCTGAGCTGATGCCGGCGCCGATCACCTATTCCCACCAGATCCTCAAGGAGATGGCGCGGCAGCGTAAGTCTGGCGAACGTCCCGAGTTCGAGCCGGACGCCAAATCCCAGGTGACCTTGCGCTATGAGAACGGCCGTCCGGTCGGCGTGACCTCCGTGGTCGTCTCCACCCAGCACAAGGACGGCGTGAGCCTGGACGACGTGCGAGAGCTGGTGCGTCCGGTCGTCAAATCGGTGCTGCCCGAGGGCTGGTTCCCGCCTGAAGACGAGTTCTATGTCAATCCAACCGGCAAGTTCGTCATTGGCGGACCTGATGGCGACGCCGGTCTGACCGGTCGCAAGATCATCGTGGACACCTATGGTGGCGCGGCGCCTCATGGCGGCGGTGCGTTTTCGGGCAAGGACCCGACCAAGGTGGACCGCTCCGCAGCCTATGTGGCGCGATATCTCGCCAAGAACGTCGTGGCGGCTGGTCTGGCGCGCAAATGCACCATCCAGCTCAGCTACGCCATCGGCGTGTCCAAGCCGCTCTCGGTTTATGTCGATACGCACGGAACCGGCGATGTGGATGAAGCCAGGCTGGAAAATCGCCTGCGAGAGCTGGTCGATCTCAGCCCGCGCGGCATCCGCACCCATCTGGGACTGAACCGTCCGATTTATGAGCGCACCTCGGCCTATGGTCATTTTGGCCGCACGCCGGACGCGGATGGCGGCTTCTCCTGGGAGAAGACCGATCTCGTCGACGCGCTGAAATCGCTGGCGTAAGCGCCTCGAACGGACTGTGCAGGGAGCCGGGTTGTTTCAGCCCGGCTCTTTGTTTTTTTGCGCAGGGCCGGTAAAGGGCCGTCATGACCCAGACTCGACCCGACGCCCAATCTCAAGACCGTCCCCAGAACCGGCGCCTGTATGGCCGCGCAAGCGGGCACAAACTGACCGAGCGTCAACAAACGCTGGTGGAGACGCGCCTGCCGGCTTTGCAATGGCCCGATGAAGGTGATCTGGACCCCAAGGCGCTGCTTCCTGGCTTTGAGACATACGTGCTGGAAGTGGGCTTTGGCGGCGCCGAGCATTTGATCGGTCAGGCGCAACGCGCGCCAAAGACCGGCTTTTTCGGAATTGAGCCGTTTCTGAACGGTGTTGCGAAAGCGCTGGTGGGCATCGACGATCACGATCTCAAGAACGTGCGCGTCAAACGCTCGGACGCCCGCGATGAAATGATCCGCATGCCCGATGGGGCGTTCGAGAAGATCTTCTTGCTGTTCCCCGATCCCTGGCCGAAAAAGCGCCACGCCAAGCGCCGCTTCGTTCAGCCCGACACCGCAGCGGAATTTGCCCGGCTTCTGAAGCCGGGCGGGCGTTTGCGCTTGGCGACGGATGTGCGCGCCTACGCCGATCACGCCCTGCCGATCCTGATGGATACGGAGGGGCTGACATGGACGGGCGAACAGGCGTCAGACTGGCGTGAAAATCCGCCCGACCACATTGTCACCCGCTATCAGTCCAAGCATCTGGGCGACATCGAGCCGGTGTTCTTTGATTTCCTGAAGATCTAGCTCTAACAGGCGCCCGAATAGGCGTCGGCATAGGGCGCGTCCCAGCAGGTCAAAAGCCGGTCGACCACATTCAGATTCTGGGGTTGCTCCACATAGCCATCCGGCATGCGAATGTGTGGATTGTCGGCGAGGAACTGACGGCGTGCGGCCATCTCCTCCTCGCTGGGGGGCATGGTCGCAAGGGCGGCCCGCGCCGCCTCCGCCGCCGCTCGGTCCCTGCGCATGAAGGCGATGGTGGCGTCGACATAGAGATTCCAGTCGGCGTTGGAGAAGCGGGCGGCGTCGAAATAGGCGATGGCCTGTTCTGTTTCGCCGCTCATGGCGAGCATTTGTCCTGCATGCCAGCCGATTACGCCGGGCCGCTCAGGATTGAAATGCGGCGACTGATCCATGTAAGCGATCAGCAGATCCGCAGCGGCTTGTTCGCAGCCAGGCTCATCGCCGACAGGTCGCCAGCCGCCTGAAAAATCCTGATCAAAGGCGTTTTGCTCCAGCGCCATAAGCGATAGAAACCGGGTCTCATCAACGCCGCAGCCAGCCAGGCGCGTGCGCGCGTCCGGGGCAAGGGCGTCAAAACTCGGTGCATCCTGGGCGAGCAGGGTCAGTCCCAGCGTGAGCGCGGTCAGTGCGATAACCATGGTGAGCCTCCTGTTGGATCTTCATTGTCCGCGAATGTGCGGGCGTGAGGAGTTAAAGTATGGAAAGGTGGCTGAGCCCGCCCCATTGCTTTTTTGTGGATCTGCAAGTATAAGCCCCGCAACAGTTCGATATGCCGGACGGCATGTTCGAGCGGCTCGGCATCCGGGCCGCTTTTTTCGTACTCGCAGTCCGGACCAGACACAGATATTTGACGCCCATGAAAGCACGCAGCCCTCAAGACCAACGGATCCTCGAGATCGCAGAACCGATCGCCGAAACGCTGGATCTTGAGATTGTGCGCGTGCGCGTGATGGGCGGCAAGAAGACCCTGGTTCAGATCATGGCGGAGCGTCATGACGGGACCATGGTCGTGGAAGACTGCGCGCGCCTGTCCCGCGCGCTGTCGGACGTTTTCGAGGAGACGGATCCGGTCTCTGGCGAGTATGATCTTGAAGTGTCCTCGCCAGGCATTGACCGTCCCCTGACCGCGCTGTCGCATTTTCAGCGCTGGGAAGGCTTTGAAGCCAAGATCGAGCTCGATCGCCTAGTGGAGAACCGCAAGCGCTTCCGCGGCATGCTGGCCGGGATCGAGGATGAGAACGTGCTGATGGATCTGGCGGGCGAGGAAGACACGGCTGTCATCCCGTTTGACTGGATTGCAGACGCCAAGCTGGTGATGACCGACGCTCTGGTGGAGGCGAGCCTGAAGGCCCGCGGTCCCATCGAGGGCGAAGACGGTCAGGCCGACGAGTAGAACGAGAAGGAACGCGGATATGGCCATCGGGGTCAGCGCCAACAAGCTGGAAATCCTGCAAATCGCCCGCGCGGTGGCGCAGGAGAAGATGATCGACGAGTCGATCGTGCTGGAAGCCATTGAAGAGGCGATCCAGAAGGCGGCCCGCTCGCGCTATGGCGCGGAGCTCGACATCCATTGCAACATCAACCCCAAGACCGGCGAGATGCGTCTGACCAGCCGCACGACCGTGGTTGAAGAGGTTGAGAACGAGGCGCACCAGATCACGCTGGATGAGGCCAAGAAACGCGATCCCGAAGCCGAAATCGGCGCCTTCTACGAAGAAGAACTGCCCCCGATCGAGTTTGGCCGCGTCGCATCGCAGACCGCCAAGCAGGTGATCACGCAGAAAGTGCGCGAAGCTGAACGCCAGCGCCAGTTCAACGAGTACAAGGATCGCATCGGCGAGATCGTCAACGGCATCGTCAAGCGCGTCGAATACGGCAATGTGATCATCGATCTGGGCAAGGCGGAAGCCATTATCCGTCGCTCGGACGGCATTCCGCGCGAAAGCCTGCAGGTCAATGACCGCGTGCGCGCCTATATCTATGACGTGCGCGAAGAGACCCGCGGTCCGCAGATCTTCCTGTCACGCGCGCATCCGGACTTCATGGCCGCCCTGTTCGCGCAGGAAGTGCCGGAAGTCTATGAAGGCGTGATCGAGATTCCGCGCGTCGCCCGCGATCCGGGCAGCCGCGCGAAAATCGCCGTTATCTCCAATGACAGCTCCATTGATCCCGTCGGCGCCTGCGTGGGCATGCGCGGCAGCCGGGTCCAGGCTGTCGTCAACGAGCTGGCTGGTGAAAAGATCGACATCATTCCGTGGAATCCCGATCCCGCGACCTTCATCGTCAACGCCCTGCAGCCGGCGGAAGTCGCCAAAGTGGTGCTCGATGATGAAGCCGAGCGGATCGAAGTGGTCGTGCCTGACGACCAGCTCTCGCTCGCCATCGGCCGTCGCGGCCAGAATGTGCGTCTGGCCAGCCAACTGACCGGCTGGGCCATCGACATCCTGACCGAGGAAGAAGAATCCGAGCGCCGTCAGAAAGAGTTCTCGGTTCGCACCAGCACCTTCATGGATGCGCTGGATGTGGATGAAGTCATCGCCCAGCTGCTGGCCACCGAAGGCTTTGCTGAAGTGGAAGACATCGCGTTCGTCGATCTCGAAGAAATTGCGGTGATCGAAGGCTTTGACGACGACACGGCTCAGGAAATCCAGACCCGGGCGCGTGAGTATCTCGACAAGCGCGACATTGAGCGAGACGCCCGCCGCAAAGAGCTGGGCGTTGA
>TARA_R100000306_G_scaffold61575_1_pt1 | contig 14343 bp, 19 predicted proteins | sample TARA_R100000306 | Tara Oceans TARA_R100000306 (sample SAMEA2620824) | marine metagenome | biome: marine biome (ENVO:00000447); feature: mesopelagic zone (ENVO:00000213); material: "saline water (ENVO:00002010), including plankton (ENVO:xxxxxxxx)" | depth 1000 m | reverse complement strand
GGAAAACGCCTTACCAGAACCCGTTCAACAGCGTGTTCGGGTCGAGGCGGCGGTGCAATCAAGCCCGTTTTAACTGTGTCCGGCGGGCTGGGCTGAGCCCTGCCTCAGACGTGCAGCTTGCCCGTACAGGGCGGCCCTGTTAAACGAGCGCGGCTGAATTCATGGGCGGCGCTGAAGGTTTGTGCGGCGCGCCTGTTCCAGAAACGGACCTTCCGATGAAAATCAACGGCAATGAAATCAAGCCTGGCAACGTGATCAAGCACCAGGACACCCTGTGGGTGGCGGTGAAAGCGGATCACGTGAAACCGGGCAAGGGCGGCGCGTTCGCCCAGGTCGAACTGAAAAACCTGCTCGACGGTCGCAAGCTCAATGAACGCTTCCGCTCTGCGGACAAGGTTGAGAAGGTGCGCCTTGAGCAAAAAGACCACCAGTTCCTCTACCCTGAGGGTGAAATGCTGGTGTTCATGGACACTGAAAACTACGAGCAGACCAGCCTGCCCATCGATTTTGTCGGCGAAGAGCGCGCGGCGTATCTGACCGACGGCATGATGGTCGTTCTGGAAATCTACGAAGAGAAGCCCATCGGCATCGAGCTGCCCAAGCATGTGGAGCTCGAGGTGATCGAGACCGAGCCGGTGGTCAAGGGCCAGACGGCGGCGAACTCGTTCAAGCCCGCCATGCTAGCCGGGAATGTCCGCACCGCCGTGCCGCCTTTCGTGGGTGTGGGCGAGCGTATTGTCGTGGCCACGGAAGACGGCTCCTATGTCCGTCGGGCGGAGTAAGTCTTGGCTCAAATTTCTGCATTGATGCAAGTCATGACCGACGCGGTCCGCAAAGCGGGCCGCCGTCTGGCGCGTGACTTTGGCGAAGTCGAACACCTTCAGGTGTCCAAGAAAGGCCCGGCGGATTTCGTCACCCAGGCCGACATGAAATCTGAAGAGATCCTCTTTGACATCCTGTCCAAGGCGCGGCCCGGCTATGGCTTCGTCATGGAAGAGCGCGGCGTTGTCGAAGGCACCGACAAATCCCATCGCTGGATCATTGATCCGCTGGACGGCACGCTGAACTTCATGCACGCCCAGCCCCATTTCGCCATTTCCGTGGCGTTGGAGCGTGAAGGCGAGCTGATGGCGGGCGTGGTCTATAACCCCGCCACCGACGAGCTGTTTCACGCCGAGAAGGGCCGTGGCGCGTTCATGAACGACCGTCGCCTGCGGGTGGCCGAACGCCGTGATCTGCATGATTGCGTGATCGCCACCGGCATGCCGTTCTTCGGCAAGAAGGGGCATGCCCAGTTCCTGAAGGAATTGCACCAGATCATGCCGATGACCGCGGGCGTGCGCCGTTATGGCGCCGCGTCGCTCGACCTCGCCTGGACGGCGGCGGGCCGGTTTGACGGTTTCTGGGAACGCAACCTGAAACCCTGGGACATCGCTGCAGGTCTCGTGCTGGTGCGTGAAGCGGGCGGCTATGCCGGCGCGATCGATCCCGGCACGGACGTGCTGGAAACCGGCCATATCGCGGCCGGCAACGAGATGGTGATCAAGGAATTGCGCGAAATGCTCGCAAAGGTCGCCAGCTAGCTCTGCGGTTTTTGAACGTTCTGCGCGGCGCGACGGCTTTCCGGCCAGGCGCCGCGAGGCGCGTCCAGCCAGCCTTTCACAGCCCGGACCGGCGCAGACGCCGGAACGCCATAGGCCCAAAGCTCGGAATGCACGCTTAGAAAGCCCGGCGTGACGATGGCTTTCAGCGGCATGGGCGGTTGAGCGGTTTTTATTTGAGAATCCAGCGTCAGCGGCCAGAAGCGGCAGCCGGAGGTCTGGACCAGCCTGTCGCCGTCTACGGACAGGCGCGCCTGCGCCCACCCCCACAGCGTATAGCCGCACTCCAGCACGATGTCGTGCCGGTTGATCCGGTAAGTCCAGCGTTTCAGTCTGAGCGACATGGCGGATCCGGTGCTGCGCTGCAACATCTGCTCTGCTATGGTTAATCCCGGTTAAGGGTTGCGGCAAGTTGAAACTGGCGAGTGCGCGCTTTGCAAGCGAGGGCGCCGCGGGTCTTCACCCGGCCCCATCCCTGCCTCATTCCCGCCAAGACCCTTGCGTTTGATAGCGGCGTAGGCCAAGCCTGCAGGGAAGCTGACGCGTCAGATGAGGGAGCCGCATCGCATGGCTGATCCGAAAGAACCGCGCCGCAAGGCCCGTTTCACCGGACCGGGAAACTACATTCTCTGGATGGTGGTGTTTCTCGCTGTAGTGCTGGCGCTGGCGGCCGCGCTGCACCAACCCCTGATCCTGGCGTTCGAGGCCAATCCGGCCATCAACGGCCTGATCCTGGGTGTCCTCTTCATCGGCATTCTGTACACCTTCCAACAAGCGCTCGCCATCGGGCCGAGCGCGCGCTGGCTGGTGCGCCTGAACGAGGCCGACCACCCTGATCAACTGCCCAGCCCGCCCGCCCTGATCGCGCCCATGGCGGCGCTGATCACCGATGCGGCGGACGGCCGGTCGCGCCTGTCGGCGGCGTCAGCGCGCGTGGTGCTGGATTCCGTTGCGGCGCGGATGGCGGAAAGCGGCGCCTTCACGCGCTATTTCGGACGCCTTCTGATCTTTCTGGGGCTTCTGGGCACGTTCTACGGCCTGCTTCTTGTGGTGTCGGATGTGGGCGACGCGGTGCGCGCCGTATCAGCGACCTCCTCCGGCGCCGGGGAGACCGACGCCATGGCGCTGATGAGCGCCATTGAGGAACCGATCGCCGGCATGGGCACGGCCTTCGCCTCGTCGCTGTTCGGTCTGGCGGGCTCCCTGATCATCGGCTTTCTCGAATTGCAGGCGAGCCGGGCGCAGAACCGCTTTTACAACGAGGTCGAGGAATGGCTCTCCACGATCTCGCGCCTGTCCAACGCCGGCCCGCAGGGCGCCAGCGCGGACGAGGCGGGCGGTTCCGGCGCGTATGTGGGGGCCTTGCTGGAGCAGAGCGCGGATGCGCTGGACCGGCTGACCCACACGCTGGAGCGCCATACCCGTCAGCTTGAAACCATCATGACCCGCTTTGCGGACGACGCAGCGGAAAGCCAGCGTGAGAGCGCGCGTCTTCTGCGCGACGAGATCAAGGTTCTGGTGCGGGCGCTGGAGGCGCAGGCGCGCCTGAACCGGGAACGCGGCCAGGACCGGAACGAGTAAACCATGTCCCTGCCTCGGCACCTTCAGTCCAGCCAGAGCGATTCCGGCGATTACTGGCCGGGCTTCGTTGATGCGCTCGCGACCTTGCTGCTGGTCATCGTCTTTCTGCTGGCGGTGTTCACAGCCGGGCAGTTCGCCCTGTCCCAGGCGCTGACAGGCCGCGACGAGCAGCTGGCCGATCTCAACAGCCGTCTCGCCACGCTCGCCGAAGAGCTCAACCTCGCACAGAGCGAAAACGAGCAATTGAGCCTGCGCGTGAGCGTGCTCAATCAGGAAAACGGCGCCTTGCAGGAAACCAACGCCGGTCTCAGCTCTCAAATTGCGGGCTTGCAGGACGGTCTCGCTGCGGCGCGCGCGAGTCTGGCGGAAGAAGAAGCCCTCAATGAGGAAGCGCAGGCGACGGTCGCGCTATTGAACAATCAGATGGCGGCCTTGCGCGAAGAGCTGGCGCGGCTCAATGAGACGCTGAACGCCTCTGAGGCGCGTGAGGCGGAGCTGGAAGCCGAAGTGGTCAATCTGGGGCGAAGGCTCAATGCGGCGCTCGCCAGCGAAGTGGCGCGGCTGGCGCGCTATCGCTCGGAATTCTTCGGACGGTTGATCGAGGTGTTGGGCGACCGCTCCGGCGTTCGCGTGGTGGGCGACCGGTTCGTGTTCGAGACCGATGTTCTGTTCGCCTCCGGTTCAGCCGAGCTGAGTGAGGAAGGCCGCCGCTCGCTGGCGCCCATAGCGGGCGCGATCATCCAGCTCACCGGCGAAATCCCTGATGATCTTGATTGGGTGCTGCGTGTGGACGGGCATACCGACCGGGTGCCGCTGGGCCCCAATGCGCCGTTCGAGTCCAACTGGGAGCTGTCCACGGCGCGCTCTTTGTCGGTGATTTCCTTTTTTGAAAGCCAGGGCGTACCACCGCGCCGTCTGCTGGCCGCAGGTTTCGGGCAGCATTACCCCCTTGCGGAAGGCCGCACCCAGGAGGCCTATGCCCGTAATCGCCGGATCGAGCTGAAACTGACCTCCCGTTAGGGGTTTGTGAACCATAAATGCAGCTCACCGGCGATTAAGTTTTCGGTAAGTCCTTGTATTTGCGCTATCTGACTCAGAGCGCTTGAAACAGTCGATTTCGGGGTGTATACACCGCGCCTCAATTCATGCAGATTTCCACTTGTGGGCGGCTCTAACGGCCGCCTTCAAGCGTAAAGAGGGCCGGAGCGGCACGATGAAACAGGACACTCACCCCGACTATCACTTCATCGAAGTGGTGCTGCCGAACGGATCGCGCTTTAAGACTCGTTCTACCTATGGTAAAGAAGGCGCAGTGCTGCAACTGGACATTGATCCGTCCACGCACCCGGCCTGGACTGGTGGCAACCAGACCCTGCTGGACCGTGCGGGTCGCGTGTCCAAGTTCAAAGACAAGTTCAAAGGCTTCGGCGTCTAAGGCCCTATCCCCCCTCGATCGGGCAGAGCTTGGCTCCGTTGAAGTCTTTCGAGGAACGCCCGCAGTCTCCCCTCGGCTGCGGGCGTTTTTCTCGCCTGCTCGATACGCCTATGGGGGTGTGTTGAACACAAAAACGGCCGCTCCTCGGAGCGGCCGTTTTTGCGTTTAAAGCTGTTTGGCGCTCAGGCTTCCGAGAACGCGGCGCTCAGTTGCGACAGCTGGCTCGCGACCGGATTGTCCGCCGGCTTCACTTCGGCTTCAAACAGGGAATCGTCAAGCCGCATCAGGCGTTCGTGCAGCTCGCGCGCGCGCAGGGCCAGATCGCCCAGGCGCGGCGGGCAGGGGTCATCCCCGGCGGGCCAGCTGGGCGGGCTGAACTTGTTCGGCGACAGGCGATACCGCTCTTCAGCGGCTTCATCGGCGTGCATGTCGCCTTCCGCCACGGCGCGCTGGGTCAACAGCCAGGAGGCGCACTGCATCAGCTGGGTGGTCAGGCCCATGGATTCCGAGGCGTAAGCGAGCGCGCCCGACCGGCCCAGACGCTTGGCGTCATCGCGGCCCGGCCCGTCCAGATAGCTGGCGGTTTCCTCAACCAGATCCATGCCGTCGCGAAACAGGCGGCGGAACATTTCAGACTCCGCGAAATCGGAAACGCGGGCGGCGGTGCTGGCGATGTGAGGCGTGACCGGGGTCATGTGGATATCCGTGCTGTCTCGTTACGCATCAGTTCAAGAATGTATAAGAACTCTTAAGCAAGGCTGAGGCCAAGCGCCCGTTACTGGGAGCCAGGCGTGGTGAAAAAGGCTTCTGCAGCCGACAACCCGGCCTTCTTGTCCTTGATCGCCGTTTCAGTCCGGGCCATTTCTTGGCGTAAGGCTTCAAGCCTGTCCGTCAGTTGTTCGACCCCCAGCTCGCTCAGGTCTTCGCCCGGAGTGATCGCCTCGGCGCCGGAGGTCAGCGGTTCATCTTGAAACATCTGCATCGCTCTCCTCTCTAGGGATAAGGCGACAGATACTAGTGCATTAACCCATCGGAGTCCCGTTCATGGTTGAGATTTCATCGCGCATCGTCGTCGCTCCCGAACCTGGCGGACCTGAAAAGCTGGTTGTGAAAACCGTCCAGCTGGCGCCGCCGGCGCCGGGCGAGGTGCTGATCGACGTGGCCGCCGCCGGGGTCAACCGGCCGGACGTGTTTGAGCGGATGGGCTTTTACCCCGCCCCTGAGGGCGCGCCTGAGGGGTTGGGACTTGAAGTGTCCGGCACAGTGCGGGCGTTGGGCGAGGGCGTGACGGATTTCGCGATTGGCGACTCGGTCGTGGCGCTGGTGTCAGGCGGCGGTTATGCGGATGTCGCGCGCGCCAAGGCGGGCAGCGTGCTGCCCGCGCCTGAAGGCGTAGCGCTTGAAGATGCGGCCGGGCTGCCCGAAACCGTTTTCACCGTCTGGACCAATGTGTTTGACGCCGGGGCGCTGAAACCCGGTGAGCGGTTTCTGGTGCATGGCGGCGCCAGCGGCATCGGCACGACAGCCATCCAGATGGCCAAAGCGCATGGCGCATCTGTCATCGCGACGGCGGGCGGCCCCGACCGGGCGCAGCTTTGCCGCGATCTCGGCGCAGATCGCGCCTTTGATTACCACGCCGAGGACTGGTCCGCGGCGATCAGCGCGGAGGGCGGCGCCGACGTGATCCTGGACATGGTCGGCGGCGATTATGTGCAGAAGAACCTCAACTGCCTGAACCGTCTGGGGCGCATCGTGATGATCGCTTTCCTCAAGGGCAGCCGGGTGGAGGTGGATCTGATGGGCCTGATGCTCAAACGCCAGACCCTGACCGGCTCGACCTTGCGCGCCCGGCCCGATGCGGAGAAAGCCGCAATCGCCCAGTCGGTTCAGACCCATGTCTGGCCCTGGATAGAGGCGGGGAAGGTGCGCCCACAGGTGGATTCCACATTTGCGCTTGATGAGGTCTCCAAAGCTCATGCGCGCATGGATGCAGGCGGCCATGCCGGCAAGATCCTGCTTGTCCCCTAGCGCCTGACGACGGCGTGTCAGGGGTGTTTCCAGCGCGCCACAAGCGCGCTATAAGGAGGGACACACTTTCCCTCTTCAATCGTGACTGGCGTGATGAGGGGCGGTCGACGGCGACAACCCGGCGGTCCGCGCCGGGTTTTCTTTTGTTTCGTGTACGAGGACTGACATGGCCGAGATTCTCATGCCAAAGGCGACGGCGGTTTGGCTGGTGGACAACACCGCGCTGAGCTTTGAACAGATCGCTGACTTCACCGGCCTGCACCATCTGGAGATCAAGGGCATCGCAGATGGCGACGTGGCTGCTGGCGTGCGTGGGGCGGACCCGGTCGCCTCCGGCCAGCTGGACCGTGAAGAGCTGACCAAGGCGGAAGGCGACCCCTCCTACCGCATGAGCGCCTCCAAGCCGAAATACGCCGAGTTCCAGGAACGCAAGAAAGGCCCGCGCTACACGCCGTTGTCGCGCCGCCAGAATCGTCCGGACGCCATCGCCTGGCTGGTTCGCAATCACCCTGAACTCACGGATCCGCAGATCTCCAAGCTGGTCGGCACCACGAAGACCACGATCGAGGCGGTGCGTGAGCGCACGCACTGGAATTCGCCGAACATCAAGCCGACCGACCCGGTGACGCTGGGTCTGTGCACCCAGATCGATCTGGATGCGCAGGTCTCCAAGGCGTCCGCCCGTCGCAAGCAGATGGAAGAAGATGGTCAGGTGATCATCGAGGAAGACACCCTCAAGCCGGCTGACGATCAGGACGGCGAATCCTCTAACTCGCCGACCACGCTGGATGAGTTGTTCGGCAAGCCCAAGGGCGATAGCGACTAAGCCTTCAAAAGCTTGCGCATGAAAAAAGCCCGGCTCTCAGAGCCGGGCTTGTTGCTGTGCGACTTGCGCGTGCTCAGTCTTCGTAATCTTCAGGCCGCATGGTGTAGTTGAGCGCCAGTCGACCGCCGTCGGCGTAAATGCATTCGCCGGTGACATAGCTGGCGTCCTTGCTGGCGAGGAACCAGGCGACGCCGGCGATCTCGTCAGGATCGCCCAGACGGTTGAGCGGCGTCCGCGACAGGATGCGCTTCATCGCTTCGCGATCATCGGCCACGGCCTTGAGAATGTCGGTATTGATCGAGCCTGGCCCGATGGCGTTCACCCGCACGCCCCAGGGCGCCAGGGCCAGGGCCATGGATTTGGTCATCTGGTTGAGCGCGCCCTTGCTCATCGAATAGGCGAGCTGGTCAGGCAGGGAGACCACGGCGTTGACCGAACTCATATTGATGATGGCGTAGCGCTTGCGACAATCCTCGGCGCGTGTCTGCTCTTCCTCGATCTGCTCGACCATCTGCTTGGAGGCGGCCTTGGCGACCAGAAAGGCGCCGCGCATATTGACGTTCATCACGGCGTCAAAATCATCCGCCGACAGATCCATCACGTCGCCCTTGGCGAGGGTTGCGGCGTTGTTGATCAGAACATCCACCCGATCGAATGCAGACCGGGTCTCGGCCATCAGGTTGGCCACTGCAAGCTTGTCAGATACGTCGCAGCTGACAAAGAGCGCGCGCTCCTTGCCGGCGTTGAGGGTTTCAACCAGGGCTTCCCCGGCCTCGTCATCAATGTCAGCGACCACGACCCGCAGGCCTTCTTCGACAAAGCGCCGGGCGCAGGCCGCGCCGATGCCTTTGGCGCCGCCGGTGATGATGGCCACACGATCAGAGACCGCCATGGGTAAACTCCATTTTCAATCAGTCGGCGGCGATCAAACAGATGCGCGAGAGCCCTGTAAACACCTCAGTCAGCCTTTGTGTTGAAGGCGTTAGGGCGTGGCGCCGAAGACGCGCTCATAATCTTGGGTTATTTCAGGATCATCAGGGGCCTGCTCATGGGCGCGCGTATACAGGGCGTGCGCCTCTTCAACCTCGCCCACTTGTTCCAGCGCGGCGGCGAGCGAATGGGTGATCGAGCCTTCCTCCGGCGCGGCCTCTGACGCGGCGCGGCAAATCGTCAGGCCGTCAGCGGCCCGCTCGGCCCGCACCAGCGCCCAGCACAGTGCGTTCAGCGCGCCCGGATCGTCAGGCTGCAGGCTCACCGCTTCACGCGCGTCTTCGATCGCCAGCGTGCTCATTCCCAGCTCGACGAAAGCGGCGGAGCGCCCGATCCAGGCGGACGCGTAGGCGGGTTCAGCCCGCACGGCGGCGTCAAAGGCGGCGACGGCTTCGGCGGCGCGGTCCAGATCAAGATAGGCCGAGCCCGCTAGCACGGCGGTGAAGCCGTCTTCAGGGATCCGCGCCAGGGCGATTTCGAGATCAGGCAGGGCGTCTTCGGGGCGGTCCAGCTGCAGATAGGCGGCGGCGCGATTGCGGCGGATCAGCGGATTGTCCACATCGCCGTCATTGGCCTCCACCAGCGCAAAAATCTGATTATAGGCGATCAGCGCCTCTTCAGAGCGCCCGGAGGCCAGATAGGCTGCGCCCAGACGGGTTCGCAGCTCGGCTTCTTGCGGCCAGTCATAAAATTGCTCGGCCAGACAGGCCTGAAAGGCTGGGATCGCGGCCTCCGCTTCATTGTCGGAGAGTGCGGCATATCCCTCAGGGCAGAGTTGCTGGCGCGCGCTCTGTGCGTGCGCGGGTTGGGCGATCAGCCCCAACATCACAGTAATCGTCAGAAGGCGGATGAGATGAAGCACGACCGAACTCGACTGTCAGCGGATAAAAAAGAAAAGGGCGGACGCGAGGTCCGCCCTTCCGGTCAGGCTAGCAGGAAGCCCGGTTATTGTCGTCGCCTGAGGGCTTCAATCTCTTCTTTAAGTTTAAGCTTCTGTTTTTTAAGGGCGGCGACCGCGAGGGTGTCGCTGGAGGGACTTTTCATCTGCTCGACAATCTGATGATCCAGTTTGTCGTGGCGGGCGTCCAGTTCACGAATACGCGCGTCAGTGGCCATATATGCCTCCCTTGCTCTAGGACTCACATTGAACCATCTGATAGCGCCAGATGACAATTCAAAATCGGTTGCGACATTTTATCGGAGTTAATCAGCAGTGACGGATATGACCCCAGATCGGCTTGTGGTCGGGATTTCCGGCGCGTCTGGCGTGGTTTACGCCATGCGTGCGCTTGAGGCGTTGAAAACCTTAGGTGTGGAAAGTCATGTGGTGGCCTCCAAGGCGGCCGAGATGACCCTGTCCTACGAGATGGGTGAAAAGCCCAGCGTGCTGCGTGAGCGCGCCGACATGCTCTACAAACAGGCCGATGTAGGCGCGCCGATTGCGTCAGGCTCGTTCAAGACGCGCGGCATGCTGATTGCGCCGTGCTCGGTGCGCACGATGAGCGAGATCGCCACGGGCGTGACCTCCTCGCTTCTGACCCGCGCGGCGGATGTGGTGCTCAAGGAGCGTCGCCTTCTGGTGCTGATGGTGCGTGAAACCCCGTTTCATCTGGGGCATTTGCGCACCATGACCCAGCTTGCGGAAATGGGGGCTGTGATCATGCCGCCCTTGCCGGCGTTCTATGCGCATCCCGAAAGCGTGGATGACATCGTCAATCAAACCGTCGGACGCGCGCTTGACCTGTTCGGGCTGGATTGGGACGGCACAAAGCGCTGGGGCGAGGATCTCGAGCAGGGGCGCCGCCCGCAAGCGCGGACGCGGGCGCCGTCCGAATGAGCGCGTTCTGGACTTTCTCCGTCAAACTCTATGGCAAGGACGGTGTCAAAACCGCCTGTCTGGCGCTGCAGGCGGCGGGCATGGACGTGAATGTGGGGTTGTGGATCGTCTGGACGGTGATGAACGGGCGTGATCCGGGCCCGGCGCTCGGGCAGGCGGTGGAGCTGTCCGCGCTGTGGAGCGCGCGCGTTGTCAAGCCGCTGCGCATGGCGCGCGACCATCTCAAACACCCGTTCGCAGACGTTGATCCCGACGCCGCGACCGCCTTGCGCCAGAAGGTTCTGGCGGTCGAGCTGGAGGCGGAAAAGTTGGAACAACATGGTCTTGAATCATTGGCTCAGGCGTGTCCAGAAAATCGCGAGGACGACCGGCGCGCCCTGGTCCTTCGCCGTCTGCATGAGTACGCCGCCCGCTGCGGCGCTCCGGGCGACAGTGCGACCGCATTTGTGGAAAACATTTTCGAGACGAGCAAAAATGTGTAATATGGGCGTCCTCGAATTGAAGTGAGCGCAAGCGAGACGCTTTTTGCGCCCGAGGTCTTTTCGATAATCTACTCAGCCGGATATGACCGGCCTGTGTCTGATTGAAAGGGTCGATCTGGACAATGGATGGCGAGTTCGACGAAACCGCGCTCAAGCGCCAGCTAGAAGAGTTACAGCTTGAGCACCGGACACTTGACGAAGAAGTCTCGGCTCTGGCGGAATGCGGCGTCACTGACCAGCTCAAACTGGTCCGCCTCAAGCGCCGGAAGCTCTACCTGAAAGACGAGATTTATCGTCTGGAAGACATCCTGAACCCCGACATCATCGCCTAAAGCGCTTTGCGGGCGCGCGCCCTAGCTGGCGGCGCGATCCTTGGCGGCCTGCTTGTGCGCGTACATGGCCGCATCCGCCGCCGCGATGGCGTCTTCCACCGCTATGCCGGATGAGAGCGGATGCACGCCCCAGGCGGCGCCCAGATCCAGCGTGTGTCCATTATGGGTGATGGCGCTGTCCGAAATCGCTTTTGAGAGATCGCGCGCCTTGTCTTTGGCGGCGCTTTCGGGCGTCAGGGTCAGGACGATGCCAAACTCATCTCCGCCCAAACGGCCGACGGTGTCGGTTTCCCGCACATGATCTGTGATCAGATTGGCGACCTGCTCCAGCGCAGCGTCGCCGGCGGCGTGTCCATGCTTGTCGTTGATCTGCTTGAAGCCGTTGAGATCGAGATAAATCAGGCTGGACGGCGCGTTATGCCGCTCCGCCAGCGACAAGGCCTTTGAGACCTCTCGCAAAAAAGCGCGGCGATTCAGAACGGGCAGCAAGGCGTCCCGGTCCGCCAGACTTTCCAGCTCGCGCATGCGTCCGCGCAGGGCCTCGGTCTCGCGACGCAACTGGTCGACCTCGCCCATCAAGGACAACAGGGCGCGCTGGACATTGGGCGTCAGCTCAGCTTCGGGGACGCCCAGGATGGACGCACTATCGGTCGGCGCGCTCGCTCCGCGAGGCGCAGCCTCGCTGCGCCGTGTCTCCTCGCGGCGACCCACAGGGCCGGCGCCAGCGAGCGGACCGCCGGATCGTATTCGCATGTCGCGGGCTCCATAACACGGGTCTTTCATCCTAAGCCTCGGCGCGTGTGGTAAAAAAACCGTTCATTCCTGATTTTGCGGGCAGTGTTTCAACTGTTTAGGGGTGCGGCTTTGCGCGCTTCAACCCAAGGTCATTGCGCTGCGTCGCGACACAGGTCGATAGGCCGACAGGTTGGCAATCACTTCAGAGCTTCTTGAAGTATTGCGCCGGATCATTTATTTCAGAATTTCCTGAAGTATTGGGGCGATTTGAAGCGGAGAGCCTGCGTGTCCGATGTCATGACTGATCCCCTGCCGAATCTGGCGATCGATTGCATGGCGCCGATCCAGACAGATGGACTGGCGCCGCGTGGGCGTTTCACGCACAAACCGCGCATCCTGCTGATGTATGGCTCCCTTCGGGAGCGTTCCTTCAGCCGTCTGGCGGTGGAGGAGGCGGGACGCCTGCTCGAGCTGTTGGGCGCCGAGATCCGGATGTTTCACGCCCATGGCTTGCCGCTGCCTGATGACACGGAGGCGGATCATCCCAAAGTGGCGGAGCTGCGAGAGCGGGTGACCTGGTCTGAGGGCATGGTCTGGTGCAGTCCCGAACGCCATGGCGCGATGACGGCGGTGATGAAAGCCCAGATTGACTGGATCCCGCTGGCGCTGGGCGCGGTGCGTCCGACCCAGGGCAAGACCCTGGCCTTGATGCAGGTGTCGGGCGGCTCGCAAAGCTTCAACACGCTTAACCAGATGCGCGTTCTGGGGCGGTGGATGCGCATGATCACCATCCCCAACCAATCCTCGATCCCGAAGGCGTTCCTTGAGTTTGACGAGGCGGGGCGGATGAAGCCCTCAGGGCTTTATGACCGCATTGTCGACGTGATGGAGGAGCTGGTGAAGTTCACCTGGATGACCCGGGAAAACGCCGACTATCTGGTCGACCGATACTCCGAGCGCAAGGAAACCGCAGAGGAATTGATGGCGCGGGTGAAACAGCCCTCGCGCTGAATACAGTGCAGACTGGGGTTTTGCTTGACCGAAAGCGCGCCACAGTTAAGTTGACGTGCTTTCCAATCGCCTGTCAGGCAAGGCTATTATGAGCGAAAGCAATTCGAGCGGTGTACAGGCCGCTCCCATCTCCATCATCATGGGTTCGCGTTCGGACTGGCCGACCATGAAGGCCGGCGCCGATCTGCTGGATCAGCTGGGCGTGGCGTATGAGGCCAAAGTGGTCTCCGCGCATCGCACGCCTGACCGGCTGGTGGAGTTTTCCAAGTCTGCAGCGGATCGTGGCGTGAAAGTCATCATCGCCGGCGCGGGCGGCGCGGCGCACCTGCCGGGCATGGTGGCGTCAATGACCCATCTGCCGGTGCTGGGCGTCCCGGTGCAATCACGCGCTCTGTCGGGCCTCGACTCGCTTCTGTCGATCGTTCAGATGCCCGGCGGCGTGCCGGTGGGCACGCTGGCCATTGGCGAGGCGGGCGCCAAGAACGCCGCCATCATGGCCGCCTCCATTGTGGGTCTGTCTGATGACGCCCTGATGGAACGCCTGAAAGCCTATCGCGCGTCGCTGACGGAGTCAGTGGACGAAACGGTCGAGGACTGATCCATGGCTGACGCGCTCGCGCCTTGCGCCCGGATCGGCATTCTGGGCGGCGGCCAGCTGGGCCGGATGCTGGCGCTGTCTGCGGCGCGACTCGGCCTTGATGTGGTGATCTTTGATCCTGAACCTGGTTGCCCGGCGAGCCGCGTGGCAGTGGAGACCATCACCGCGGCTTACGATGATCTGGACGCAGTCGCGAAATTCGCCGCCAGCGTCGACGCCGTCACCTATGAATTTGAGAACGTGCCCGCCGCGACCGCCGCGGCGGCGGCCGAGCATGCGCCCCTGCGTCCGGGCGCTTTGGCGCTGGACGTCGCTCAGGACCGCCTGACGGAGAAAACTTTCCTCAATGAGCATGACGCGCCGACGGTGGCGTTTCGCGCTGTGGATACGCTTGAGGATCTGCACACGGCGATTTCAGAGCTGGGCCTGCCGGCCATTCTGAAAACCCGGCGCTTTGGCTATGACGGCAAGGGCCAGGCCGTGGTCCGCGAGATGTCGGACGCGGAAGACGCCTTCGTCGCCATGAACGGCCAGCCGGCCATTCTGGAAGCCTTCGCGGATTTCACCATGGAGCTGTCCATCATCGCCGCCCGTGGCCTCGATGGCGAGGTCGCCGCCTACCCCTTGTCTGAAAACCGGCATTCAGGCGGTATTTTGCGCGAGAGCTTCGCCCCTGCCGAGATCAGCGAGGAGCTGTCGAACCGCGCCTTCGCCATGGCCGCCAGCGTGCTCAAGGCGCTCGATTATGTGGGCGTGATGGGGATGGAGTTGTTCGCCCTGAAAGACGGAACGCTGCTGGTCAACGAGATCGCGCCGCGCGTCCACAATACCGGTCACTGGACCCAGGACGCCTGCACGGTCTGCCAGTTCGAGCAGCATATCCGCGC
>TARA_R100000306_G_scaffold62242_1_pt1 | contig 14423 bp, 10 predicted proteins | sample TARA_R100000306 | Tara Oceans TARA_R100000306 (sample SAMEA2620824) | marine metagenome | biome: marine biome (ENVO:00000447); feature: mesopelagic zone (ENVO:00000213); material: "saline water (ENVO:00002010), including plankton (ENVO:xxxxxxxx)" | depth 1000 m | reverse complement strand
CCTGATCAGCCAGCCAGAAGCCGGCATTATGGCGGGTTGCGTCGTATTCCGGCCCCGGGTTTCCCAAACCCACAATCAATCTGATGCCAGTCGTCATATTGGCCTATGGTTGTGTACTTCAAGCACTAACTGTAAAACAAAACCCCCGCCGGCGGCAGCCAACAGGGGTTTCAAACCCGTTGCGACGGGCTGTAGAAGCTTCAACGAATTAAGCGTCGTCGGACGATGCTTCTTCACCTTCAGCGTCGTCGTCAGCACCGCCGGCACTCTTGGCACCGCCTTTAACCAAGGCCACTGCCAATGCCGGATTCGTATCACCACCGTGAGCGGCAAACGTAACGCCTTTAGGCAAGGTAATGGATTCAAGGTGAACACTTTCACCTGCCACCATCTTGGCCAGATCAACCTCGATGAACTGAGGCAGGTTGGCAGGCAGGCAGATGATTTCCAGTTCGGTCATAACATGGGTGATCACCGCACCACCCAGCTTCACGGCCGGGGAGGTTTCACCGTTCACGAAGTGCAGCGGCACTTTGGTGGTAATAACATGCGAGGCATCAACACGCTGGAAATCGATGTGCATCACGATTTGCTTGTAAGGGTGCCATTGAACTGCACGCAGCAACACCTTCTGTTCTTTACCGTCGACATTCATGTCGAGAATGGAGGCGTGGAACTCTTCCTTGCGCAAAGCATGGAAAATTTCGTTGTGATCAAGCTCAATGTTCAACGGCTTTTCTTCACCGCCATAAACGATGGCGGGAATACGGCCCGCGTGGCGCAGGCGGCGGCTCGCACTCGTACCTTGTACGCTACGCAAAGTGGCATTAAATTTCATGGAAAACTCCAAATCGGGTATCAGACCCTGAAAAAAACACAGCTAAATTGCTGCAAACATCTGCGGGTGGCCGCGACCAGCGCAACCCGCAGCCAAAAAAATCAATCAACAAACAAGGAACTTACCGATTCGGCGTTGGAAATGCGCAGCATGGTTTCGCCCAACAGGGACGCACACGAAAGCTGGCGTATTTTCCCGCACGCCTTGGCCGGTTCAGACAAAGGAATCGTGTCGGTCACGACAAGCTCATCAAGATCAGACGTGCTGATTCGCTCGACTGCCTGACCCGACAGCACCGGGTGGGTGCAATAGGCGTACACACCCAGCGCCCCTCTTTCTTTCAAGGCTTGTGCCGCTTTACAAAGCGTGCCGGCAGTATCGACCATATCGTCCATGATGATGCACGTACGACCTTCGATTTCACCGATAATATTCATGACTTCCGACACGTTCGCACGCGGGCGACGCTTATCGATAATGGCCAGGTCGGCTTCCAACTGCTTTGCCAGTGCACGCGCGCGCACCACACCGCCGATATCCGGCGAGACCACGACAACATCTTTGTAATTGCGACGCCAGATGTCACCCAGCAAAATGGGGCCGGCATAGACGTTGTCGACAGGAATATCGAAAAAGCCCTGAATCTGGTCGGCATGCAAATCCATGGTCATGACCCGATCGACACCCACCACCTGCAACATGTTGGCCACGACCTTGGCAGAGATGGAGACGCGCGCCGAACGTGGGCGGCGATCCTGGCGAGCATAACCAAAGTAAGGCAATGCTGCGGTGATACGACCCGCAGAAGCACGCCGCAGCGCATCAACCATGACCATGATTTCCATGAGATTATCGTTTGTGGGCGCACAGGTGGGCTGCAACACAAAGACATCTTTGCCACGGACGTTCTCATTGATCTCAACCATGACTTCGCCGTCAGAGAAGCGGCCTACCGTCATTTTGCCAAGCGACATATCGAGATGATTGACGACATCGACGGCCAGTCGCGGATTGGCTGTGCCGGTAAAGATCATGAATCTGTCTTGTGCCATGATGAATGGTATAGATTCCGAAGCGTTAAATAAGAAAAGCTGTTGACCCGTACGCCCTATTCGGGGTCGACTCAACAGCTTGGCATTTATTGCAAGCCTTGCATAGGCTTCATACAAGAAGGCTGGCTGGGGAAGAAGGATTCGAACCTTCGCATGCTGGAATCAAAATCCAGTGCCTTAACCAACTTGGCGATTCCCCACCTAACTGTTTAACCAGTCATACAAAGGATGCTTGTGCAAGCCCGGGCATACCCAGGTATTGCTAACCACCTTTGTACTGTCGTTTCCATAGCTCGCTATTTTAACGACAATTTTTTGCTGAAATGCCCTGGCCTGGTCACTTGTTACAAATTCAACAAATAAACAAGCTCCGGAACCTGTCATTCTTGGCTGACTTCCTAATTCAAGCAGCAAGTCATTTGCTTGCCTGACGCTAGGATAACGCGCAAAAACAACGGGCTGCAAGTCGTTCCGACCGTAAAAGGAGCTTACCCCGTTTACTTGGCATGACTCGTTAAAAGCCAAACCAAAAGCCGAACTATTTGCGGCTAACTTTTGCTTCTCAGCAAAGTCCGTAATTATGATGGGATTTGTATCCCTTGTCAAATTGGGATCAGAAAAAACACTGCCCGTAACCACATGCTGTACGGGTTGAACAACAACATAAGTGGCATCGCCAAGTGCGATTTCCTGAAGATCTTCACCAATGCCCTGGGCAAAAGCCGACTGCCCGAAAACAAATACCGGCACGTCAGCCCCCAGGGGCAAGGCCAGACGCATCAGTTCGGTTCGAGTCAAGCCGGTTTTCCAAAGACGATTCAACGCAATCAGCGTACTGGCCGCATCACTGGACCCACCACCCAGACCTGCGCCGGAAGGAATCGTTTTGCGATACTGAATTTGAGCGCCTGACCGAGTGCCTGTGGCTGCCTGCAAAGCTCGCGCCGCCTTCACCACAAGATCATCGTCGGGACTGAGCCCGGCCAACGGAGAATTGCATACGATCTTTCCATCGGAGCGCAATTCAAAATCCAGGTAATCACACAAGTCGATAAAACGAAATACCGACTGAAGCAAATGATAACCATCGGGACGGCGCCCTGTCACATGCAGGAATAAATTCAATTTGGCCGGGGCCGGCACGTCGTAGAGCGCAGCCACAATCAGGCTCCATCAATAACCAGACGCACGCGCACCTGCTGTGCAGCCTGACGACGTTCCAGCAAGAGCATGCGAGGCCCAAGACTGTCGTAACGAGACAACCTGACCGACCAGCCATTCGAGACAAACGATACCGGTTGGCCTTCATCGTTTCGGGCAACCTGACCGGCAGCGGCATCGACCCGCCCCTGCAGCCAAAGCTTGAGCCCTTGTACCGGCATATCGGTTCCCACTACCTGCGCCAAAAGCGCATCGGCGTCAGGTGCAACCTGCCGGGAACCGTCGCTTCTGATCAGCACGGCCTGGCCGGGACGCATTTCCACCCTGGCCAGCACCGAACCCATGGGATTTGCCAGATCCAGTTGCTGTGCCTGTTGTGAATCGCGCCAGGCAAAACCGCCTTGCACCGCCTGCTGCGCCACGCCGGGTTCAGCAACCGTGACAGCAAACCGCCCGGTTCTGCTGAAGTCGGAGTCGCCTCCCCCCTGAATCGCCGGTGGCGATGCACATGCCGCCAAAACCGCCAGCAGCGCAACAACCCATACGCGCATGAAAAGCCGCCCCAACATGGCTATTCCGCCCCAAGCCGTTCAATCGTCTTGAGCAGGGTTTCGTTATTTGCATCTTTCTCTTTGCCCTGCTTCCAGATATCGCGCGCCTCTTCCTTGCGATCCATAGCCCACAACACCTCGCCCAAATGGGCGGCAACTTCGGCCTCTGGCAAAATTTCAAACGAGCGCTGCAAATATTGCAATGCAGACTCATAATCGCCGGTTCGATAAAAATACCAACCAACGCTGTCGAGAATATAGGGGTTGTCGGGCTCAAGCTGCAGCGCCCTTTCCAACAGGGTCTGGGCTTCATCGAGCCGGGTGTTCTGCTCAACAAACGTGTAGCCTAGGGAATTGTATGCATTGGCGTCGTCAGGCGTCAGCTCCATGATCCGGCGCATCATTTTCTCAAAGGCATCGTAATTCCCCTGGCGTTCATACAGCATCCCCAGGTCGTACTTGATTTCGGGCGTGTCCGGTAAGGCTTTATCTGCTTTTTCAAGCGTCTCGACAGCCAGGTCCGTTCGGCCCGCATCCCGGTAAATCGAGGACAAGGTCAATGCCGCAACCGTGCGCTCCTGATCGTTCTGAGGCGCAATTTCCTTGATGACACTGCGAGCCTGATCCAGTTTGCCCATGCGTCCATACAGCACCGCTTTGTGAATTTGCGATTGAAAAATCAGCGAGGGATCATCGACAAGGCCCAACTGCTCAATCGCCTCTTCAAGATTCCCCTGGCGCTCCGCAATACGCACCAGCATCAGCCGTGCATCGGAAGCATCTGCAATCGCGTTGCTGGCTTTGTCGTCGATAGACTCGCGCCGCTGCATTTGCACCGCAATGTATTCATTCAACAGGGCCTTGGCCTGTTCATATCGCTCTGAACGGGCATTGACCTCGGCTTCGGTATATAACAAATCGAAGTTTTCCGGCGCCGCCTCGCGCATTGCCTGAATCTGCGTCAAAGCCTGTTCGACCCGACCCGATTCCGTGAGACGCCTGATCAACAGCAGACCCAGATCATCTGCCTGTGGATAGCGTTCCAGATAACGCTGCGCCGCGGCGATTGCCGCATCTGGATCAACGCGCAAGCCATATTCAAGAATGCGCTGCGCTGCCGGCTCCGATGCCGGATCAATCTGCTGGGCCCGCTCGGCATGGGCCAGGGCACGCCCCGGATCGCCCGCAGCCCAGGCCGTGTCAGAAAGTGCCAGCCAGGTAACCGGCAGGTCCTGAACCGGCTCACGCAATGCCGAGCGCAAAATATCATACGCGGCAGTACGATCATTCAATTTGCTTACAATGGCCGCAGCCTGCCCAATGGCCACTTCTTTATCCCGCGCTTCGTCGATACGCTTCCAAAGCGCGTCTGCCAGGCCTTCAGTTTCACCATTTGACGCAGACATCGCCAAAGAACTGGCAACCGCCTCCGGGTCATTCGGCGCGATCAACGCCCACAATTGCGCCGCGCGATTCGCCCTGGGAAAATTGCGTGACACCATGGCAGACTGAAAGGCCCTTTTTGCCAGGCGTGGGTCGGAAGTCGTGCGCGCCAACTCGTAGAACAAGTCAGAGGCCACGCCGATTTCGCCCCGCTGTGCTGCAAATTCGGCAACCAGCAGTTTGTAAAGCATTTCGCCGGTTAAATTCACTGAAGGCAAAGAGTCGGAATGCAAATGAATATGCTCTACGGGCTCGACCGCCGGAGTGGGCTCCAGCGGGCCGTCCATCTGCGCATTCGCATCAGATACCGCGCCTTGCAGAAAAAAACCTGCAAACAAAAGGGATAACAAAGAATTAGAAAGTTTCATTCAACACAACCATCACAAGTACGCCAAGCCGATTTGCGCATGATGGCAAAATAACACAAACCTTCCAATTAGTAGTGTGTCCGATGCCAGAACTACCCGAAGTTGAAACAACGCGTCGCGGAATAGCGACTGTCATGCCAGGCCGACGCCTGCGTTCCCTGCTGGTACACGAGCCCCGTATGCGCTGGCCTGTGCCCGATCATCTTGCCCAAACAGTTGAAGGCCAGATCGTCAGGCGATGCGAAAGGCGGGGCAAATACCTGTTGATTGGTTTCGACAACGGCACCATGCTGGTTCACTTGGGCATGTCGGGCTCGCTGCGGCGCGCACTTCCAGACGAAACAAAACGCAAGCACGACCATATTGAATGGCTTTTTGATGACGCGCGCTTTCTTTTGCATGACCCCCGACGCTTTGGCGCCGTGCTTTGGCATGACCATGGAAGCGGTCCTGTGCAAACCCACCCGCTTCTGGTCAAGTTAGGCATGGAACCGTTTGACCCGGGTTTTACAGAAAAAACGCTGCATAACGCTTTTAAAAACAGAAAGCAGGCAATAAAAACGGCTCTGCTGGCCGGCGACGTTGTCGTGGGCGTGGGGAACATTTACGCCTCGGAAGCCTTGTTCCGCGCACGCATCAACCCGAAAATCGCGGCCGGCCGCTTGTCGTTGCAACGTTGTGCGCGATTGCACGAGGCAGTTTTAAGCACATTGTCGGACGCCCTTCACTCAGGTGGCAGCACCTTGCGCGACTATGTAAACGCAACAGGCACACCAGGCAGCTATTTCGATATCCATGCCGCTGTGTATAACCGCGCAAGACAGCCATGTCGTGTTTGCCAGACCCCCATCAAAAAAATCATCCAGGGCCAGCGCGCCACCTACTACTGCCCCAAATGCCAGTCAAAGTAATGCGGGCGCAGGTGCGAGTGGCAAGTGGCGAGACAACAAGTGAATTTATCCGGCCGACGGTGTCACGACCTTGCCGGGATTCATGATGCCATGCGGATCTAGCGTTTGCTTGAGCATACGCATCAGTTTCATTTCCACCGGATCTTTGAACTGGTCGAGCAAATCGTGCTTTAGTTGTCCGACGCCGTGTTCGGCACTGATAGAGCCATGATAGTGATGCACACTGCGGTGCACGATATCGTAAACAACCTCTTGCTGCGCCAGCAAATCATCTTCGGAAAACGCAGTGCCACGCGCAATGTTGTAATGCAGGTTGCCGTCGCCCAAATGGCCAAAGATCACATGTTCCAGCCCGGGGAAGCGCGTTTGAATGGCTTCGTTGGTCGTGCGCACGAAGTCGGCCATTGACGATACCGGAACCGACACATCGTGCTTGATGCTTTTGCCCTGTTCTTTTTCCGCCAGGGGAATACTTTCACGCAAATGCCACAAGGCCTTGCTTTGCGAAATATTCTCGGCAATCACCGCGTCGATCACCACTTCTGCCTCAATTGCGTCCCCAATCACGGTTTCGAACCGTTCGCGCGCGTGATCGGCACTTTCGCTGTCTGACAGCTCAAGCAAGGCATACCAGGGCAACTGTGCGGAAGGCCCCTCAAAAGGCATTCTTTGCTGAGGGAAATGATGCGTGACCAACTGCAAACAGTTGCCGGCAATCAGTTCAAAACCGGTTAGCGTCGGGCCAAAACCCTTGCGCGCGATCGACAACAAGCCAACTGCTGCCTCGACACTTTGCAATCCGACCAACGCCGTGCATTGCGCAACAGGCAAAGGAAACAACTTCAGTGTGGCTGCCGTAATAATGCCAAGGGTGCCCTCACTGCCAATAAACAGATCACGCAAGTCGTAGCCAGTATTATCTTTACGCAAACCACGCAAGCCATGCCATATTTCGCCTTGCGCCGTAACCACTTCCAGACCCAGCACCAAATCACGGGCATTACCGTATCGCAACACCTGGGTTCCCCCCGCATTGCAGGCTAAATTACCCCCGATCGTACAACTGCCCTCGGCCGCCAAAGACAGGGGAAACAGGCGATCGACATCGCGGGCCGCCTGTTGAACGGTTTGCAGAATGCAGCCGGCCTCAACCACCATCGTGTCGTTGTCGGTATCGATTTCGCGTACCGAGTTCAACCGCCCCAGCGACAGCACGATCGCGCGCCCGGTGTCGTCCGGCGTGGCAGCACCACATAAACTGGTATTGCCGCCTTGTGGAACGATCGGCACCTGTTGCTGCGCGCACCATTTCACCACGTCGGCCACTTCCTGGGTGGAACCCGGGCGCACAACCGCCAGCGCCCGACCGGAATAACGGCCTCGCCAGTCGGTCAGGTAGCCTTGCGCGTCGTCGTCGGTAATGACATTGGCGGCCCCCACCAAAGCGGTTAATTCATTTAACTGATCCATGAATAATATTCCTGATTTTGAAGATATCAGGCCTGTGACATAATTGCCTGCGACAATACACTACAACATTTTCACCAATTAATCAGAACTCGCCTCCATGCCTATTTCCGACGCCGTTTTCAAAGCCTACGATATCCGCGGCACCGTACCAGAACAAATTCATGAACAGTTTGCCTACGCACTTGGCGTTGCCTTGGCGAAAATGGCGCAGGACGCCAAAGTTAACACACTGGTTGTCGGCTACGACGGACGCCTGAGCAGCCCGGCATTAAGCAAGGCCCTGCAAGAGGGCCTGACCGATTCCGGCATCAACACCGTTGATTTAGGCTGCGTACCGACACCCCTCGTCTATTTTGCCGCACATACTTTGAAAACCGGATCAGGCGTGGCCATTACAGGCAGCCATAACCCTTCAAATTACAACGGCTTCAAAATGATGATGGCGGGCAAAACGCTGTTCGGTGAGCAGGTACAAACGTTGAAAAGCCTGATGCAGGCGGCCCAGGCCCATGGAACCCCAAACGCCGTGCCCCAAGGGCAAAAAGGCAAAACACAAGCTTACGCGCCCCTTGCCGACTACGTTGGCCGCATCGTCGGCGACATCAAGCTTAAACGCGGCATGAAAATCGCCATCGACTGCGGCAACGGCGTAGGCGGAATCGCTGCCGGCACCTTGTTTCGCGCTTTGGGGTGCGAAGTGGTCGAGCTTTTCTGCGAGGTCGACGGCCGGTTTCCCAATCATCACCCCGATCCTGCCGACCCAGACAACCTGCAAGACCTGATCCATACCGTGCAAAACACCGATTGCGAATTGGGCCTGGCCTTCGACGGAGACGCCGATCGTTTAGGCGTGGTGACCAAATCGGGGGAAATAATCTGGCCTGATCGTCAGCTTATTTTGTACGCCCGCGACGTTCTGTCCCGCGTACCCGGGGCCACCATTATTTTCGACGTCAAGTGCAGCCGCCATGTCGGCCAGGCAATACAGGATGCCGGTGGCACGCCGCTGATGTGGCAAACAGGACACTCGATGATTAAAGCAAAGCTGCAGGAAACAGGCGCACCGCTGGCAGGAGAAATGAGCGGTCACACGTTCTTCAAAGAGCGCTGGTTCGGCTTTGACGACGGACTGTATACAGGTGCCCGCTTACTGGAAATTGTTTCCGCATCGCAAAACCCTTCCGAAGTGCTTGAGGCGCTACCCAAAGGCGTCTCAACGCCCGAACTGAAACTGCACATGCAGGAAGGCCAGCCGCATGCCCTGATTGCGAAACTGCAGGCCCAGGGCCAATTTGCCGGTGCAACCGACGTCATCAAAATCGACGGCGTTCGGGCCGAGTATCAAGACGGCTTCGGCCTGGCCAGGGCGTCAAACACAACGCCTGTTGTGGTATTGCGCTTTGAAGGCGACAACGAACAGGCACTGGCCCGCATACAGGCGCAGTTTCGCCAGGAGTTGCAAAGCCTGGCACCTGACGCACAACTGCCGTTCTAAGTTTTTCGGTTTTTTCGGTTTTTTCGGTTTCTAGTCAGGCAGTCGGGGCTCAATGCGTTTGGGCGCCACGCGCTGCTTTCGCGCAAGCAGCGCCGCATATGTTTCCAGATGAAGACGCTGCACCTCGCGAATATCGAATACCCGCTCGGCGAATCGCCGGCCTGCCTGGCCCATGGCGTGGCGTAACGCGTTGTCGGCGGCCAGCCTTTGCACCGCAGCGGCTAGCGCGGCCGCATCCCGTACCGGCACCAAAAGCCCGGTTTCATCCGGCACAATCGCATCGCGGCAACCTGGAACGTCGGTTGTAACAACGGCCCGCCCCGACGCTGCCGCCTCAATCAGCGACTTGGGCAGCCCTTCACGATACGAGGCAAGCACGGCAATATGCGACTGCGCATATTGCTTTGCAATATCGTCACACTCGCCCAGAAAAGTCACTAGGCCCTCTTCACGCCACTGAGCCAGTGTTTCAGCCTCGACGCTTGCGGGGTTGCCCGGATCAAGGCTGCCCGCGATCTTCCACTGCAAGCCCGTCGCATGGCCTTGAGACAGCCGCGCCGCCTGCACGAACTCGTGAACGCCTTTGTCCTTGAGCAGGCGCGCCACCATCAGCGCAACGGGCGGCCCCTCAGGTTCCCGTTCAATTGGCCAGGCCTGCATATCAACGCCCGAACCGCGAATCATGACCACTTGCGATTCACGAATGGCACCGAATTTCTGCAATAAACGGCTGTCGTCCGGATTCTGAAAGACAACTCGGCTGTTGGCGTGCCCCAGGGCGACCCTGTACAGCAGGGTCGCAACAATACGCAATGATCGCGCCTTGACGCCGGCGCCGGTAAAAACAAAACCCAGCCCCGAAATGGCCGCTACCACGCCCGGTACCCGGGCAAGACGCGCTGCAATACCGCCATACAGAACCGGCTTGATCGTAACGGTATGCACAATGGCAGGCCGCAAACGACGAAACAGGCGCCACAGGGAATAAATTGTATAAATCTCTTTGACTGGATTACGTCCGCTGCGATTCATAGGCACAACGTGATGCGTGAAACCCAGAGCTGTTAACGTGGCCACCGCGGGCCCGTCCATTGTGGCCAGGTGAACATCGTAGCCGGCTTTGCGCGCCGCCTGAATAATCGGCAAGCGATGTGACACAACAAATGCCGGATTATTAACGACCATAAGCAGGCGACGGCCACCCGCCAGCTTCGTCCATAGCGCCTCATACCGCGACACCATGGCGCCAAGACTGAAGTTTTTCTGTACGCGCTCGCGCCCTTTCTGCAAACGCACTGCCATCGAGGGCGTACCGAGGGCGCAAACTGCATCGCCCAAAGAATGAGCAAGCGCGGTCGGGTCACGAGGCGGCACAACCCAGCCGAACTCATCCAGAATGTATGCCGCATCCCCCACATTGGTCACCACATTGGCCACCCCCACTGCCATGGCCTCGGCCACCACATTCGGAAATCCTTCCGCGCAACTGGACAAAACGTGGATATCCAATGCATTCATCACGGCGGGGATATCGTCACGGCGCCCCAGCAGAAAGACATGACTCTGGACGCCGTGTTGCCGCAGCAACGCCATCAACTCGTCATTGCCTGAATCCATTCCGTCGCCTACAAGGGCCAGCCGGACCTGTGGATGCTCCTGCACCAGCCTGGAAAACGCTTCAATGAGATTCTCATGATCCTTCAAGGGGTGCCACCGCGCCACTGCCCCCAGCAGCGGGGTATTAAGCGAAATGCCCAACTGGGCTCGAAGCTTGATCCGGGTGGCGGCATCCGACGACCATCGTGCCATGTCGTATCCATTCGGAATGACTTGCATTTTCGACGCCGAATACCCTTTATCCTGATGACGCCGGGCTGCATCATTGGCACATGCCACAATGGCCGCCGGGACCAAGCCGGACAAGCGCGCGCATAGCCAGGCCGACAATCGTACGGCCCGACTGGTTCGCTCCAGGTGAGCACCGGAGTTCCGGATACCCCATACAACATTACGGATGCCCGCCAGCCGGGCCACCACACCACCAATAAAGTCGGCATAGTACATCCACGTTTGAACAACATCCGGGCGCAGGTGCTTCAAATGACGGTGCAGCGCTTTCAATGCGCGCCACGACAAACGGCCCGACATGCCCAGACTGATGACTTTGATATTTGCCTGTTCAAGACGCGGCCCGAACACACCCATATCGGTCAGGGAGATCACAGTGTGATCAAACCGGGAAGTTGGTTGCGCCAGCAAACGATACATGACGGTTTCGGCGCCACCCTGCCCCAGCCCGCCGATAATATGAACAATATGCAATCGGGGTGAATTAGTCATGGCGCACTCCTGCCTTGGCAAACATTTGTTTCCACTGCGTCAACACAACCGACAGGCTGAATCGCTGCAACACCCGTTGCGAGCCCAATTGACCCAACTGCCGACGAGTGCCCGGATTAGCCATTAAAGCCCCCAGAGCAGACGCATACGCTTGTTCATCATTCAACGGAACCAATACACCTGCCCGCCCAGCTTCCATGAGGTCTGCAGGCCCGCTTGGGCAATCATAAGCAATGCAGGGCAAGCCGCAGCCCATGGCCTCGAGCAACACATTGGGGAAACCCTCGACGGCAGACGTCATGGCGAACAAACTGCTTTCCCTTAGAACATGCCATGGATCAGCCGTTGTGCCGGGCAGGAAGATGCGCTGGCTCAACTCGAATTGCCGAATCAAAGACTCAAGTTGCGCGCGCTCCGGCCCCTCGCCATATATCCACAAATCCCAATCCGGAAAATGCTTGGCCAGCCCGGCAAAGGCGCGTACCAGATGTGAAAACTGTTTCTCGGGCACCAAACGCCCCAATGCCACCAGCCGGTAACGCCCCATTTCGTCGGCGCTTAATGATGAGCGCGGCCCCTGACTCAGACTCTCAGGCAAGGGATTGGGGATAATAAACAAAGACGAACTTTGGGTATTGAGCCGCTTCCGGAAATAAGCCGCCGCAGCCGATGTTTGCACACAAACCGCCGCAGCACGCGGATACAGTATTTTTCGCAGCGCATCCAATACGCCCCGGCTATGACGACTGACCCACGGGTTGGTTCTCTCGCATACGACAACCGGCGCGTCCAGACCAATGGATGCCGCCAGCACATTGACATTGACGTTAGTAAGAAAAGACACCACGACATCCGGCTGCTCGCAGCGGATCATCTTTCGCAACGCCAAGAGCTTGCCAACATATCGTGCCCGCCGATAAAACACCGATGCCGCAATCGTATCCGACAGCCAATGAACCTGGACCATGGGGTCAATATCATAAAAGCTTTCTGATTTCTGCCGATAAGTGGGCACAAGCGTAACCCGGTGACCTTGCCTTGCCCAGGCGTTGGCCAGCGTCACGGCGACCCGTTCGGCCCCGCCCGCATTCAACGAACTGACAAAAAACAGAATATTCATCACAGACCGTTCAAACCTTTGTCGCGATAATGAGCCAGCCAGGCCTGCGTCATCAGAATCCCCCATAATTGACTGCTGCGGTCTTCACGTCCGGACAGATGCCGCTTCCACTCCTGCTGGACACGATCGGCGTCGAACAGGCCATCGTGTTTAAGCTGTGCCGGATCCAGCAAAGCAGATGCCCATTCCCTCAATGGTTCGCGCAACCATTCACCCAACGGCACGCTGAAACCTTTCTTGGGCCGGTCTACCAACGCAGGCGGAACATAACGATGCAGCAATTGGCGTAGCAGCCATTTCCCCTGTCCATCGCGAACCTTGTACTGATACGGCAAACGCCGGGCAAACGTATAAACCCGGTGATCCAGCATCGGCACCCGCGTTTCCAGGCTGGCCGCCATGGCGGCCCGATCGACTTTAACCAGAATATCGTCGGGTAAATACGTTACGGCATCGAGCCAGGTGATGTGATCAAAAAACGCAAGGTCGGTTACTTTGTCGAACGGCGTGGGAGGCAGGCTTGCACCCAAAACAAATGAAGCGGGATCACCCTGATACGACACAAACTGCTGATAGAAAGGCCCCGCCCCCGACGCGGTCAGAATCTGGCCCAACTTCGCCAGGCGTTGCGATTTGCGCGCCCCGGGCAGCCAGCGCGCTGCACCACCTGAAACACGACCCGCCACCTGGCTGAGCGAATTGGGCAGCGTCGACCTGCGAGACCACCACGACATCGCCCGCTGATACCGGCTGTATCCCCCGAACAGCTCGTCGCCCCCATCGCCAGACAGCGACACCGTAACGTGTTGGCGCGCCAGGCGCATTAACAGGGTTGTGGGAATCTGTGAGGCATCGGCAAACGGTTCATCGTAAATTTCCGGCAGCGCCGGCAACACCGACATGGCATCATGCGCCGATACATACAACTCGGTATGCCGGGTGCCCAGATGCGCTGCAACAGCACGAGCGTGCTCGGCCTCATTGAAACGCGGCTCATTAAAACCAATGGAAAAAGTATTGACCGGGTCCGCGCATTGCGATTGCATCATCGCCACGACAAGCGAAGAATCGATCCCGCCAGACAGGAACGCGCCTAGCGGCACATCGGCCATCATCTGCCCCCGAATCGATGTGGCGAGCACGGTATCCAAGGCATCCAGCGCGTCTTCGTCACGGTTAAACGCAAGGGGCTGCTTCACACTCTCGAGCGCCACTTCGCAGGCAGACCAGTATGTCATCGGCTGCTGGTCAAACTGATCTCGAAGGGTGTCCGGCGTATAGCGCACATAAGTACCCGGCATTAATTTGCGCACATTCCGATGAATGGAATGGGGTGCCGGAATATAGTTGTGCCGCATCATCAACGCAACCGCATCGCGGCTGATTGTCCAATCGACACCGGGAATGGCATGCAAGGCTTTCAACTCCGATGCAAAAAACAACGTTGAATCGGAAAACCCATAGTAAAGCGGCTTTTCCCCCATCCGGTCACGGGCCAGACAAAGCGCCCGCTCGCTGCGGTCCCAAAGCGCCAGTGCAAACATCCCGACGGCCGATTTCAGCGTGGCCTCCAGGCCCCATGCAACCATCGCGGCCAATAAGGTTTCAGTGTCGGAGTGCCCACGCCAGTCGGGCGCCTGCCCCTGAACCGCCAGCAACTCTCGCAGTGCCAGG
>TARA_R100000306_G_scaffold18558_2_pt1 | contig 14461 bp, 12 predicted proteins | sample TARA_R100000306 | Tara Oceans TARA_R100000306 (sample SAMEA2620824) | marine metagenome | biome: marine biome (ENVO:00000447); feature: mesopelagic zone (ENVO:00000213); material: "saline water (ENVO:00002010), including plankton (ENVO:xxxxxxxx)" | depth 1000 m | reverse complement strand
CACTGGCATTACGGTTGTTGACGTCAACGGCAAAGAAGAGCGTTTTGATGCTGACCATGTCATCTCCACCATGCCGGTCAGGGAACTGCTGAATGCGATGGACCCGCCGCCGCCCGTAGAATCCCTGGAGGCGGCCAATCGACTCAGGTACCGCGATTTTTTGACGGTGGGGCTGGTCGTTGAATCGACGGAGCTATTCCCTGATAACTGGATTTATATCCACTCCCCGGATGTTAAAGTTGGCCGTATACAGAATTTTGGCAACTGGAGTCCCTATATGATTCCAGACAAATCAACCAGTTGTATTGGTCTTGAATACTTTGTTCAAGAAGGCGATGAACTATGGGCCGCCAGCGACGAAGAACTTATTGAACTTGGCAAAAAGGAAACGGCCAGGCTGGGTTTGGTTGATGCCGACAAGGTCATCGACGGTGTGGTCATACGCGTGCCAAAGGCTTATCCCGTCTATGACCACGGTTATAAAGAAAATATCGATAGCATTCGTGACTACGTAGACCAGATTCCGAATCTCCACCTGATTGGTCGCAATGGCCAGCATCGTTATAACAACCAGGATCACTCGATGGTGACTGCCATGTATGCGGCAGAGAATATTCTTGGCGCTAACCACGATGTTTGGGATGTCAATGTGGAAGAGGAATATCACGAAGAGGCGGGAGCCAAGAAGAGTCACGGTGCGAGCGGTGAGCGTCTGGTTCCACAGCGAGTTCAGGATGCATCACCCATTGAGCTTTTGAATGACGTCTTTGCAAAGTATGATCCCGTCGCTCTGGGCGGAGCCATTGGCGTGATGATCGGGTTTGCAGTGTTCCTGACGACGGCGATTCTGCTTGTGCAAGGAGGCGAAAATGTTGGGGAGACACTAGCATTGTTAGGCAATTATTTTCCTGGATACGACATTAGCTGGGCTGGTTCCCTCGTAGGCTCGTTTTGGGGTGGTGCTTTCGGTTTCGTTATTGGTTTTGTCACGGCTGTGGCGATCAATGTGACGGTTTCGATTCATCTTGGGAAACTTCTTCGGCGTCTTGGAGTGCTTGAAGGATCGCTGGGCTAATTATCAGACAAGGATAGAGGTGCTGATTCATGAATAAAGAACATTTTTCGGATGACGAATGGAAGGTTATTGGCCAGGCCATTGCCCGCCTGCGGGCATCGGTAATGGCTGTCACGTTTGGAATCGTAGGGGGGTTGGTCTTGTTTCTGGCAACTGCCTGGCTATTGATTATTGGCCCCACAGGCGATTCTGAACACGTTGGCCCAACTTTAGGCCTGCTGGCAAATTTTTTCCCCGGCTACAGTGTTACCTGGTCGGGATCGGTGGTCGGGTTATTTTACGGCGCATTGAGTGGCGCTGTTGCCGGCTTTGTACTGGCGTTCATTTATAATCTGATTGTCGCTTTCAGGGTTCGCTGAGGCAATTCGGTACCGGGCTTTATCATCCGGTGCCGCTTTCTTTCCATTGGCATCGCAGGTTGGCCACGCTAACCGCTTTAACAAATTCGTCGTCACGAACGGACTGAGTTCAGCCTGTGAAACTTCTTATAACCCGCGAATTGAAAAGCAAATATGGTCAGAGTGATGGCAAGCAAAACAACCGTATAAAGGCCAATGCGTTTTTCAAGCAGTTGGTAGACCAAGCCGTGAAGCGGCATTGCCAGTGCGAGAAAGTACGTCAGTCGCTGCCATTTCTTCCATGACGACGCTCCAAGCATGCGAAGTGCGCGATTATTCGACAAAAAGAGAAGTCCTAGCATGATCAGGGCGCACACCAATCCAAGGTAATTGGTCAGCCCAAACGGATCATACCTGACAGGGATGAGATGAGATTCATTTGGAGGGTAAATAAAATAATAGATGAACTGACCTTCCAGGTGGGCCTGCAATCCAAAAAACGTATGCGCTAATGCCAAGAGCGCGGCCCAGATGCCCAGATCTCTTCTAAGGAAACTCGAAACTGGATTTCGCCTGGAACGGATCAGGTTCAGGGGACCAATTGATAGGGCCGCAGCGAAATAGAGCATGCTCATGTAGGCGGTGCCAATAGAGAGCGACTGCATCAAAGATTTTTCGGGTACCGCCTGATGGTACGCATATAACAGAGCGCATGCCACTGTAAGCATCACGAGTGACCTAAACCCTCTCATCACATCCATTGATTCGCCCCTGTCCGTTTTCAAGGTAAAAAATGCCTTAAAATTGTACTATTAGATCAGAGGTATTTGAAGCGGCAATGATGCTCACGCTCTTTGCTCGGAACGAAAGAAACACGGAGCACGCTTATGACACTGATTGATGAAATCCCGCCCGAACGCTCTTCAGTCAAACGGCCAGCGTTGGCTCCGTTTTTTGCAATTGTGTGGTTTGCCTTTTTGACAGGCTGTACGACTTTGCAGCGGGAAGGGGTATCGGAGGAAAGAGTAATATCGGTTGCCGTGAAGATAGACCCTTCAGTCGAACACCAGAAAATTTCCGGATTTGGTGCCACCTCCCTGGCTGGCATCATGGTCACGGGAAATGGAGTTCGCGACCTCCTTAGCACTGGCTTGAGGGCCCAGGCTTTAAAAGCGGTCTACGAAGAAGTAGGGCTGAACCTTGGCAGCATCCAACTGTGGCAAGAGCCCCGAAACGACAATGAAGATCCTTCGGTGATCAACAGGGATGGTTTTCGCTGGGAGGTGTCAGATGCAATATATGAAGTGCTGGTCCGTCCTGCCAGGCCCTATGGTTTCGTTGATTTCTCCCTCGGTCTGACAATCGATATGCGCCATGAGCTGGTGTGGATGAAGGAGCTCCGCGAAAATGACTATAGCCAATATCTTGATGAAGTTGCCGAATATGTGGTCGCTGGCGTCTCACACTGGTGGGAAATATCCGGGACTGTGCCGAGGCTGATTACTCTGTTCAACGAACCGCTGAGCGGTAATCGGGAACTGCAAGGTGGCTCGATCCAGGAAGTTGTGGATATTATCAACTACGCCGGAAAACGGTTGCATGAGGAGGGCTTTTCACAGACAAAATTTATCGTTCCTGCCGAAGAAACCGTTGAAAAATCTATTGATACCAGCCGCGCCATACTGGCAGATAAAACGGCTCGCTCATACATCGGCGCGCTGGCCTATCACGCTTATCCGTACGATTCTGCCTACTCCAGCGTCCAGCGTATTTTGCAGACATCAGCGAAAGGGCTTCCCGAAAAGGGTGAGATAGCGATTCGTAAGCAACTTTACGAATTGGCTGCCCAATATGATATCCCCCTATGGATGACGGAAACATCCGAGGGGCCGGGGCGCGCTGACTATTCGTTTGGCTCGCCGGAAAACCTTCGGGCCCGAGCCAATCATATTGTTGATGAATTGGTTTATGCCAATGCATCAGCCTATTTTGCAATGTACAACCTCTGGGATAGACAAAGTCACGAAGACCACTTTAGAGATAGGGGCATCGCCTTCTTTAGTGAATCCAGTCATATTGCGCTCGTCGACCAGGAAACGTCGAACGTATACGTAAGTGGAATAGGTTTTGCCATTGGCCACTTTGCGCGCTGGATTGCTCCAGATTCCTGGCGGATCGATGCGGTATCGGATAACAGACTTGTTAAAGTCGTAGCATTTCGCTCTGCTATTCAGAACAAACTGACCGTGGTGGTCATCAATAACTCTAATTCGAGGGCCAATATGGATCTTTATCTGGAAAATATGGCCGCCAATGGAATTGTAAAAGGGGAGTTTTCAGACAGGGAAAATCGTTGGCAGGAGCTTGGTCCGTTAAAGCTTTCCGATACCAAGAGCTTGAAACTAGTCATCAACCCGTTGAGCGTAACCTCTTTATCCGCAACCCTGATCGATCGGGACTAAACCGAATTGATCAGGATTTCTGGAAACCTTTCAAGGCGAAGTTTGACGTCCCCTTCTAATGCTTGGTTCATACCACCCGCGGTTTTGGCAGGGGAATAATAAATTTCCCGCCGCCGCTGCGGTAAGCCGCCTGTTGAGCCATAACCTCCTCTGCAAAATTCCACGCCAGAATCAGAATGTAATTAGGCTTTTCCTCCGCAATTCTTTCGACGGGGCAAACCGGGATGTGCATGCCGGGAGAATAAAGGCCGTGTTTGAGTGTATTCTTGTCAACGATGATGGGCAGTGTCTCCGGCCCTATTCCGTAATAGTTGAGCAGGGTATTGCCTTTCGCTGAGGCGCCGTAGCCGATAATCGATTTCCCGTCAGCTTTTAAATCTTCAAGGATTGTGAGCAATTCGTCCCGAATTTCTTCCACCGACGTCTTGAAGCGCCTGTAGGCGTCGGCATCCAGCAGACCAGCCTTTTGTTCTTCTTCGAGCCATTCCTGCACACGGGGAGGGATAGCTACCTCGTCGTCAGCAAACCTTGCGTAAACTCGCATGGAACCGCCCTGAACATCGATAGGCTCGATGTCGTAAATTTCCATACCAAATCCGCGATAGAGCTCGGACAGAGACTTTACGCTGAAAACAGACACGTGCTCATGGTAAATGTTATCGAACATCAGATTATTGAAGTACTGAAGTGCCTGAGGTACCTCGACAATAAAAGTGCCATCCCGCTCAAGAAGAATACTGATCCCATCCATGAAATCATGAAGGTTGTCGATGTGGTTGAAGGTGTTATTCGATGTGATGACTTTAGCTTTGCCGTGTTGCTCTAACGCCACTTTGGCGGTCTCGGCGTTAAAGTATTCGCTGATGACCGTGAGGTTCTTTTCTTTGGCTATTTGGCCAATATTCTCTGCGGGATCTATACCCAGGGTCTTGATGCCAATATCATGCGCTGATTTGAGTAGTAAACCGTCGTTACAGCCAATATCGACGAAAAGGTCATTGGTTTCTGTCAGCAGTCTGTTCTTGATCGCTTTTGCAAGCTCAGCGAAATGTACATGAGCCAGGGCACCGGTAGACGGTACCCAGAGATAGTGACGGAAAAAATCGGGAGGTAGTCGATTCGGAACCTGAATCAGACCGCAGTGCAAACAGGCATGGGTATTAAGATCAAAGAGTCTTTCTTGATCCATCTTATCCTTCTCGAGGAATCCCTGGGCTGGACCATGAGGGCCCAGAGGAAGAAACATGAACATATTTTGGCTTTCACAGCATCGGCAGAAGTCGCTGGCTCTTTCGGACATGACGTTTCCTGATTCGTGGTTTTGTGGTTCGTACGTGCACTTGCCGGGCATTACCATGTTTTCCAGGGGGGAGTGCCTGTTTCCCATAGCTCGTTGACCAGTGCAACATCACGGATCGTGTCCATGCATTGCCAGAAGCCATCGTGCTTGAACGCCGCCAACTGGTTATCCAACGCCAGCTTTTCCAGTGATTCCTTTTCAAAGCTGGTATTGTCGCCTCCGATATAATCAATGACACCTGGCTCCAACACGAAAAATCCGCCGTTAATCCAGCCTTCGCCAATCTGCGGTTTTTCAATAAACTCTTTGACAATGCCATCGTCGAAGGAGATTCCCCCAAAGCGGGCCGGGGGACGAACCGCGGTCACCGTCGCGAGACGTCCGTGGCTTTTGTGAAATGCCAGCAGTGCCTTGATATCGACATTCGCGACGCCATCTCCATAGGTCATCATAAAAGTGCCATCACCAACCCAGGGTTTCATGCGCCTGATTCGGCCCCCGGTGTTTGTCGACCTACCTGTTTCTATAAGATTGACAACCCAATCTTCGTTTGTGGAGTCGTCTCTTTCTTCTACCTCGATATGTCCGCTTTTCGTCTCAATACGGAGGTGATTTTGCCTGTGGTAGTAATTAACAAAGAAGTCTTTGATGACGTCGCTTTTGTAGCCCAAGGCCGCGTAGAACTCGTTGAAGCCCTGGCTACTGTACATTTTCATAATGTGCCAGAGAATAGGTTTGCCACCTATTTCAACCATGGGCTTCGGTTTCAGGTGGGTCTCTTCAGATAAGCGCGTGCCTAAACCGCCGGCGAGGATAATGGTTTTCATCATGCTTTCCTTGCTTGTTCCTGATGCGCCGCAACTTACTTCCGAAAAATGCACGGCTAGTGATGGTTGGTCAAAACCTTTTTTAATAATGTAGTCAGCTTTCCGCCACCTGACGCAGAACCTCCAGGGTTTTTCGGGCGCATTCGTCCCAGCGAAGTCCTTTTGCCCGCTCCAATCCACGCGCTCTCAGTTGCTGGTGTAGTTCTCTGTCCGTAAGCACTTCGGCGATGGCTGAGCTTAGGTTGTCCTCCTTTATGAAGTCCAGTGTGTAGGCATAGCCGTTGGCAACTTCGCCCAGTGATGAACTGGCTGATGTAATTGCAGGCACGCCACACGCCATTGCTTCGGGCAATGTCAGTGAAAAACCCTCGGTGTTAGCGGGCATAACAAAAAGATCGGCAGCGTTGTAGATAGGAATAATACCGCCGTGTTGTTCAAATGTGCCACCGAAATGTACGACGCTATCCTCTATGCCAGCATCTTTGGCGAGCTGTTCGATAGGAATGTCTTCCCTGTTCTGACCGACCAGAAATAGCGCATGAGGCAAGTCGTGCTTGTGCTTGGCATTGGCGAAGGCTTTGATCAGTATCGGAATGTTGCGACGCGCTGACATGGTGCCGACAAACAGCACATAAGGCCGGTCCCCGCCGATATATTGGACCCGCGTATCCCGGTTCTTCTCGTCTGCGTGCTCACCCTCAAGTGGCTGGAACTTTTCGTCTACGCCGAGCCAGATAACATCAATTTTTTCCGGTGGAATCCCGTAGTAGCTGACAACACGATCCTTTGTGGATTGAGAATTAACAATGACCCGGTCGGCCACCTTGCAACTGAGTCGATATTTGAGACCGTAAGTCAGGTCGTACCAGAACGAATGTTGGCCTTTTTCCGCCTCGTTGACACTGTGAATACACACGACCTTTTTGCCTGGGCTTAGGAGGGGAAGGGTATAGCTAGGTCCAAAGAGTACATCCATATCACTAGCAAAAAAGGGCAGTATCAGGTTTTCCCAGACCGCATTGGTGAGTCTTGGTCCTATAGTGCGCTGGTAAATGGGAGCGCCCTGACTTTTGACTGGGGGCGTGATCGGAAGGGGGGCAAAAAGGGTAATGCTGTCGTCAGAGGAAAGGCGTCGAGACATTGCAGACACAAGATAGTCCGTATAGCGAACAACTCCAAATCGCGCAGCGTTCATTCGCCAGCTGCTTACGCCCAATTTCATGATATTGTGCCCCCCCGAGTCGTCCCTCGCCGTCGCCGGCTCCTGCAGGTTGCGGTGACAACGCCTTGTCCTGCCAGTCCCTATAAAAATAAACACGGACAAGTTAGGTTATCTGAGCCTTCGGGTTTATGAAAGTCATTGTTCCGGACAGTTTGGTGTCTGTGAAAACGGTTGCCTGATCATTCAGCGGGTGGCAGGCTGAAATTTATTCGGTGGGACCATTAGTATGCGAGTCGTTTGGGACTCAATTCACGCTATTTGATATTGTTGATGTGCCTTGAGTGCAATTTACTGGCATAACCATGGCTAAGCGTTATCTGATTACCGGAGTAAGCGGCATCAGAGGTGATGTTGCCACCGGAGAAATCGGCTTCAATTTGACGGCGAGAGAGTGGCGAGAAGGTCAGTTTTTCAGGTACCATTTTGGACAGCGGCTTTTGGTGTGAGTTTTGGTGTAAGGTCCTGAAATTCTGCCACTTTAGGCCGCTGTTTTCTTCCCTCTCATGAGAAAGCCGGGCTGGGAGGCTTGATTATGTGTATATCGCTGCTTTACTTTATAGCCGACTGGAATTTCTTATTAAGGATAATTTGCGGTGGCGTTGTGTACTTAACCTTTCTTGTGCTTTCGGGGGATATCCCGATTGAATATATCAGCAGCATAAAATATGTAATAATAAGACGTATATGAATTCGCCAAACTTAAATAATCTACGAGATAAAAAAATAATTATTACAGGTGCCGACGGAATGCTTGGAAGGGCTTTCGAAGAATGCCTTGTGAGAAAAGCACCGGGCGCTAATGTGTCATGCTTTTCAAGATTTCAATTAGATGTCACAGATAATAATAGCGTACTTAATTTAACTTCACTTGACCCTGATATTATAATTCATTGCGCTGGCCTTACCAATGCTGACGAGTGCACCAGAAATCCTGATCTCGCATACAACGTCCACTATAGAGGAACTAAAAATATAATTGAGCTTGCGCAGAATAACTCTGCACTAGTTATATACCCCCAGTCTGTTTTTATTTTTGATGGACAGGAACTACCGGTTACTGAAAACACAAAACCATGTCCACCTTTCGTTTATGGAAAAGCTAAACTCATGGCTGAGAAAAGCCTACTCGATGAACTGGAAAATGTATTAATCGTTCGAATGGCAGGTTTTTTTGGCGGGGATGATAAAGACAAAAATTTTGTAGGAAAGTTTGTAAGATCACTAATGGATATGAATAAAGATGGAAGACGAGCGATTGAAGTAGGAGATCGTATATGGCAACCTACTTATACTATAGATCTCGCGTTAAATACCCTGCTTTTAGCCGCATTGGAAAAAAGAGGAATATACCATATGGGGGCATTGGGCGAAGCCACCTTTTATGAGGTAGCTTTAGCATGTGTCGAATTCCTGAAATTAGAGAACGCAATAAAGTTGCTTCCCATCTCTTCAGCTATTTTCGATGATGATGAAAATGCAAGACGACCAAAACGCATGGTAACAAGAAATGATAGATTGGATAGCGAGGGTATTAATTACCAGCGCCACTGGCGGGACGCTTTAAGAGAATATTTGGAAAGACCATATTTTAAAAACCTCAAGACAACATCGAAAATCAATGATGACCAACAATAAGATAAATAATGCGACTATTACTAACCCATGGGAAAACAGCATTTTGGGCCCCATGAATAGCAGGATAGTAATGTCAGCGATGACTCGAAGTGCAGCTCCAAATAATATACCGACTTCAAAAATGGCAGAGTACTATTCAAGAAGAGCGAAACATGGTGTTGGTCTGATTATTACTGAGTCGACAGCAACAAGCTCCACTGCCGACGGATTCCCAAATGCACCTAGAATAATAACAGACGGTCAGATTACTGGTTGGAAAAAAGTTACGGATGCTGTGCATAAAGATGGAGGGATAATCTTTTGTCAGCTTAATCATTGCGGAAGAATATCTCATACAGACTATACAGATGGTCAGCAGCCTGTAAGCGCAACCGATCAACGTGCAAGAGGTATCAACAAGAGGAACAATCAACCCTATTCAAAACCGAAAAGGTTGTCCCAGCTTGAACTCAAAGACGTCATCAACGAATTTAGAACGGCGGCAAATAAATGTATGCTTGCTGGGTTTGATGGTGTTGAATTGCATATGGCCCACGGCTATCTCCTGGATCAGTTTCTGGATTCAAGAGTGAATGACAGAAATGACGAATATGGAGGGGCAATTGAAGGGCGGTGTCGCTTCCCTCTAGAGCTGGCATCTGTAATACTTGAAGAGCTTGGAGAAAACAAGGTAATGGTCAGGATTTCACCTTCTAGATGGATGGGGGGTGTGTATGATTGGCCAGACCTTGATGAAATGCTTGAATACTTATTGCCAAATCTGGATAAAATTGGCTTGCGCATGCTGGATATCAGTTGCGCAAATGCGAATTATTTTGATACCTCAGGGAGAATCATAAGAAAAGCTAGACCTCTTTGGCCGCACTTACTTCTTGGTGGAGCATCTTTGTCTAAAGATGACGCACAAAATGAAGTCAATCAAGGTTTGGTCGATCTTGTCACCTATGGACGGTTGCTGATATCGAATCCAGATCTGGTGCAAAAATTTAGGGCCCATTCAACTCTAGATGAGTATCACCCAAATATGTTAGATAGATTAGAATGAAAGAGTTTGAAAGAATGTTAGCCGGTTGTACTTTTATAGTAACAGGGGCTACTGGGTTCTTAGGAAGTGCATTCGTCAGAACCCTTCTAGAACACCAAGCTAAGGTAATTGTTATAGCAAGAAGGTCATCAGATCATTGGAGACTTAGCAAATATAGAAATAAGTACTTAGTATTCACGACAGAACTCGGCGGCGTTTGTGATTTTGACATAGATAAGCCTGAACAAACTATTCTGGTGCATTTTTCTGCATCTGGCGTTAATCAGCGAGATGATGACGTAGAACAAATGGTGCAAACAAATATAGTGGGAACTTATCATGTTCTTAATTTTGCAAATGAAAAAAAACTTAAACGGGTTGTTTTGATTGGTACCAGCGGGGAATATGGGTCTGGCTATGGATTGACCGAAACTGCACCATTACAACCAACCTCTGATTATGGCGCAACGAGAGCAAGCGCAACCCTTATCACCAAGAGCTATTGTGAGCGAAGAGGAATAGATTATACTATTCTCAGACCGTTTGCTGTGTATGGTCCATACGAAGCGCCCTACCGACTAATCCCATATGCTATTACTCAAGCAATGAAGGGGCAGACTGTAAAAATATCTGCTGGCCAGCAAACAAGAGATTATATTTATATAGATGACGTTACAAGAGGAATAATCACGGCATGTCTTTCAGATAAGGCCTCAGGAAAGATATTCAATATCTGCACTGGTGTAGAGACAACTGTAAAACAAGCTGTCGGTCATGTTGTTTCTATTATGGGAGATAGGGTAGATATAGAAACAGGTGCTATTGACAACATTCCAGGTGAAATGTGGCGGACCACAGGAAATCCAGAATATGCATATGATGTATTAAATTGGAAAGCAAGATATAATCTTGAAGAAGGATTGATTGAGACCATAAACTGGTTTGAAACTGTCGGATTCAAACTAAAGAGTTATAAATGATTATGGTCTAATATTATTTCAGGTCAGATTGTTATGGTTTGGCCGCATTAACAAGTGAGCGAGCTGAGAAAATCATTTACAGGCTTCATGGTTTAGTCAAAAATAAACTAAGTGGACTCTGAATAAGTCTTGAAATCAGCGATAACAAGGCCATCGTCAACCACATAGGATTCGTTGCCACCATGGATCAGATGACCTTCTGCGAAGCCGAGTACCAGAACAAGAAGCGCAAAACGCGTCGCGAGATCTTCCTGGAACGGATGGACAAACTGATTCCCTGGAAACAATTGGAGAAGAAGACGCTCTGCACGAGATCGAATCCATGCGGTACTTTGCCGGGCTGAAGTTGGACCGCTTGCCGGACGAGACCACCGCTCTTAACTTCCGGCATTTCCTGGAGCAACACGGTCTTGGCAAGGCGCTGTTTTTTAAAGAGGTGAATAGCGACCCTGAGATGCACCAGACTAAAAAGGGCAACGAGTCTTCGGCGACGCCGGTTACTTTGACATTCAAGAGCGGGATGAGCATAAGCACCGCGAGAACGTCTCCAGGTTCATTCCCAAACGGCCTGCCACTCGAAAGAAGCTGGATGTCGACAAGCTGAAAACCGAGAAAATCAAAACCAGTGTTCGTGCCAAAGTGGAACATCCTTTCCGGTACACTAAGCAGGTCTTCGGTTACAGCAAGGTCCGCTATCGCGGCCTTGCAAAGAACAATAACCGGCTGCATTTGCTGGCCGCGTTCAGCAATCTGCTGATCGGTGAAAAATACATACTGGCGTAGAGCCGGTGCGCCCGTTTTCCGCCAAAATGGCGGAAAACGGGCAAAAAAACATACAAATAGTGGGAGAATAGCGTCTGAATCTTCGTTTTTTTGCCGGCTAAAACCAGGATCAACAAAATCAGCGGTTATTCAGACCCTCCTCAGTGCTTAAGGTATTAGTTAGGCTATTGAAATAATAGCACTTTCAGCTGCTTTCTTTTATCTCCTCATGAGAAATCAGGGCTAGTGCCAGGTCAGATTGAGTAGCATCTGAAAGGGATTATGAGATGACGGAATGCGACCGTGTTTATTTTTATGTAAATGGGCCCTCTCGTCTCTTGATGGCCGGCATAATAGCGAACGAACAGTATAAGAATGCCGAAAAGCATCTCATATTGTTAGACCAGTTCGGATACAATTATGAAAAATTGCTGCCTGTTATTGAAAATGATTTCAAATCTATTAATAGGCTTAAGTTACGATCTCGAAAATATTCACATATAAATCAATTCTTTTCGTGTTATTTCGGTAGATTTTCAGGTTTGCGCCATATATTCAAGCCCGAATCGGACGTAATTCTTTTCGGTTTGAGATCTCCTGCTCAGAAATTTATTATTCGGTACAATAAAGCTTTAAAAAATAGAGTATTAATTTATGCAGAAAGTCTTGCCGTCGATAAATATTTTTTATCCGACCGCAGAGATGGCTGGACTACAAGCTTTTTAAGACGGTTGTTTCGTCGAGCCTTTGACTATCAGCGGGATTACGATGTTTTCTATCTTTTTTGTAAGGGTGTTTATACTGGCTCTCCCTATTCTGAAAATATTGAGCAGATGTATGATTTATTCGGAAGCAAAACTTTTTACAGATATGCAAAAAAAACTCACTAGCCATCTTGACCTAATTGCTCTTGCTCAACATGAAATAGTGCTTTTGGGTCAGCCACTGTCGAACTTCGATAATGTTATTCAAAGAGCGGACGAGGAGAAGCTTCTCATGGACATTGTCGGTGACCATAAGGTTCTTGTTCTTCCTCATCCCAATGAAATATTGAAAGACGATAATAAGTATAATGTTCTCCCCAATGCAACTGTGTTGATTGAGAAAGTGCCGAGCGACTTAATATTGGCCCTTATTAAGCCCAGAAAAACTGTCACCTTCTCTTCCAACATTGGCGTTACTTACGCTTTGAGTAACCCAAATGCGGAAAGGTATTTTTTTCCCATATTTAGGTCGCAAGCGGCGATGTTATCCCGTTATAAAGAGTATGTACCCAACATGGTTATTGATGAATCACATGTTCTGGGATAACCTATTTGTTTTAGGTTCTTGGTTTTTTGCGTGCTTAGCATTTCGTGGAAGCGCAAGAAATGTGCTATGGGCGCCGGGGCGCCATTGGCAATCCATTTTTTTCGTTGACAAATCCGATAGGTTGCTCGGTTGGAAATCTGAAACACCATGGAAAGATGGGCTTCGCAAGACGATAGAGTGGTATGGAGGCAGTCTGCAATTATTGCAGTACCAAGCACAGTGACAGGTTTGGAGGCGAGAACCATACCCGTGACATCTGTTCGTCTCCATTGCATTATCTATACCCTCGATCATATTTCCCTGAGAACCCTTCTTGATAAGGCTTCAAGCCCGGTTCATTCGTTCCAGGGGCCGAGTTCGAGTCAAAAAATCAATCCTTATACAATTTTAGATGGGCAGGGAAGACTCAAGATGGATCCGCTGGTGTCAGTGATCACTCCCGCATACAACAGTGTGAAATTTATTCGAGAAACCGTTGATTCTGTTCTCAATCAGACCTATCCCGCCATTGAATACATTGTCGTGGATGACGGATCACAGGACGGAACCTACGAAATACTTCGTCAGTATGACTCCGAAAAAAAGATCACTGTTCTTACTCATGAGGAACACTGTAACAAAGGACAGTCTGCCGCGTTGAACCTTGGGTTAGAGTCATGCCAAGGTGAATACATTGTAATACTAGATAGTGACGACCTGCTCCACCCGGAAAAGGTGAGCAAGCAGGTTGAATTTTTGGAAAACAATCCTGAAGTCGGCATGGTTTATGGGCAGGCCATGGCCATTTCAGAAGATGGTCGCGAGTTGTTTCCAATTCCTCGTGACGATCATATTGAGCCCGGGGATCCAAACCGCTTGCTCCTGGATTGCTACATGGCCTTGCCAGGTGGCGCTATGGTGCGTAGATCGGTTTACGATTGTGTTGGCTTTTTTGAGGAAGGTTTTCGTGCGAGTCAGGACCACGATATGGCGGTTCGCATTGCAGAGGCAGCGCCGTTCGCCTTTATGAGGGGCACTGTTTTTTACTACCGAAAGCACGGGGCATCTATAAGTAACCAGGGACTGGAAAGGCGCTGGCAAACTGGGTTTGAGATTGTCCGGCGTGCGGCTGCTCGATACCCCTATCGCCGGTCTACCATCAGAAAACGGCGTGCGCTGGTTCATTTCAGGATTGGGCAGGTCTACTGGCAACAAAAGCGCTATCCATCCGCGATGCTCCATCTGCTGCAAGCCGGGCTTGGCGATCCCATGCGCTCCATGAGCGTTGTATTTGGTTCAGACAAAACACATTAAGCGGATGGGGCCGTGTTGTATGGAAAAGCAAAGTCCAGTTCGTATTCTATTCGTGATTGACCAGTATATCAGCTCCCATGCCGGGACGGAGGGGCAATTATTACAGCTCATTTCAAATCTACCGACAGATCAGTTTCAGCCTGAGCTTTTGCTACTTCGGTCTTCGGACTATATTGAGGCGGGCAGGATGCCCTGCAAAACAGAGGTGTTAGGTGCCTCCAGGTTGTTCAGC
>TARA_R100000306_G_scaffold23012_2_pt1 | contig 14614 bp, 15 predicted proteins | sample TARA_R100000306 | Tara Oceans TARA_R100000306 (sample SAMEA2620824) | marine metagenome | biome: marine biome (ENVO:00000447); feature: mesopelagic zone (ENVO:00000213); material: "saline water (ENVO:00002010), including plankton (ENVO:xxxxxxxx)" | depth 1000 m | reverse complement strand
CCCGCACGGCTGGCGGCTCTCGCACGGCGGCCTGGGCCTTCCTGCGCGCCGCCATCGAGGACGCCCGCTTCTACCCGGGACGCTTCATGTCTCACCATGAAGGCGACGCCATTGACCGCTATGACGCCGCAGCGCTCGTCGGCGCTGTGCGTGGGGAAATTCCGCTGGTGATGATCATGGACCGGGCGGCGGATATCCGTCGCGCCATCGCCTTCGCCGCGCAATATCCTGCCATCAGCATCATCATCGCCGGCGGCGCGGAAGCGCATCTGGTGGCCGACGAGCTGGCGGCGGCGGACATCCCGGTCATCTATGACCCGATGCGCAACCTGCCCGACAGCTTTGACACCCTCGCCTCCACCAATGAAGGCGCGGCGATCATGCATGCCGCAGGCGTCCAGCTGGCCTACACCACGGTCGGCTCTGACCTGTACTTCAACCCGCGCCTTCTGGCCCAGCACGCCGGCATCGCCGTCGCGCACGGGGCGGATTGGGATGACGCCTTCCGGGCGATCACCCTGACGCCGGCTGAAATCTACGGCGTCGGCGACCAGTATGGCGCGCTAGCGACGGGATATGTCGCGGACGTAGTGGTCTGGGACGGCGATCCACTCGAAGTGATGAGCGCGCCAACTCACGTGTTCATCAATGGCGAAACGCAGAGCCTTGAGACCCGTCAAACGCGTCTGCGGGACCGTTACGCCCAGGTGACTGACGATCATGCCTACGCCTATGAGCACTAAATCGCGTCCCTAAAACGCCACACTAGGGCGATTTAGTCACAGAAAAGGGCCGGCCGCGTTGACAGCGCGCGCCGGCCTTTTATGTTCGCGCCACGCAGATGCGCCGGAAAAGTCGGCGCCGGTATGACGAGATCGACCCCGATCTTGGCCGATTTAGCGACTTCAGAGGCGCATGACGTTTGAAGACCTCGGGCTGAGCCCCGCACTCCTTTCAGCTATTGCTGACGCTGGTTACGAAAAGCCCACCCCGATCCAGGAGGGCGCCATTCCGGTTGCGCTGACCGGACGGGACGTGCTGGGCATCGCCCAGACCGGCACCGGCAAGACCGCATCCTTCACCCTGCCCATGATCGAGCGCTTGTCGCGCGGCCGCGCCCGCGCCCGCATGCCGCGCTCTCTGGTGCTGGCGCCGACCCGCGAGCTGGCGGCGCAGGTGGCTGATAACGTCAAGCTCTACGCCAAGAACCACAAGCTCAACATGGCGCTCCTGATCGGCGGCGTCTCCTTTGAGCCGCAAAAGCGGATTCTGGATCAGGGCGCAGACATCCTGATCGCCACGCCGGGACGGCTGCTGGACCATTTCGAACGCGGCGGCCTGTTGCTGACCGGCGTCGAAATCCTCGTCATCGACGAAGCCGACCGCATGCTGGATATGGGCTTCATTCCCGATATCGAACGCATCCTGAAACTGTTGCCGCCGCGGCGTCAGACGCTGTTCTTCTCGGCCACCATGCCGGGAGAGATCAAGCATCTGGTCGACAACTTCCTCAACGATCCCGTGCGGGTCGAAGTGGCGCGTCCGGCGCAAACTGCAGAGCTGATCACCCAGTACATCCTGCGCGTCCCGGACAATCAGGCGCGGACCAAGCGCGAAGCCCTGCGCGCCGCGATCAATCGCGACGGCGTGAAAAACGGCATCATCTTCTGCAATCGCAAGCGCGATGTGGATGTGGTCGCTCGCTCGCTGCAGCGTCACGGCTTTTCCGCCGCCCCGATCCATGGCGACCTTGATCAGAGCCAGCGCACAAAAACCCTGGCGGACTTCAAGTCTGGCGAATTGCGCCTTCTGGTGGCGTCTGACGTGGCCGCGCGCGGTCTCGACATTCCCGCCGTGAGTCATGTGTTCAACGTGGACATTCCGCGGAACGCCGACGATTACGTCCACCGCATTGGCCGGACAGGTCGCGCGGGTCTGAAGGGCGAAGCGGTGACGCTGGTCTCCGCTGAAGACGCCAAGGCCCTCGCCAAGGTCGTCAAGCTGATCGGCAAGGAACCTGAAGAGCTCAAGCTCGACGGGTCTGCAACCGGTGCGCCTGCAGCTGAACCCGCGCCTGAACCGGCTCAGACCGGCTCCTCCGAGGAAAAACCAAAGTCTCGTCGCCGGTCGCGCTCGCGCAACAAACCGGAGGCCAGCAAGGTCCAGGCGGACGCCTCTGAGGCCCCTGATCTGGCGGCTTCAGAAGACGCACCAGCGATGGCTGAGGCCCCTGTGGAAGCCCGTGACCATGAAGAGCCTAAATCCTCTGAGCGTGCTGCGCCCAGAGAGCGCTCCTCGCGCTCACAACGCGGCTCGCGTCAGGACAGGCCGTCGCGTCACGATCGCCATGAGCGCGATACGTCGCCGGTTGGATTTGGCGACCATGTGCCCGAATTTTTGCTTCGACCCGCGTTTCCGTAGGCAAAAAATGGCCGGCGTTTACCCGATCTTTTGATTCGGAGGGCATACTTCCTGCCAAGAACCGCAGAATAGCGGTCCAAGGTCAGGGATATGCTTTGAACGGTCGTTTACACGCTGCTGAAGGGATCGAAATCGGGCGCAAAGCGCTGGATTTGATGGCGAGTCTCGGACTTGTTCCCACGCCTCATAACTATGCGGTCTTCACGGCATACGTGTCTGACACCATTCCTGATTTATGCTCGGTCATTCAAAGGCATATTGATCGGGACGAGCCCTTGTCCTCTGAGCTTCTCGAAGATCTTTACGACACGCATTTCAGCTTCAAACGCATCCAGAGCGCGGTTCTGGGTGCAGGTGGGGCCATGAGCCGCGAGCTGGGCTCTGTCGTTCAAACCCTGCAGGCTGCTGAACGCGACACCGCCGCCTATGGCGCGGAACTCGCAGGCGCCACGGGCCGCCTGGACAAGGTCACAGACGCCAACGCAATCAAACAGATGGTGGAAGGCCTGGTCGCCGCCACGGCACGGATGCAGCGCCGGTCACGTGATCTTGAGCGCCGCCTCCAGGAAACCAGCCAAGAAGTCAATCAGCTCCGCAGCAATCTCGAAAAAGTTCGCGAGGAAGCCATGACCGACGCCCTGACCGGCGTCGCCAATCGCAAGCGCTTTGATGAATCCATGCGCAAGTCGCGCCGGGACGCTGATCTGAACGGGTCGCCCTTTTCACTGGTCTTGTGCGACATCGACCACTTCAAACGCTTCAACGACACCTGGGGCCACCAGACCGGTGACCAGATCATCCGCTTCGTCTCCGCCTGTCTGGCGCGCTATGCGTCCGACCATCATGTGGTGGCGCGGTATGGCGGTGAAGAGTTCGGCATCGTCATGCCCAACACGTCTCTTGAAGACGCCAAGGCGATCGCGGAGAAAATCCGTCAGGTCGTTGAGAGCAAACGCCTGCTGCGCAAGTCCACGAATGAGGACCTGGGCAATATCACGATCTCCATGGGCGTCTCCCAGTTCAGGCCCTCTGAAGTGGTGGAGTGCCTGATCGAGCGCTGTGACGCCAATCTGTACAAATCCAAACAGCAAGGCCGCAATCGGGTCACTGTGGACGGCGATCAACTGCCGAACCGACAAGGCATCGCCGCCGCCTGATCCCTCTGACGGTCGTATGAAGACAAAACGCCCTCAAGCGAAAAGCTTGAGGGCGTTTTCATTTCGGAGGCCGCTTAGGCGCCAGACGGCGGGCGGGTCTGTTCAAAACTGGCGCGCTGGTCCCAACGCGCCGCAAAAGTCGCGAGCTCGGGATAGTGCTCACGCCAGTTCAGTTCAGCAAACCTCAGATCCAGATAGTGAAGCGCGATGGCGACGCTCAGGGCGCCCAGATCCACCGAGCGCTCATATTGGGAACGGTCCTGGTTTAAGGCGTCCAGAGTACGCCGCACGCCGCGCTCCCAACGCTCTGACCAGAAATCCCACTGCTTGTCGGCGTCACGCTGCATCTCGATCCGGCGACCGATGGTCAGGTCGATGAGCCCGTCCGCCAGCGCCTGCTGACGCATGACCAGAATCCGGCTCTCGCCGCGCCGCGGAATCCAGTTCTCTTCGTCCATACTGTCGATGAATTCGCAGATCAGAGGAGAGTCCATCAAGGCCGGGGCGCCGTCACGGTCAAGCGCTGGAACCTTGCCCAGCGGGTTGATGGCGAGGAGCGCTTCAGGATCACTGCGCGGATCGCATTCAATCACTTCGATCTTGCGCTCAAGGCTTTTCTCGATGATCAGCGCCCGGCATTTACGCGCATAGGGCGAAGTGGGAGAGACATAAAGTTTCACAGCGCCAGTCCTCTGTTGGGAGCGGCATGTGGCCGCGCTGCCCGCTGAAAGGCAAGTGGAGGATGCAGGCGTCGGCTTAATCCGCCAGCTGTGCAGGCACCAGAGTCACACTCTCCCCACAACCACAGGCATCGGTTTCATTGGGGTTCCGAAAGACGAATTTAGCGTGCAAAGGCGTGATTTCATAATCAATCTGCGCCCCCAGCATGAAGAGCAGGGATTTGGAATCCACCACAATCTCCACGCCCTGATCCTCGACCCGCTCGTCCAGCGGATCAGGCTCGCTGACATAGTCCATGACATATTCCATGCCAGCGCAGCCGCCATTTTTGACGCCCACGCGCAGATAGCCGGCGTCACCGTCCGCCATCAGTTTTTTCACGCGCTCAGCGGCGGCTTCAGTCAGGGTGACGGCTTTGGGTCTTTGTCGGGCCATGATCGGCTCCTTAAAACATGTTCAGCGTCAGCTTGGCTTCGTCAGACATGCGATCCGGCGTCCAGGGCGGATCAAACGTCAGGGTGACATCGGCCCGTTCCACGCCTTTGACCGTTTCACACGCATCGCGGACCCAGCCCGGCATTTCACCGGCGACCGGGCAGCCTGGCGCCGTCAGCGTCATTTCGACCTTCAGACTGTGATCAGGCTCCAGATCAACCTGATAGATCAACCCCAGCTCGTAAATGTCGACCGGGATTTCCGGGTCAAACACCGTTTTCAAAGCCTCGATCACGTCATGGGTGATGCGCTCGATCTCTTCTTGCGGAATCTCGGACTCCGCCGCAGCATCATGCGTCGGTTTCGCATCAGCCGAAGTCGGCGCATCCAGGGTCATGGACGGGGCGGCGCCCAGATCCATCATGTCGCGTTCAGAGCTTTTGTTGTCAGTATCCATGCTCGTCATACTCTCTAGATGAGAAAGCTCTTGGCTTTTCGCAACGCCTCAAGCGCCGCATCCACATCAGCCTCGGTGTTGTAGGCGGCGAAGCTGGCGCGCAGCGTGCCCGGGACGCCAAAGCGTTGCATCAGCGGGTGGGCGCAATGATGGCCCGCACGCACCGCAACGCCATACTTGTCCATGAGTTGCGCCAGGTCATGCGGATGCGCGCCCTCAAGACCGAACGAGGTGATGGCGCCCTTGTCTTGAGTGCGGCCGTAAATGGTCGCGCCCTCAAACTCGGCGAGCCCCGCTTCGAACCGGTCCATCAGCTGACGCTCATGCTCCATCAGCGCGATCCGGTCGAGGCCGCACATCCAGTCCAGCGCCGCGCCCAGACCGATGACCTCAGCGATCACCGGCGTGCCGGCTTCAAACTTGTGCGGCACGTCGGCGTAGACCACGCCGTCTTCGCGCACTTCAGCGATCATTTCACCGCCGCCCTGATAGGGGCGCAACCGGTCCAGCCAGTCGCCCGCCGCATAAAGCGCGCCGGCGCCGTTGGGGCCATAGAGCTTGTGGCCGGTCACCACGTAGAAGTCACACCCGAGCGCCTTGACGTCGACCGGCATGTGAACCGCGCCCTGAGAGCCGTCCACCAGCACGGCGGCTCCGACGGCATGGGCTTTGCTCACAATCGCCTCGATGGGCGAAATGGTGCCCATCACATTGGACATATGGGTGATGGCGACCAGCTTGGTGCGCTCGGTCACAAGCGCATCGAACGCGTCCATATCCAGCGCGCCGTCATCGGTCACCGGCGCCCATTTGAGCACCACGCCCTTGCGTTCACGCAAGAAATGCCAGGGCACGATGTTGGAATGGTGCTCCATCTGGCTGAGGATGATCTCGTCACCCTCGCCCAGCGTCGCGCCAAAGCTGTCCGCGACCAGATTGATCGCTTCAGTGGCGCCGCGCGTGAAGACGATCTGGTCGGCATGATCCGCGCCCAGAAAACGCGCCATCTTGCCCCGGCTCGCTTCAAAGGCTTCGGTCGCCTCATTGGCCAGCGTATGAAGGCCGCGGTGGACGTTGGCGTAGGAATGACGCCACACATCAGCAACGGCCTCGATCACCGCCTCGGGCTTCTGAGCGGACGCGGCGCTGTCGAGATAGACCAGCGGCTTGCCGTTCACTTCGCGGCTGAGGATCGGGAACTGGGCGCGGATTTGCGCCACATCCAGACCGCTCACAGGTTTGCGTTCAGCTGACATCAGAGCGCCTCCAGCGCCGCCATCAAGCGCGTCATCAGGCGCTCGCGGTCATCGTCATCACGGATGCGTTCGATCGGTTCCGCCAGAAAGCTTTGCGTCAGAAGCGCACGCGCTTTCACGTCCGGCAGGCCGCGCTGGCGCATGTAGAACAACGCGTCTTCGTCCAAGGCGCCAAAGGCGTTGCCATGGGCGCAGACCACATCATCAGCGTAGATTTCAAGCTCGGGCTTGGCGTCGATCTCCGCGTTTTCGTCGAGCAGCAGGCCGCGATGCTGCATCTGGGCGTCAGTTTTCTGCGCCGCCTGCTCCACATGGATCTTGCCCTGGAACACGCCCTTGCCGCCCTTGGCGGCCGCGCCCTTGAACAGCTCTGAGGTCGCGCCGTTCGGGCCCACATGGCGCACGACTGACGTCTGATCGAGATGCATCCCCTCGCCCAGCACATAAGCGCCGTTCAGTTGCAGCTCTGCGCCCTCGCCAGCATGATTCACATGGGTTTCAAGACGCGCCAGCTTGGCGCCAAACCCCAACGTCGTCTGGTTCAACGTCGCGCCCGGCGCCAGATCGATCAGGCTGGTGACCACAAGCGCCCCGTCCGGCGAGGCGTCCTGCTCGATGATCCGCTCCAGCTCCGCGCCGGGCATCACCACGATCACAAGCGTCAGGTTCGCAAACCCGTCCGCCTCCACGGCGTAGCTTTCAATCAGCTCCGCCTTCACGCCTTCCGGCACAAGCACCAGAACCTGTTGGTGAGCGAAACCCTTGGTGGCTTCGACGCCCAGCTCCAGCCGTTCGCCGTCTTCCAGCGTGTAGACCTGAATGTCCTCGCCTAACGCTGAAGCGAGGCGAGGCATAAGGAGGCCCGGCTCTTCGTCCTGCTCGGCCCAGGCGTCAGGCTCGCGCGAGATGGTGAAGGTCAGAACGCCCGGCTCGGCGGGCAGTTTGCCCACCACCGTGCGCAGATCGGTCCATTTCCACTCTTCCACGCGGCGATTGGGCAGGCCCTGTTCGGAGAGGAGAGCGCGCAAGGGCGCGTCCTCGGGCAGCTGACCAATCAGCGCCGTCTCCATATCAGTCAGTTTGACAGCCGCACCCATTACGCCGCCTCGCCTGCGTATTTGTCATAGCCTTCTTTTTCGAGCTTGTGCGCCAGCTCCGGGCCGCCGGTCTCCTGGATCCGGCCAGCCGCCATCACATGCACCACATCCGGTTTGAGGTAATCGAGAAGACGTTGGTAGTGGGTGATCACCAGCATGCCGCGCTCTTCATTGCGCAGAGCGTTCACGCCGTCAGCGACGACTTTCAGCGCGTCGATGTCGAGGCCGGAATCCGTCTCGTCGAGGATCAGGAATTTCGGCTGCAGCATCAGCGCCTGGAAAATCTCCATGCGCTTCTTCTCGCCGCCCGAAAAGCCCACATTCACCGGGCGCTTGAGCATGTCATTATTGATGCTCAGCTGAGCGGCGGCTTCGCGCGCCAGCTTCATGAAAGCCGGCGCCGGCACTTCATCCTCGCCGCGCAAACGCTTTTGCGCATTCAGCGCTTCCTTCACAAAGGTCAGCGTCGGCACGCCGGGGATCTCCACCGGGTACTGGAAGGACAGGAACACGCCCGCTGCGGCGCGCTCTTCCGGGGCCATCTCTGCAAGGTCCTGACCGTCAAAGCTCATCGAGCCGCCGGTAATCTCATAGCCGTCGCGGCCCGACAGCACGTAGGACAGAGTGGACTTGCCGCAGCCATTGGGGCCCATGATGGCGTGCACCTCGCCCGCCGGGACTTTCAGGCTGACGCCCTTGAGAATTTCACGGCCGTCGCCGTCTTCCGCATCCACACGCGCTTTGAGATCGTCAATCACCAACATGGTCGTCTTCCTTGTCGTCGCGCCGGCGCATGAGAGGGAGGCCGGCTCGAACCCTTATTCGTTTCGGCGCTCGCCCTGGGCGCGCGCCATCTCGTCTCGTCCTACAGCTCCGCCTCACAGGCGGTCAGCAGGGTGTTTGCATCCAGCCCCGCCGCGTCAAACGCCGGGCCGGGGGTCAAAACGCAGGCGCGATCCGCCAGATCGCTGTCCAGCGCATAAGCCAGAACCAGCCCGTCATCAGAGAGCACATAAGCGTGGTAGCCATATCGAACTGCAGAGCTGCGCGAGGCGATGCCCAGAAGGCCCGTATCCTCATCGCGCTCAAGCCCCAGACCGCTCACTTCGCCAGCGGGCTCGAAGCGCCCGTCAATCAGCTGCCGGATGCGGTACACCGTGTTCACATTGCCGGTGAAGTCCGGGATGATCAGCTCAGGATCGCCATCTTGATCAAGGTCTTCCAGTGACGGCGCCGACATGGCGTCGCCATGCTCTTCGTCAAAGCTCTGCAGCTCCGCGCCGTCTTCCAGCGCCAGCAGACGGAAGTCATAACCGCCGTCAGTGGCCGTATAGATCAGGCCCATTGTGTCGTTGACGGATTGAACGCAGCCTTCCGCAAGGCCCTCGCCGCACATGGCGAGGCGGGGGCTGGTTTGTTCCACAGACGGCGCCGGAGCTTCGGCTTCAGGCGAGCTGCAGGCCGTGATGAAGGCGGTGAACGCCAGGGTGGCGCCAGAGCAAATCAACTTACGCTTATCCATGCTCGCGCCCTCTTTCGACGTCGCCAGCCCGGTATTGCGCCACGGTGCGGTTCGGGTCGCCCTTGCTGACGGTCGCCAGCATAAGCGTGCCTACGCCAAACGCTGTCAGCATGATGAACGGGATAAGGCTCATCACCAGGCCAGCCCCGAGCCGTGCGCTTTCAAACAACAAAAGCACGCCCAGAGCCATCGCCCCCAGAAACACGCCGACCACGGCCCAGCCCTGCCAGACAATGGGGTAGAACCGTCCCTTGAAGGCTGGCCTGCCGATATCTTCAGCGCGGCGACGTGCGAACCAGTACTGGGTCATCGCTTAGCCCACACTCCCTTCGAGCGAGACTTTCAGGAGCGCCTGGGCTTCCACAGCGAATTCCATTGGCAGCTCCTGCAGCACTTCGCGGCAGAAGCCGTTCACCAGCAGCGCCACGGCGCTTTCTTCATCCAGGCCGCGCTGGCGCGCGTAGAACAGCTGTTCTTCTGAGAGCTTGGAGGTAGTCGCCTCATGCTCCAGCGTCGCCTTGGGCGTCTTGCATTCGATATAGGGCACGGTGTGCGCCCCGCAGGTATCGCCGATCAGCAGGCTGTCGCACTGGGTGAAATTGCGCGCGCCCTCGGCTTTTGAGTGGACCGAAACCAGCCCGCGATAGGTCTGGTCCGATTTACCCGCCGAGATGCCCTTGGAAATGATGCGCGACTTCGTATTGCGGCCCAGATGGATCATCTTGGTGCCGGTGTCGGCTTGCTGACGGCCATTGGTCACGGCGATGGAATAGAACTCGCCCTGGCTGCCATCACCCTTCAGGACGCAGGATGGGTATTTCCAGGTGATCGCAGACCCCGTCTCAACCTGGGTCCAGCTGACCTTGGAGTTCCGGCCGCGGCAGTCGGCGCGCTTGGTGACGAAGTTATAGACCCCGCCTTTTCCATCCGCGTCGCCCGGCCACCAGTTCTGAACCGTGGAATACTTGATCTCGGCGTCATCGAGCGCGACGAGCTCCACCACGGCGGCGTGCAGCTGGTTTTCATCGCGCATGGGCGCGGTGCAGCCCTCGAGATAGGACACATAGGCGCCCTCGTCCGCGATGATCAGCGTGCGTTCGAACTGGCCGGTGCCTTCGGCGTTGATCCGGAAATAGGTCGACAGCTCCATCGGGCAGCGCACGCCCTTTGGCACGTAAACAAACGAGCCGTCCGAGAAGACCGCGCTGTTGAGCGTGGCGAAGAAATTGTCCGTCACCGGCACGACTGAACCGAGATATTTCTTGATCAGCTCGGGGTATTCGTGAACCGCCTCGGAGATCGGCATGAAGATCACGCCAGCCTTGGATAGCTCTTCCTTGAAGGTCGTCACGACCGAGACGGAATCAAACACCGCATCCACGGCCACCTTGCGCTGCGACCCTTCGGTGCGCGCATCGGCGGCGCTGGCGTCCGCGCCTTCAACGCCGAGCAGGACTTCCGCCTCTTTCAGCGGAATGCCAAGCTTCTTGTAGGTGTCGAGCAGCTCCTGAGGAACCTCGTCCAAGCTCTTGTATTTAGCGGAGTCTTTCGGCGCCGCGTAATAGTACGCGTCCTGATAGTCGATGGGCGGATAGCCCACTTTCGCCCAATCGGGCTCCTTCATCTGCGTCCAGCGTTTGAACGCTTCAAGACGCCACTCAAGAAGCCATTCAGGCTCGCCTTTCTTGGCCGAGATGAAGCGCACAGTGTCTTCGCTCAGACCCTTCGGCGCGCGCTCTTGCTCGATCTCGGTGGTGAAGCCGTACTTGTACTTGTCAGATTCCAGCTGACGAACGTCTTCGATGGTTTCCTTGACCGCAGGCATAAGCCGCTTCCTTTTTACTCTCAGACCGCCGCGCGGGGGCGCAGGCGGGTGTATTCACTCAGCCAGGCGTTCGCGAACGCCTCGATATCGTCTTGGGTCGTCGTCCAGCCCAGCGAAATGCGCAGCGCGCTCTCCGCGTCTGCAGATGACGCCCCCATGGCTTCCAGCACCTTGGATTTGCGCACCTTGCCCGACGAGCAGGCCGATCCGGCGCTGACGGCGAAACCGTTCAGATCGAGCGCGATCACCTGGATCTCGCTGGGCCAGCCCGGCGCGGACAGACACAGCGTGTTGTCGAGCCGGTTCTCGCGTTCACCCCAGATCGTCAGCTCGGGAGCGCCCGCCTGAAGCCGCACTTGCAAAGCATCCCGCAAGCCCTTGATCCGGATAAGCTCTTCGTCGGAGCCCGCTGCAGCCACAGCGGCGCCGAAGCCGGCGATCCCGGCCACATTTTCAGTGCCCGCCCGTCGGCCTTTTTCCTGGCCGCCGCCAATTATTTGCGCCGCAACTCCAGTCTCGCATGACACCGCCAGAGCGCCGACGCCCTGAGGGCCGCCGACCTTGTGCGAAGACAGCGCGGCGAAGTGCGCCATGGAGCCCGCAAAATCAAAGCCCGCCTTGCCCAGCACCTGAACCGCGTCGATGTGATACAGATGGCCCGCCTCGCGGATCATCCGGCCTGCCTGCTCATATGGCTGGATCACGCCGGTCTCGTTATTGGCCGCCATCAGCGCGAACAGGATCGGCGTTTCACCTTCTTGCTCAGCGCGTTGCAGGCGATTTTCAAGCCAATGGATGTCCGCTGTTCCGTCAGCCGTCACCGGCCAGACTTCACAGGGCACGCCCAGCGCGCGTGCAGCAGCGCCGACCGCTTCATGCTCGATCGCGGACACGATCACACGCGTCGCGCCTGCCGCGATACCGGCCTTGAGGCCGAGATTGTTCGCTTCGGTGCCGCCGGAGGTGAAGACCAGGTCTTCGGCCCGCGCGCAAATTGCCTTGGCGATCACGCTGCGCGCCGTCTCGACGCGCGCACGCGCCGTCCGCCCCGGTCCATGAACCGAAGACGGATTGCCGGCCGCGCCAAGCGCGTCGAGCACGCTGGCGCGCGATTCAGGCCTGATCGGCGCCGTGGCGTTATGATCGAGATAGACCGTCACTCCGCCGCCGCCTCCAGGGTCGCGTTAGCCGTGCGGCGCCCCATCGACAGGCCCATCACCCGGCGTTCCAGCACGTCTTCCAAAGTCACATCGCTCAGGAAGAGATGGATATGCCGGCTCAGCTCATCCCACAGGTCGTGGGTGACGCAGCGTCGTCCGCTTTCCAGGCAGCCGGCCGCCTTGCCCTGGCACCGGGTCACGTCCACCGGCTCTTCAACCGCCAGCATGATGTCGGCGATACGGGTTTCATTGAGCGCTCGACCCAGCTTGTAGCCGCCGCCCGGGCCGCGCACGGATTTGACGACGCCGGCGCGGCGCAGCTTTGCGAACAATTGCTCTAGATAGGAGAGCGAGATTTCCTGGCGCGAGGCGATGTCACCCAGCGGCACAGGACGCTCTAGGCTGGCCTGGGCGAGATCGACCATGGCCATCACTGCATAACGCCCCTTGGTGCTCAGCTTCATGACATTATCGTTGGCTAACCCGTACAAATAAGCGCGGCGCGCTCGCATTGTGCGGCCCGGCCGTGTTATGAGGCCGATCCGATTGTCTAACAGCGCTCGCGTATCAGGGAGCTAGTATCCCCAGCGCGAGAGTCAAGTATTAGGACTTGGTTTTCGCATACCCCTTGCACCACCTGGAAATCAATTCCTGAGTGCAGAGCTAGGGAAATTGAAGCAGGACCCGTAAGCTTTCCATGCCCGACGTTATCATTCCCGGCCCGGCCGGCCGCCTTGAAGGCAAATACAGCCCGTCCAAGACCCCTGGCGCTCCTGTCGCACTGATCCTGCACGCCCACCCGCGCGGCGGCGGTCATATGGACACGCCGGTCAGCACCATGATGTATGACGAGTTCAAGGAACGCGGCTTCTCTGTGCTGCGGTTCAATTTCCGCGGCGTCGGCCGCAGCCAGGGCACGTATGACCAGGGCCTGGGCGAACTGTCAGACGCCGCCACGGCGCTCGACTGGGCGCAGGCGCACAATCCCAATGCGTCGTATTGCTGGGTGGCCGGGCATTCCTTCGGCGCCTGGATCGCCATGCAGCTTCTTATGCGCCGCCCGGAGATCGCCGGCTTCATCTCGGTGTCTCCGCCCACCAACATGTATGATTTCAGCTTCCTGGCGCCCTGCCCGGCGTCCGGCCTGATCGCGCATGGGGAATCAGACGCCATCGTCCCGCATGACGAGATGGAGCGCGCCATGAGCAAGGTGCGCACCCAGAAGGGCATCATCATCACCCATGACATCATCAAGGGCGCCGGCCATCTCTTCACCGATCATCTGGAACCGTTGGAAGCATCGGTGAAGACCTATCTCGACAAGCGCCTTCCTGAAGTGGATATCGAGCGCGCCGAGATGGCGAACACCGGCAAGCGCTAGGCCGCCGGTCGACTCGCCAGCACATTTCAAAAGCCCCGGCCTGTCAGGCCGGGGCTTTTTGTTTGCGCTCCGAGGTCAAACGCTCAAGGGCGCGCGATCCGGCCGCCGGTGAGCGGCTGCGCAATCCCCGTGGTGCCCGGAAAGCTGAGCGGCAAGCCGCGCAGCGTTCGCGCCGCCAACACCGCAAAGGCTTCCGCCTCGATCAGATCGCCGCGCCAGCCGATCGCTTCCGCGCTGCAGACCGACATCCCTGTGACTTCGCTGATACGGCGCAAAAGATCCGCATTCTTCCGACCACCACCGCAGACGACCAACCGCTCGGGACGTTCAAGACAAGCCGCCAGCCCCTGGCCAATGGCTTCAGCAGTGAACTGGCTCAGCGTCGCCGCGCCATCTTCCACCGTCAGATTGCGCGCCGCATCGAGGGAAAAATCCCAACGGTCGAGCGATTTGGGGCCTTCCAGCGCGAAATGCGGGTGCGCCAGCAAGTCCTCGAGCCCCGCCTCATGCACGCGGCCTTCAGCCGCCAAGGCGCCATCCCGATCCATCGACTGCCCCGTGCGTTCCTCCACCCAGGCGTCAATCAGTCCGTTGCCGGGCCCGGTGTCGAACGCGTCCAGCGATCCGTCCGCGCGGATCAGGGTCAGATTGGCGACGCCGCCAATGTTCAGAACGCCCAAAGGCCGTTCAAGACCCGACCCTTGCGCCAGCACGGCGTGATAAATCGGCGCCAGCGGCGCGCCCTGCCCGCCAGCGTCCATGTCAGCGGTGCGAAAGTCATACGCCACCGGCACGCCCAGACGCTGCGCCAGCGCGGCGCCGTCACCCAGCTGACGGGTCCGGCCCGGGCGCCCCGGCTGTGGCGGTATATGGATCACCGTCTGGCCATGAAAGCCGACCAGATCAATCTCGGCCAATGTCAGCCCGGCGCGTTCGGCCACAGCCTCCACAGCGCGGGCATGGGTCTGGGTGAGCACGTCTTCGGCCTGCTTGAAAATCTCAGGCTCGGCGCCCTCAAAACGCCAGTCGAGCGCAGCATCGACCGCCGCTTTCAACACCGCGCGCTCTTGCGGCGAGAACGCGGTTTCCGCTCCCGGCCCGAACCGCGTGATGGTCTCGCCGTCCGTCTCAAGCAAAGCGGCGTCCACGCCATCCAGCGAAGTGCCGCTCATCAAACCGATGCTGATCATGGCGTATCCTGTTGAGGCTCATCCCGGGGCGG
>TARA_R100000306_G_scaffold4071_2_pt1 | contig 14687 bp, 11 predicted proteins | sample TARA_R100000306 | Tara Oceans TARA_R100000306 (sample SAMEA2620824) | marine metagenome | biome: marine biome (ENVO:00000447); feature: mesopelagic zone (ENVO:00000213); material: "saline water (ENVO:00002010), including plankton (ENVO:xxxxxxxx)" | depth 1000 m | reverse complement strand
GTTTCACCGGTTGTGGTTTGATTAAAGATTAGGATTCACGATATTTTAACAGGATTTTGGTACAGGACGCCACAGGTTGTGGTTTGATTAAAGATTAGGATTCACGATATTATCCGCCAAATGTATGAAAGAACCCCCGAAGTTGTGGTTTGATTAAAGATTAGGATTCACGATATTCTGTGCATCAATTGTGCAATGTTAGGAGCAGTTGTGGTTTGATTAAAGATTAGGATTCACGATATTAAGGGGCGCAACGACAGTTTTAAAGATAGACGTTGTGGTTTGATTAAAGATTAGGATTCACGATATTAAAAAACAAAATCAAATCCTACGAGCCTTGGTTGTGGTTTGATTAAAGATTAGGATTCACGATATTCCAACTACGAAGACACTACCTACGGATTAGTTGTGGTTTGATTAAAGATTAGGATTCACGATATTGCCTTCTGTTTCAAAAATAGGAACAAAGGTGTTGTGGTTTGATTAAAGATTAGGATTCACGATATTACGATAAATTGATTGACGCCATTAAGGAGGGTTGTGGTTTGATTAAAGATTAGGATTCACGATATTCATAGCCTTCATATCACCTCGATAAATGTAGTTGTGGTTTGATTAAAGATTAGGATTCACGATATTAGCAATAGCGGATAAATTCCGAGCCGAAGCGTTGTGGTTTGATTAAAGATTAGGATTCACGATATTGTAATGTTGTAAAATTCAACGATGAGAACGGTTGTGGTTTGATTAAAGATTAGGATTCACGATATTTGGAAGCGCAAACGCCAATGCGAACTATGGGTTGTGGTTTGATTAAAGATTAGGATTCACGATATTGTAACGTAGATCACGTGGAATTATTTCCAGTTGTGGTTTGATTAAAGATTAGGATTCACGATATTTTTGCCAATTTGGGCCGCGACATTGTTCTGTTGTGGTTTGATTAAAGATTAGGATTCACGATATTGCGCCCATTTCTTGTGCTGTCTTAGTAGCAGTTGTGGTTTGATTAAAGATTAGGATTCACGATATTTTACCTCAGAACTGTACCCGACCAAGCAAGGTTGTGGTTTGATTAAAGATTAGGATTCACGATATTACGAATTACGCAAAATCCGTATGGAAACAAGTTGTGGTTTGATTAAAGATTAGGATTCACGATATTATTGACGATTACGCGTATAATGGTATTCCTGTTGTGGTTTGATTAAAGATTAGGATTCACGATATTATTGTGCGAAGGCTTCGCAGGGGGTGAATGGTTGTGGTTTGATTAAAGATTAGGATTCACGATATTTCCGGCTGTTCGGCACGTCCAATCGTAAAGTTGTGGTTTGATTAAAGATTAGGATTCACGATATTTTTATTGGTGGGGGCCTGCTGCCCCCTCTGGTTGTGGTTTGATTAAAGATTAGGATTCACGATATTTGGCTCTGTTGGCCTTCCTTTACATCGTAGGTTGTGGTTTGATTAAAGATTAGGATTCACGATATTTAAATGGTGGTATTTTAGAGCATCCAGCAGGTTGTGGTTTGATTAAAGATTAGGATTCACGATATTTTTATGGGGTCGTTTATCTCATCTTTCAAAGTTGTGGTTTGATTAAAGATTAGGATTCACGATATTGGCATTTTGAGTTGGGCCATTGGCCGTTGGGTTGTGGTTTGATTAAAGATTAGGATTCACGATATTGCAACACAATTTGCATTTACACACAATTATGTTGTGGTTTGATTAAAGATTAGGATTCACGATATTAGATAAATTCTTTCGTATTGAAGGAACCTTGTTGTGGTTTGATTAAAGATTAGGATTCACGATATTTGTTCACCGCGGCCAGATCGTTGGCGTGTAGTTGTGGTTTGATTAAAGATTAGGATTCACGATATTTTCATATATTCGAAATAATCCGGCCTCACAGTTGTGGTTTGATTAAAGATTAGGATTCACGATATTTTGTTTCCAAAATAAATGGAGCTGGTGTTGGTTGTGGTTTGATTAAAGATTAGGATTCACGATATTCACGGTAAAATCCAATGTAACCAAATCACCGTTGTGGTTTGATTAAAGATTAGGATTCACGATATTACAGCAGACTCAACCGAGCACGCCGGCCCGGTTGTGGTTTGATTAAAGATTAGGATTCACGATATTTAATCGACACACCAACAACAAAGATTGACGGTTGTGGTTTGATTAAAGATTAGGATTCACGATATTAAGGACGTTGAGGTTAAGATACAAAAGCGTGTTGTGGTTTGATTAAAGATTAGGATTCACGATATTTAAACTTTTACGGAATAAGACAGGACACGGGTTGTGGTTTGATTAAAGATTAGGATTCACGATATTCATGGCAATTTGTGCAACTTCTCAACGCTTGTTGTGGTTTGATTAAAGATTAGGATTCACGATATTGGGCTAAGCGCCGATGATGTTATCCCGCTGGTTGTGGTTTGATTAAAGATTAGGATTCACGATATTCCATAGCCAACGCCGCCGAGCATTACGCCCGTTGTGGTTTGATTAAAGATTAGGATTCACGATATTCTGCAGAAAAAGCAGCAGCTTCCCTGGATCGTTGTGGTTTGATTAAAGATTAGGATTCACGATATTTATATGCAAGGTGTTCGTTCCAGGTGGCAGTTGTGGTTTGATTAAAGATTAGGATTCACGATATTGTTCCGTGCACTTTACAATAAGGCGCTGGAGTTGTGGTTTGATTAAAGATTAGGATTCACGATATTTGCCGGTGCGATTGCCTCCATTTGGGTAAAGTTGTGGTTTGATTAAAGATTAGGATTCACGATATTAGTTGCGCTGTTAGCTTCTAATTATCAAAATATTATCATAGAATATCGCGAATTAAAATGCCCCTTTTTTGTAATGATAAGGCAAGATTGGGGCATTTTTTTGTTTTAAAACAACTCCAATTGTGCGGGTGGCGGCTCTTTGGGCACTTCGGCCTTGCCCCAAAAGTTCATTATATTTCCAAACTGTTTATCAGTAATCCGCAAAATACTCACTTTGCCCAATGGCGGCAATAATCTGTAAACCCTTTTTTCATGTACATCTGCGCTTTCGCTGCTGGCACAGTGCCTAATATAAACGGAATATTGCATCATGGTATAACCGTCCTTGATGAGGTTTTTTCTAAAAAGTCCTGCATTGCGCCGATCTTTTTTCGTTTCCGTTGGTAGGTCAAAAAATACAAATAGCCACATAATACGATACCCGTTTAGTTCCATAATCTTGGATAGCTGATTTTCTTTGCCGTTCCATTATAACATTGCTGTAGAGAACTAGCGGTTCGCGAAAGAGCAACCATTAATGGGCTTTTGGTCGTTTTGAAATATACGGTTTCGGTGAGTACGGAGAGCAATGCCAGTTTAATGTCCGTAGTGAGCTCATTTTCCTTATAATCGTTCATTATTTGCAATACTTTGGCATCTACCAAGGGTCGGTAGGGTTCCATAATATCATCTGCTAAACAGAAGGCATTGTATTTGTTGTGATGGTGGATTCCCAAGGTGCAAAGAAGTCCGCTTGCCGCAAGCGATCTGGCCACGGCCGCCCTTAATACTATGTAGCCATAATTGAGAAATGGATTAGGATAGTGGCCATAACGCTCCCTTTTAAAATCAAAATCGAAGAGATGTTTCCAATAGTGTGCGGCCGCAGCGCCTTCGCGGTTATCGGTGTCGCCGCTCAAAACTTTTGATTCGTGGAATTTCAGTACCTCAAAAGGTTTGGCCATTTTTTCCAAATGTTGGGCTTGGTGCTTTATTTTCTTTTTAATGATTTGTCTCCACAGTTGTTTTTTTAAGGGTTCGGAGGCTTTTATTTGGTTGCTGAAAAGTTCCTGTTGGGTGTGGTGGCCGTTCAGGTTTAAAAGCATGCTGGAGGGCATGTGCTTTGCATCGCAGAAAATTACTGCCACATTGTTGTCTATGAGTTTGTTCAATGCGGGAATGGAAATGTAGATTTCCTGATTTTCAATCACGATAAACCCGATGTCCTCAATGGGGACGGTTTTTTCTCCCGATTCGGATTTGACCACCAATTGTTCCCATTTGGTGGTAATGGACGTTTTGTTTGTAAAGAAGAGGGTTCGTTTTAGCATGCCAAGGTTTTTATGATTTGGCCTTCAAAGTAAGTTTTATCTGTAGTTTTGCTTTACGGGAAACCGTAAAATGGCATTTTTTTTGGTATATTAGGGATATGGCTAGATTATAGGGATTTAATCGACCCTCTTGTAACGTCGATTTTCTTTGGTTCGGGAAATCGCAAAGCGAAATTACTAATGCTGATAGCATCGTCCGCTTGCATCTTTGGTCATGCGTCTGCAACGGTTGCCCGATTTTGTCTTTCCGGTGCATTGGGTAGCGGTAGCCTTATGGGTGGGTTTAGGGGCATTTGAAGGATTTTTTGTAGTGCCATAGAAAGCATTTGCTTCCGTGTTTTCTCCCGCATTTTGATTTGGCCTGCATACCGAACAGGCTTGATAGCCCGAGTTGATTGCCTCCTCCAGCGTAATTTCTTTTTTTGAATTTTTGAGGTAGTGACAGGTATCCGTGTGGTATTTTTTTCCGGTCTTGTTGATATAGACCGTTTGGGCGGGGCTAATTTGTTTACAGCCGAGCGAAACGATAAGAAGCGTTCTTAACAAAAACCACTTTATTTTATGGGTTGGAACTAGGGAGGAGGTCATTTTTCAATCTAATTTGTAAATATTATAGACAAACATAAAGTCTGAAAAATCAACATATAGTTGTTGAATGGTGCTTTGTTTATAGGGTATTACAATTCTTATCCCGCATTTGCGACCATCTTCATTTACACATAGCCATTCGGAAGTTATGTCTCCATCCGAATTTGTGGTTTCGCCCTTATACTGTATTACATCATAGATTTGTTCTTTTTTACTGAAAACTTTTATCCGCTGTGGGTCAGAATCAATCGTTATAAGAATATCAACATCCTCCCAATCGCTCCAAGGCTTCCATTGCTGAGAATATTCGTCCTGATATTTAAAGGCTATTTCAAAAGCCTTCATTTTTAACACTTGAGAAAAGCAGGACGAATATCCAACAAATATTAGCAGGATGAGAAAGTTTTTAGGCCTCATTATTTTCATCATTGGTTTCCGAAACAATTATCCAAACTTTGCTGTCGTTGCCTTTTCTGATTTGGACTTCGGTTTTTGATTTGGAATAGAAAATATTTTCATTCTCACTTTTTGATTCGTTTTTCACAAAACCCACCAATTTACTTTCCAAGGCTTTTAGTACTGTATCTGCCTTACCCTCTCCTTTGTTCTGCAATGTCAGGGCGTATAGCGAACATCTGTGGTTTTTCTGTAGCGTTGAAAACCTTCTCTGTTCGTTCGTAAGGGCCATAAAAACCTTGGTAGGTTACGGAGCTGTTCTTATATGGACTTCCAACAACATAAAAACTGTATGTGGCGTCATTTGAGATTTTAGAGTCGTTGAGCACCTTATACTCGGTTTCATATTTGCTAAAATCATCTTCAGATAATTTATATTTTTTCATTACATCTTCAAAGGTTGTATTTATTGTAAATCCTTCCGGATTCTCAAATGTTATGGCCGAAGTTATGGCTCCTATATTGAAATAATCTGTAGCAACACTTTCATAAAATGATGAACGGTTTAACAAATACAATATTAAATCTGTAGGGACATCTTCGAACAGGGGATTTACCAAGTATTTTCCCTCTTTGTTAATCAATCCCGCTTTATCTCCACTCTTTACCAAGGCTAGATTTCCATTAAAAGGCAAGGCCTGATCAAATTGTGGGTTTATGACCATTTTTCCTTCTTTGTTTACAAAACCCCATTTGTCGCCGCTTTCAACGGCTGCCAGTTTATTATTGCCAAATGGAAAGGCTTGGGTAAATTGAGGATTGATCAAAATTTTCCCTTCAGTATCGCACCATCCCCACTTTCCCTCTTGTTCAATTAGAAAACTATCACTGTCAACAGTCATTGCGGTAAATTGTGGGTTAATTGTGTATTTTCCCTGTGCGTCTATAACTCCCCACTTGTCATTAGATTTTACGATAGCTTTTTCGTTTTCAAAAGTTTGAGCACTATCAAATTGTAGGTTAATGATTATCTTGCCGTCTTTTTCAATATAGCCCCATTTTCCATCCTTATTTTGTACAGCACATCTATTTTCGCTGAATTTATCCACATTAGAGAATTGAGGTGTGATAATAACCTTGCCTATAGCATCGACAAATCCCCATTTAAGATTTCCGTCCTCACCAATTATTGCAAAGGCAGCAAGACCATTACTATAATTTTTAACGTACTCAGCATCCTGTAACGTAAACTTAATTTCTCCAGATTTGGAAATTGCGGTAGGAGCCGCATTTTCTGCTATTACCCATGCAAGACCTTCTGCAAAAACAGTCGCATTCTTGTATTGGGCATTTATTTCATAGCGGCCATCAGGGTTTATATATCCATATTTTGGTTCTTCGCTTGACGTTCGGATAAGCGCTAGTCCATCACGGAAAACAGTGGCTTGACCAAACTGTGGGTTGATAACTATTTTGCCATCTCGATCTATATATTGATATTCCTTTCCGCCTTTTATGGGAAAAAGGTCAATTTCAGAATCGGTATTTCCGCCTAAATAGCCGCAAGAAGTTGTAGAAAAGAAGCCAGTCACTGCGGCAATGGTTGCAAGTGTTTTTTTCATGAATAATAATTTTTTGGTTAGTGTAAAATGATTGCTAAATATATTTTCGGGATGTTGGATGTTAATGGAACGATTTATAGATAATGGTCAACTGTTTTGAGAAGAGGCTCTTCAAACTTATAGATGTCGTCTACGGAATCAATCAGCTCACGGGTTTCATTTTTCTTGTCATCAATAATTCCCAAATACTTGTTTCCGCCATTTAAGTGAAGCCTGCAAAGCGGTTTCCGGTTATTGTCATCTAAGAGTATTCCGAAATAGGATTGTGTATCTCGATGTATAATTCTTTCTATTGGCAGTTTTCTTCTTAAGATTGCAACCACTATTCGGAAGCCTTCCATTTCTTCTTCGGTGGTTATAACTTTGCTTTCAGTTTCTTGGACTTCAACATTATCTTCTTGTTGTTTTTCCGCTTCTTTATTGATAGCGGCATTTAAACGGTCGTTTACTTTTTCACTTATAGTTTGGTTGAAAGCTTTTTGGACGAGTTCTGTAAATTCATCCATGACACGTTCAGTAAGCCTTCCGGAATATGCTTTATTTGCAAAGAGCCTTACAAAGTCGTGGGAAGGTGTAGTAAGTTCTTCGGATATTAACCTTTTAATTTCTCTTGTATACTTAAGGGAGCTAGCATTGTCCACGATAGTGTTCACATCAAAATTTGATTTATGGAATTTTGCAATTTCATTGACGATGTTCTCTTTTATCGTGGTAATGTTGAATTCCAAAAATGGTTTCTCATCCATTTTATTAGGTTCTTCCAGATCGGTATAAAAGCGATACTCTATTCCGTTTGTAAGCAAAGAGAATCTGGTTTTTGTTACATGGAAATACCGGAACAATTGTGAGTTATGTACATTGAGGTTTTCCTTCCAGTTCTTGCATTCCACGATAAGTATGGGGTTTCCGTTCTGAAAAATTGCATAATCTACTTTTTCTCCTTTTTTAAGGCCGAGGTCAGCGGTGAATTCTGGAACTACCTCTGTTGGATTGAAGGTGTCATAGCCTAGAATGTTGATAAAAGGCAAGACAAAGGCGTGCTTGGTAGATTCTTCTGTTTCTATTTTGTCTTTTAGCTGATGGATTTTATCGGCTAAGGTTTTAAGTTGGTTGTTTAGTTCCATGGTTTTATAAAAAAATTGTTATTTTGTTAAGAGCGAATGGCCTCTGCCATAATGCTTACATACTCTCTTACGAATTTTTCAAGTTTATCGACGGGAATCGTTTCATAGCCTTTTGAACTTGCCCTTCTATCACCCTTACAGAAACTCAATCTCGGATAGACGCGATCTAACCCTTTTTTATATGCCACGCTACAAGAACAATCATCAGTTCTTTCTACACAAGGTACATAATTGAAGAGATAGCTTCCTCCGTGTTTATTGCCATCAATTACAGTTATTTTGAATTCGATTGTGGCACCGTTTAATAAAAAGTTATCCTCTTTAGCTATTGCTTCCTTTCCATCTTTTTGATAATAAATATTGGTGTAATATGGAATTTCGGTATCAAAACGAACTAGTTCCAATATTAAATCAGTTCCCGTTAACTGTTTGATTTCGGAGTAATTTATTTCTTTTGATTTCCCTATAACTTCATTAAATAAACCACGATCCTTAACATCAAATCCTTCTAATAATAACTGCTTTTCTATAGCGTTATACAGATAAGAGTTTGGATCAGATTGAGTCGACTTATCTTCTGAAGTCGGAGCTTTTAAAACTATACTTGGGTTGGGGTTGGCTCTCATATACTTTTTTATTTCGTTGGTAGTAATTATTTCCTTTTGTTCTTTACCAGTAAGTTTTACATAACCACGTTGCAAACTACAGGATCCGAATATTGTCAAAATCAGTATGAGAAGTATTGTTTTGGTTGCTTTCATAATTTTTTGTTTAGTGATTTATTTTTTCAAACTTAAACCAGTCAATCCAAAAATCTTTACGGGAAACCGTAAATGGAAGGATTTTTTTTAAAATCGAAGAATAATGGACTGATGGTTATGGGCTTCCACCTCCATCGGAATGAGAGGAAAGAGCTTAAATTTTTTCTTTTTGCCAATTGAATACATCGCTTAAATTTTAATTAAAAAATATACTGTTTTGTTCATTTAATAAAGACCAGCATATTACAGATTATACTATAACCAGATTTTGCGCCTATCCCTAAAAAACCTTTTTTTCCCTCTACCAGATTTGTAACTGTCTCCATTTGCAGATATTTCCATCCTTGGGCGGCGTACATATTTATTATCTGTTCCAGCTGCAAGGCGACGTGTTTTGAAAATCCGGATTTGTGATTTATATAAGTACTGAAAGGAACTACTTTATAATTCATGGTTTACCTTTATTTTGGTGAGCAAAAATCATCCCTTGCGATATTTTGCAAGGGATGGCGTTTAACAACTGTGTTCTCCCCAGAAACACAAGTGTGTTTAATGCAATGCTAAATTATGGAAGTGGAATGAGCCTATTTTACGGGAAACCGTAAAATGGTGATTTTTTTTTAATTACTTTTTACGGAAAAAAATCGGTTTTTTTATATAAGCCCAAGATCTTTGACAATAGAAATAAGGTGAACCGAATTCTTGGCATTAAATTTACTTTTAAGCTTAATGATCTGTTTTTCAATAGCGCTCTGGCTGCTTGGCGTTATATTTTTTTCCTTGAAAATTTTACATATTTCCACTTGCGACATCCCTTTGGAAAGGAGTTGCATAATTTCAATATCATAATCTTCAATTTCGGCAATTGAGGTTTCCCGTAATGCGTTTGAAATTTGGGGGGAAAGATAGGCTTGATCCTTATATACAAAGGCTATGGCTTCGTCCAATTCCTTTAAACCATTCCGTCCTTTGCAAACGTAGGCATCTGCTTTACAGTCCAGCATTACCGATCGAACTTTTTGGGAACGGTCTTCCACCGAATAGGCTATTATCTTTAATGTAGGATGTTCTTGTTTCAGCGCTTTTATGAGCTCTTCTCCAGAAGGAAATCTTTGTTCGCGATGGTCTGCCTTAAATGAAAGGTCTGTAATCAAAAGATCAAAGGGGCGTTCGGCCTGACTTGCTTTTTTAACTTTTAGGTAGGCATCATCACAATATTGCACTTGCTGTATGTGGTCTATATGCAGTGATTCCAATACAGACACTACACCGTTGCTGATACTGCCAAGATCTTCGGAAACCAAAACTTTTTTAAACATGCTCATATTTTAATTTTTGATTTAAAGCCCTTACCGGGTTCAGAATCAAAGGTAATAGTTCCGTTTATTGCTTGAATACGGTTTTCCGCATTTTGGAGACCATTTTTATTATTTAACATACAGCCTATGCCATTGTCAGTATATTCAACGTTAATTTTTTTGCCTATTTGTTGAAAAATGAGCACTACTGCGGTGGCTTGACTGTGTTTTTTCATATTGGTCATTAATTCCTGCAGCACTCTATATATAGCTGTTTTCTTTATTTCTGAAATGTCATTCCATTCAATTTTGGAAATATTGCGGGTGGCAATGGTCACGTTTTCGTTCTGGTAATTAAGCAGCAAATCCTTCAGTTGCAGACTAAAATCGATATCAAAATCAATAGCGCTATTTTCTTTTGAAATATCGCGCGTTTTACTGTAGATTCTTTCAAGGTCGTCAAGTAACACAGTTTCATCGGTCACTTTTCCCTGGATTTTTACCATGAGGTGGTACACATCGTTTGCCACTTCATCATGCACCTTTTTTGATATGCGCGCTTCGGTTTTGTGCACCTGTACTATCTTCTCCTTTTTATGGCGTGCTCTTAAAAGCAGAATGAGTAAAATAGCCAATATAAATGTGGATACTCCCAGAATCATAAAGAGCATTTTTTGCCCTTTTTCCTTTTCTTGAAGCAGGTTTGCCGCTACTGTATTTTTTCGTTCCTTTTCCACATTATACTTTAAAAGGGCATTTTTATTTTGGGCCAATTGTTTTTGTTTGGCAATACTGTCACTAATGGTTTTAAATGCAACAACTTTTGGATCTTCGTTCATTATTACAAAAAGTGAAAGGGCATCCTCGAGATAGGGAAGGCTATTGAGGGCTAAAGCTGTTTTATAGGCCTTATCTGCATAGACTCGAGCCTCCTTAATATTTTTGTTTTCAATGTGATAGAGCGCAAGATGTTTATAGCTAGAATACGTTCTGGAAATATCATTTGCGCTTTCACGAATTAGTAGTGCTCTGTTTAGATTGGAAAGGGCATTTGGATTTCCCTGTTTTGATTGAATTCTGCCCAAATTATCAAGTACCATGGCAAGCTGAAGGGAATCGTTAGTACCCTTCATCAACTTATGGGCAAGGGATAGATTTTCGACAGCCTTGTCATAATTACCAAGATCTTTATAGACGTTTGCTTTGTTATTTAGTAGCGTAATACTGTCGGATAAACTTTTTGAGAAGATTAAGGAAAGGTTGTATATTTCTATGGCTTCATAAAAATCATTTGACTCGCGATAAATTTGACCCAACTGGTTATAAAGAGCTTTTCTATTTTCTATTAATGTGTCTTTTTTAGAATAGTTGTCTATAAGATTTAGGGCTTCCACTATGATATTTTCACTATCATAAATATTACCAATTTTAAACTCTCCCATAGCTATAAGCCGTAAATCTGTAATAGCCTCTAAAGTATCGTTCTGTTTTAAATCCTTTTCTTTTTTAAGGCTATAAAAATTTATAGCCCGTGGAATGTTTGAACTGCTATTAGGACTTACAATTGCTTGATAAAAGTTGGCAATGGAATCTTTTGATTGCTGGGAAAATGATATTTGCGGAAAAAAAAATATTCCCAAGGCAAAAAAAAAGAGGAATGAAAGCGGTAGGTTTTTCATTCCTCAAAAGTACTAACAAATGAGCAGATAACTATCCGCCTCCATAAGGAGGTGGGGGAGGGGGTGGAAAATCTCCGTCATCGCCACAACATGCTCGTTTGCTCTTTACTTCCTCAGAAATTGCTTGAGGGGTACATGAAAATAGGCCCAAATTGAGGAAAACCGTAAATAAAACTAAAATTATTTTTTTCATTTTGTTATGATTAAAAGTTGATACTAGTGTAGCCCTCCGGATACTGGCCCAGATTATTTTTGCAGCTGCACGAAAAGGGAAAGGCTAGACCTTTCAATTTTGAGAAGTGTGGAGTGCAGAAGCAATACAATAGGTTACTTCTCAAAATGGCCGGTTGCATTACCCTGCAGCTCCAGTAGTAGTATTGAAATGTTTTGTAAATCCTGTTACACCCAGGGCGGCATTGCAATACAGAGACAAATGAAGGAAGATTGCTTTGGAAAGAATGGATAGGAGATGGAAAGGTTTTGGAAAAGATTTTCCCAATATTTTCCATTGATTTTTGTAGATTTAAAAGATTGAAAAACAGGATGTATGCATAGAAAATTACTTTTAATGGCCTTTGAGAAGATGCGAGGAGAATTGGTTGTGGAGAGTGGAGTTAATCCTTCGGCTAACAAATGTGCCAATAGACTTTCGGAGATTATTTCTGAAGAATTCTCTTATGGTCCTAAAAGCCTAAGGACGTTAAAGAAAAAGGCCGAAAAAGGAGAAGAAGTTGAATTTCATATACCGCAACCTGAGGTAGTGCATGCCTTGGCTAAATATTTGGATTATGAAAATTATGAGGAATTTATATTAATGAATAAGGGGCGGGAACAGAAAAGAATTGATGACGGAGGTGTTTTATTAATTTCCCCGACTGATGGAACAGCTCAGGAAAAAGGCCGTGAAACAGTCACTGGCTTAAAGAAGAATAATAAATTTATGAAAGGAATTGCCTACGCAGGTATTTTCTTTATAGCGATAACCCTTTCCGTTTATTTGTTTGTAGATCGGCAAAAATGGATGGTTTGGAATGGTAATCATTATGAAATTAAACCTTTTGATCCCGAATTGGAAAGAAAGGGTGTTTTGAGTATTTATGATGAGAATAACTATCAATATCTTAAGAAAATAACTCCAACCTGTAATACTCAATTCTTTAATGGTGACGGTAGTGTGCGCATTTGGTATGGAAAAAATAGAGAGGGGGAACTGGAATATTTCAGTAGTCATGGACTGCACCCACAGACAGGAAAAACCCTGAAACCCATTACCCGATATATGATTGAAAAGTATATATGCAATTAGGGATAATTCGTTTGACATCATAAATCGGTCAAAAAGATCTGTATAAAAAAAGACCGTCTTGGGACGGTCTTTTTTAGGTTAAGTCAATAATGATTGTGGGGATTTATTGTTTAATTATTTGTTTTGTAACGGCACCTTTTTCTGTGTCAATCTTAATCAAGTAAACTGCGTTTTGCAGATTGCTAAGGTCAACCTGGTAGTGGGTAGAAGTGGAAAGATCTATTTTCCGAAGACTTCTTCCGCTCAGGTCGAATATTTCAAGAACGTTCACCTTGGCATCGGGAGACACAATATTGAGAATATTGGTAGTAGGGTTTGGATATACCGATACATTATCAAGGCCGGCGGTTTCTTCCCCCAAAATATCGTTACTCTTAAACTGAAGCGTAAAGCGTTGGTCAAAAGTGCCCTTCTCTGTTCTAAAAGTATAGTCTTGTTCTGAAAGGTTTGTTCGAATATTCAGGACGTTATCTATTAAGAAAACCGTGGCGTTTTCCAGGCTCGCTCCCTCGAAATCCTTTATCGATATAGAGTATTCTAAGTATTCGTCCAAAAGGGAAGAGAAGCCCATAAGAACTTTTGCCCCGTCCTCAAAGGTTTCACGACTCTGTATGCCTAATTCTTCAGACCCATCTTCCAAGTGTGTATAGAGGGAGAGCACCGTGGCCAATCTTCTACTGTCATAGCCCAGATCCAGGCCGTTAGTAGCGTAAGGAGAGAAGGCTATCAGGGTATTGTTGCCCATATTGTACTCTGTATTTTGCACACTTATCCAAATACGGTCCAGCCCGTCCTGGGTTGGTCTTGGGGCTGTGTTGTTATTGCCAATAACGCGCATGCTGTTACTAAAAGTGGCCACACCAGCGGCAGTTGCTTTGATCCCGAAACCCTGGCCAGTGGAGATGTAACCGCTGGGAGGGGTCTGTGTAGGGTCTGAAGGCGCGTAGGTACCGCCCGAGAGGTTATACATAGAAATGTCCTCCATACTAAAATTCATTGAGTAGGCGCCGGGTAGGGATGAGCTTGGGGGAGTATTTGGATTCCAAAAGTAGACTTCGTTTACCATTGAATTGGCATTTATAAAATCCACGGCCCTAATAGCTGATGGATAGGGATTTGCCAAAACGTTTGGACTGCTATTTCTGCTGCCATTGTATTTGACTGTAAAATTGATGTCGCCAGTATTTAGAGTGCCCTGCTCGAAGGTCATGTCATACGTTCTGTTGCCATCGTTACCGTTCAATTGTGGACGGGCGATATATCCGGTTCCGGGAACAATTGCCCCAGAGTAATTGGCCCAGTCATCACGATTATCGTCGGCAAAGTTTTCCGCTCCGGGAAATTGGTTTTGCACATCTGGATTCGGGACGAAATTTTCCGTTATATGGTTTAGGAACTGGTAGGAATTTGCAAAGGCATTCTGTCGAGTTTCCAGGGTCATTGGACTTCCCATCACCAAAAACACACGGGGAAGCATAAATGGGGTGGTGTAATTTACATTGATTACACCATTGTTGTTAACCACGGCGTTACTGGCAGTTTGAACTACGCTGCCCTGATGTTCAACAATTAGGTTACCATTTACGGTAATATTTTGTGTAACGTTGATATAATCGTCTGCGGCCACGGTGAGCGTTTTATTGGCATCCACTTCACAGGTGCAGGCTTCTATGCTGCCTTTGGTAGCGGTATTGTAATTCTGACTTATACGGGCATTGGAACCGGGGCCCGGAATACCATTATTCCAAGCGCCACTAATGTAGCGGGTGGTCGGGGCTACTACAGTAACG
>TARA_R100000306_G_scaffold12158_9_pt1 | contig 14908 bp, 14 predicted proteins | sample TARA_R100000306 | Tara Oceans TARA_R100000306 (sample SAMEA2620824) | marine metagenome | biome: marine biome (ENVO:00000447); feature: mesopelagic zone (ENVO:00000213); material: "saline water (ENVO:00002010), including plankton (ENVO:xxxxxxxx)" | depth 1000 m | reverse complement strand
TGGTAAGAGAACACTAATCATTAATAATAATTATTTTAAATATAGGTGAAATCAGGTTCATAATTGTGCATACAATTGGTCATACTTAGTTGTTATTTCTTTTAACGCGAATCTTTTACTATTTTCCTTATCTTCAGAAATTTTATTCTTTACAAATTCACTATCATACAATTTGCTAAAAGCCTTTTTTATTTCAGTAACACTGTATGGATTTACAAATAGCGCCCCTCTACCAATACTTTTAAAAGGTTCTATATTTGACGTAACAACCGGAACCCCAAATACCTGTGCTTCAATTAACGGAAGCCCAAATCCTTCAGCTTCCGAAGCAAAAAAAAGAACATCGGCCTTGTTGTACAGTTGGTACAATTGTCCATCGTTCAAATCTGAATATATTTCCGATCTATTTTCAATACCGTGTTGCTTTATTAAAAGATGAATGGTTTTTGTTTGTGAATGAACAAAGTGGTAAAAACCATTCAAATCTTTGGTAGCTTCAATAAGCCTTTCATAGTTTTTTAAAGGCTTATCCCCTATTTGCAATATATGCATTGTTTGATTTTCAGAAAGATTTCTTTCCCTCTTACTAATTTTTTCCTTAGGGATTACAAGCGGGTTTTCAATCACTACTACTTTTTTTTCAATATTTTTAAAATTCTGAAGTAGTTCATTTTTTGTGTTTTCTGAAACAGCTACAATTTTATGACTAAAGCTAATAGGGAACTTATAATAGAATAGGTTATAAATCGCACCTTTAATTCCTTTAAATCTGCGATAGTGGTATAAATCGTGTATGGTCAATATCCGTTTTTTAAAAGGGAAAGCCATTACCATATAATTACACCCTCCGGTGATGTGAACAACATATTTTTTTGCAAATAATGAATCTAAAAAACAGTTCAGAAAACAAAAGAGGTCATAATTATGCTTCAACGTCATTTTTCTGTAATCAAAACCAGTATCTTTTTTGTTTTTTAATTGATCGAATATACTGTGATACACTCTTTCAATACTATAGTTACCCCTATTTGGTTTCCGAAATACAAAGAGGACTTTTTTATTTGACATTATCTTGCTTTTTTAGGGGAACTACAGATAATTCTTTTAAACTCTTAATAAGCCACGATCTTGTTGTTTTAGAAATACCTCTGTACTGATAATAAAAGAACAACGGTAAAAGCGTACTTAAAAGAATAAGAACCCAAAAAGATATTCCTACATAATTTAGATAAAATAGCATTGCAACACACAAAACAGCACATACATTTAACATGTAAAGAAGCTTATTGGATTTTTTAATTGAAAATACCTTAAAGGAATGATACGGCAACCAAAAAGTATTTACCAGTAATTCTGAAAAGAACATTGCCAACAATATTCCATACAGTCCATATTGCATACTTGCAAAAGCAACACTGAAAAAGATTAAAACCCTTAAAAAGGAGGTAGTCAACACAAGTTTGGTTTTATTGATGGCAATAAAAAATGTAAAGATAATTTTTCCGTAATTCTGAATTAAAAAAATCACTACCAATGCACTGTAAAGCCCTAAATTAAAACTGAGCTTCCCATTAGTCCAAAAAGTGAATAAATCGTTTATAAAGAACAATGAAACACTATACCCACTAATTAACAGCACACCAGTACTAAACCAATATGCATTAAAAATATCCAGAATTTTATTTAGTTTATTTTTCACATACAAGTTAATGATCTCGGGACTTAACGGATTTAAAATTATTTCGGAAATCTTAAGTCCGAAATTTACCACTGCTCTCGTTGCTACAAATAATGGTAAAAATGTGGTTCCTATAAAAGCAGAAATGATTAGGACAATTCCGTCGTTTCGTAACCTTTCTAAAAAGTTACTGAATATAAAAGGAATGGAATTTTTAAAGTTTTCAATTCCCAATTTAAAATTACCGCATTTCCACCATGGGAAGAAATCGGGCAATAATCGTTTAAAAATAAACAGTAAACCAATTGAATAAACAGATTTTACTATAAACCATACAATAGCTAATTGAATGAGTGTAATATCGGTGATAGCAGCAATTACCAGTATAAAAAAGTCAATAATCCTTTCCCACGTGGCAAATTGAAATGATTTATAAATTAAACCAAAGGGATTTAAAATCTTAACAATAATTCCTCTAAATGAACCTGCTAGCATTCTATACAAAAAAAGTATCGTCAATACCGTAGCTATTGTTTTATCACTTATGTCTGTATCTAACAAAAATTTCAGGAAACCACTTTTAAATAATAGAAAAACGATAGTAATCTGGATAAAACCTGTTAAAAAATTAGCTCGCAAAGCTGATCCCAATACTTTTTTTGCTTTTTCAGTATTTTCTTTTACAATGGCGTTAAATTGGTTTCCGATATAAGTTGCATGGCCAAATTCTATCACTTGTATTAAATTGAATATTGTAAAAAGAGCTATCCATGCTCCATACACCTTAAGTTCCCAGTAGTTTAAAAGTATGGGGATTAACAAAAAAGAATACAGTGTAAGAACAACCGTCTGCACTGTTTTATATCCAAAAGATTTAAAAAGAGATTTTATCATTCTTCAGAATCTTTTGTAAAGATTAGATAAATATTGATACTACAAAAAATAAATATTTCAGTTGGTTTATACGTTATTTAATTAACTTGATTAATAGGGCAAAAGATCGAAGTCCCTTTCATATAGTTTATGAATCAATCGTAAGCTTTTTGGTGTCATTGAAATATTATCAGCGGGCTTTTTAGCTGGTTTAGAGAGCGTTTGTAATAGTAGATTAGGATGTTTCTTTAATAAATGAAGACTTTTTCTACTTATAAAACCTTTTTCAATAGAAGTGTTGTCACAAGGTAATACACTAAAGTCAATGCCTAATTTTTTAGTGATGATTGAAAAATCAGAATCAATTGTTTCCATTTTGCCAATATAATCTACAATCAGTTTTTCATTTTTATCATAGATAAAATCGGTTTGGGGCCTAAAAAACCAATGTTCTTCTTCAAAATATTTTGGCAAATACTGGTTTACAAACACATCAAAATCCAGTAAACTACTAAAACCTCTAAATCTATAAAAAGAAAAAACTCTAGATGAAGGGTCTCTTACTATTGTGAATTTAAAATACTCTTCAAATTGTTTTTGTGTTATATACTTGTGCTTACAATATTCTGAAGCAGTGAGATGAGCTAACCTTTTAGGCCCTTTTTTGGGGTTGTCATTGAGCCTTAATAAATATTTTGATCCATCTACTTTACGATCTTTGTTTAAGCTTTCTAAAAGAAAATTTTCAATACTTTGCCCAGCTGCATTTGATATGTGTATGAATTACGCTTTATATTTAGGAAGTACTATTAAAAGGAATAGTTAAATCGGTTCAAATCTTCTTTAAAAACTTGAAAAATAATTTCTTTTGAAATATTTGAAAACGTTTCTTTATAGTTTAAATTATCAGACTTTTTCTTCCAAGGTAAAGGGTTTACTTTATATTCATTTGCCAATTTTTGAAAATCTTCTTGTAAATTTTCAAACCGAATAAAATTGATGTTATAATTTTTAGTGCCTTTAACCCACTCGTTTTGACCCATAAACATAATTTCTCGATCTCTATAGCTGGGGTCCTTTTCAACAAACACTTTTTTTACCCAATCATCAAAAGCTATTGGGTTTACTTGCATTTTATTTTGGTTGGTTTTAATGCGGTAGTGGTATTCTGAAGCTACTCTATCAAAAGGATTTCTAATGGATGTCCAAATATTAATATTCTGCGGAAGATCTTCGTCAAATTTATTTCTATAAATATTTTCGTATTCGCTTAACGTAAAATGTGCCTCGGTAATTTCTAGACTTTTTGCTATAGAAGAACCGGCTGTTTTATTTATATGAATAAATAACGGTCTACTTTCATCTTTAACTTGAGCAAGATATCTATTTAACATGTAAGGGCGTATAAACCTATCTAAATACACTTTTTGATATAACCACCAAGTACTATAAAACATAACCTAATCGTTTTGCCAAAGGTAGACAATGTGTTTCATAGGTTTCCTTTTCTTTGGCTGTTAATGAGCTCCAAATAAGAGGTGACACTTTTGTTGCTTTACCTCTTAGGCCTGCTTTTATTACGTGTCGGAATTTATTTTGTTTTGAAGTATTTCGCTTAGGTAGTTTAAATGAATTAATTTTTGAAGTATCAATCCCGATTGTTTCTACTAAACTTTTAAGTGTATCAGGTTTTTTTACTAGGTCTTCAAAGCGATAAAATGGAGTTTCGGTATCTAAGATATATTCGTGAACTTTTTTATAGTACCAACACAGTTTTTCGAAACGGGTTATTGTATTCCACTTTTCAGAAAAAGGATCATCATCGTTTGGGTATTGATTAATTATATAATCTTCATCAGTAAATAAGGTGCGCTTATATACACTTTCAAGATAAGATTTAGGATGACGAACGATGAATATTTTCTTCCAGCCTAGTTTTTGTAAAATTTCCGTATTAGCAAAACGAAAGTAAGGGTTAACCTCTATATAAAAGTTTGTCTTTGCTTTTTCTGCAACTTTATTCCGCTTTTTAAGGTAATCTGTGGTGATATTAGAATAATCCTTTAGCTGCGATAAGAAGAGAAATGGTAAGTCTTTATTCCCTTCCTTATGATGAAAACATTGAACACCAGATATGTCATCTAAAAAATACGCTAAACTCTTTGTTCCAGTCCTACCGATAGAGGTAATAAGAATTTTTTTCATATTTTTTAAGAAAGTAAAAAAGTATTTACAATATCATACCAGCAGCTACGGTTTCGTTTGTAACATCGTCTACCAATATAAAACTTCCTGTATTTCTATTATCACGGTATTCATCAACCATTAACCTACGTGTGGTTCTAATAGTGATACGGGCAATATCATTCATTTTCAAATCTTTATCCTCTTCATCACGGTCATAAGTGTTTATATCTATTTTATATAGTACACTTTTAATCATAGCTGTTTGCTCATTAGAAGTGTGCATGATCGTATATTTCGCTCGAGGTTTTGAGGGTTCATTATTTAGCCAGCAAATCATCGCACTAAACTCTTGTTCTGCTTCAGGTTTGTTATTAACCTTTACAATCATATCACCACGGCTTACATCAATATCATCTTCTAATGTAATAGATATAGACATTGGGGCAAAAGCTTCTTTTAACTCGCCATCAAAAGTATCAATAGATTTTATTCTTGATGTAAAGCCTGAAGGCATTACCGCTACTTCGTCATTTGGCCTAAAAATACCACTTGCAACCCTTCCTGCGTAACCACGGTAATCTATAAACCCTTCACTTTGTGGGCGCAATACTGTTTGTACTGGAAAACGTGCATCAATTTTATTGATATCACTACTTATATGAATGTTCTCTAAGGTATGTAGCAATGGCGCTCCTTGATACCAATCCATATTTTCTGAACGGTTCACAACATTATCACCCAATAAAGCACTAATAGGTAAAAACCGGATATCTTTTACATACAACTTTGAAGAAAATTCTTCAAATTGAGTAATGATATTGTTATATACTTCTTCTGAAAAATCTACCAAATCCATTTTGTTGACACAAACAACAATATGTGGTATTTGAAGTAAAGAGGCAATAAAAGCGTGACGTTTAGTTTGTTCAATAACTCCATGCCGAGCATCGATTAAAATTAAGGCTGCATTGGCCGTAGATGCTCCAGTAACCATATTACGGGTGTATTGTATGTGGCCTGGAGTATCGGCAATTATAAACTTTCGCTTTGGGGTAGTAAAATAACGGTAGGCAACATCAATAGTAATACCTTGTTCTCTTTCATCTTTTAAACCATCAGTAAATAAAGCTAAATCAACCCCTTCGTGACCTTTTCGCTTACTGGTTGTTTCCACAGCTTGTAATTGATCTTCAAAAATGGCTTTGCTATCAAAAAGTAATCTTCCTATTAAGGTACTTTTACCATCATCTACACTTCCTGCCGTTGTAAATCGTAATAATTGATTTTCTTTTATTTCCATTGTGCTACTGCTTCTTTATTTTTTTAAAAGTATCCTTGTCTTTTTCTGTCCTCCATCGATGTTTCGCTACGCTTATCATCGGTACGATTACCTCGTTCTGTTTGTTTCATTGCAGAAACCTCCATAGCAATTTTTTCTAACGTATCGGCATCAGACTCCATGCCTCCAGTAATAGTTATATCACCTAATGTCCTGAAACGGATTTTCTTGGTAACGATTTCTTCTCCTTCTTCCAGTTTTAAATATTCTGAAACTGGTATCCAAGAATCATTGCGCCATACTACTTCTCTTTCATGCGCGTAATACAAGGATGGTATTTCTATATTTTCTCTTTTTATATAATTCCACACGTCCATTTCGGTCCAATTGCTTATTGGAAAAGCTCTAAAGTGTTCACCTTCAAAATGCTTTCCATTAAGGATATTCCACAGTTCTGGACGCTGGTTTTTAGGGTCCCATTGTCCAAAATCGTCCCTATGCGAAAAGAAACGTTCTTTTGCCCTAGCTTTCTCTTCATCACGACGACCACCTCCAATGGCACAATCCACTTTATTGGTTTCTATAGCATCTAAAAGGGTAGTGATTTGCAATGCATTTCGGGTGGCATTCTTCCCTTTTTCTTCAGCTACACGACCTTGATCAATTGATTCTTGTACCGAACCAACAATTAATTGTGCATCAAATTTTTCTATTAAATCATCTCTAAACTGAATGGTTTCAGGGAAATTGTGCCCTGTATCCACATGCATTAATGGAAACGGTATTTTTGATGGATAAAATGCTTTTTTAGCTAAATGTGTTACCAAAATAGAATCTTTACCCCCGGAAAAAAGAATGACCGGATTTTCAAATTGCGCCCATACTTCCCGTAGTATGTAAATTGCTTCAGACTCTAATTCGTCTAGATAATTTAAATAATACTTGCTCATAGTTTCTTTATAATTCTAATTTGGGTTTTATTGCTTTCATTATTATTTCAACAGATTCTGAAACGGAAACCTTCGTTGTATCGATTGTTATAGTTGCGTTGTCAGGAGCTTCATATGGTGCGTTTACTCCAGTAAAATCTTTTATCAACCCTTTTCTTGCTTTTGCATACAATCCCTTTACGTCTCTTTTCTCACACTCTTCAATCGATGTATCAATGAAAATTTCGACAAAGTTAACATCTTTGACCGTTTTTTTAATCAATTCGCGGTCCTTTTTGTAAGGCGAAACAAACGCTGCCAATACAACTACACCTGCATCGACAAATAAATTTGCAGTTTCAGCGATTCTACGGATATTTTCGGTTCGATCTTCCGGTGTAAAAGCTAAGTCATTGTTAAGTCCTTTTCTAACATTATCACCATCTAAGGTATATGTATGTATTTTTTGGTTATATAGCTCTTGCTCTAATGCATTAGCAATGGTGGATTTTCCAGAACCAGACAAGCCCGTAAACCAGATAAGAAATGAATTGTGCTCTTTTAATTCAGACCTTTTCTTTTTGGTTATTTTAAAATCGTGTGGAATGATGTTTTCTTGCATAATTATTTACTTTTTTTCCCTAAAAAGAAATTTCTGATTCTTCCCAGTGGTAATCGTAACCAAATACGTTCGTGTATATAATATAATATAAACTTAGAAACCAACTCTGCTAAGGCAACATACAGCGCTATTTCATCAAAAGCATTTAATACTAGACCTGAAATAATAAAGGTTCCCGTTGTTGCAATAATACGCCAAGAAATGGTTTTGTATAATGTTTGGCGTGGGTTTACTTCTTTTCCAAGTAATATTTTTTGCCAAACTCGCTCATGTACATAATAAACAGCGAGTTTAATAAAAAATTCAAAAAAACCAATCTTTATGGCGCTGTCTATACTACAATTACCATTTAAGCAGGTAATTAACAAAACAACTAAAATAGTATCGGCCGTTGCAATACACCGCCAAGAAATCCCTTTTAATATACTCCTGTAATGTGATTCTTGTTTGTACTTACCCATACTTATTAGCTTCGGTTAGATACCAAAAACCAAGGGTTCAATAAATTTTCTTTATTGTACTGCAAAGGTTTGTTTGCAGGGAGCGCTGTTACGGTTACACCTACAGCCTGACAGATAGCATGCCCTGCTGCTGTATCCCACTCCATTGTTGGAGCATAACGAGGGTATAAATCGGCTTTACCTTCTGCAACCAAACAGAATTTTAGAGAGCTTCCTTTTGATACAATTTCCACCTCTTCATTTTCTGAAATGGCATCAATATACTTTTTTGTCTCTTCATTTAAGTGCGAGCGGCTTCCTACTATACGTGCTGTATCTTTGTTTTTCACCGGTTTTATTTCAGAAGCATTTGCATATATGTCACGTAAAGATGTATCATGATTTTCCAATTGAACTTTGAAAGCTTTTTTGGTGTCAACTTCAGTAAAGTATAGTGTTTTAAAGTCTGGAACATATAATACACCTAAAATTGGAATTCCGTTTTCAATTAGTGCTATATTAACCGTAAACTCACCATTCTTCTTTATAAATTCTTTAGTCCCATCTAAAGGGTCTACTATCCAACATTTATCCCAGTTTTTTCGTTCAGAAAACTTCATTTGTTTATTTTCTTCACTGATAATAGGAATATCGGTTTGTTTTAGATAAGAAATTATTATGTCGTTGGCACGTTTATCTGCAATGGTTAAAGGAGAGTCATCATTTTTTGTTTCCACTTCAAAATTTGAAGTAGTATAAACATTCATAATTTCTTCTCCCGCTTCTAATGAAGCTTTTATGGCTATATTGAGTAAATTCACTGTTTGTTTTAAATTAAAGTTTCACTTTTTATAATAGGTAAAACTAGTTTGCTATTTTGTTTTTAAGTAATGGATAAAAATGTCTAAATAAAATATAAAAAGCACCTATTAAAAATCCAACCAAAATAAATTGAAGGAGGATTAATACTCTTTTCGGCGATGAAGGTTCAATTGGTATAGTAGCAGGTTTTATAACCGTAAATACAGGAGTGTCTTTTTTTACGTTGAGTTTGGCCGTTTCAAGTTCTCCTGCTAATTGCGAATAAATATTAGAGGACAAGCTATACTCAGTCTGTAATTGTTCCAACCTATTTTGAGCTAAATTACTAATTACATTTACGTTTCGATCTTTATAATTTGCTAAAGCTGCTCTTTTACTAAAATAATCCTTTTCTGCTTCTTTAAAACGGTCCTTTATATATTCTAATTCTTGTTTACCTTTTTTAATATTATATTTAATAATAAATTCTTGAAGTAAATCTTGGATATTGTTTGCCAATTTAGCGGACGCTTCTGCTTCGGGAAATGTTGTTGAAATCTCTATAAAACCATCCACATCATTGATGTTTACTGAAAAATGTGAATATAAATATCCTATTTGATTATTTTCATATGAATTTAAATAAAAGGAAGTAGAGTCTTCGGCTTTTATAACCTCTTTACTAGCAGAACTTTCGAACAATCCTAAAACCTTACCCGGCAGACCTAAAGTATATGATTTTATAACACTCAAAGAACTTGTTTCTTTCATATTAGTTAAATAATATGAAATAGTAACACTGCTATCGCTATTTTTAACAGGTATTTTTGTTTTCAGAAGTTCTTTCTTGAAAGGTGTACTTTCCACAATTAGAGGGTAGTGCATTGGTAAAATGCTATTACTTTCACCTCCTCCAACGTTAATCCCCATCATGGATGCGATTCCACTAATTTTTTTACCTATTTTTTTTTCAGTTGAAAATTGAGCGATAAATGTAGTACTAGAAGTGTACTCTTTTGAGGATAAAATCGAAACTATAATTCCTAGGAAAAGAAAAATTAAAACAAAAAATATAAGCGTTCTTCTAGATCGATTTAATATTTTTAACACTTCAAAAGTATCAATATCAAATACTGACTTTTCTTCTGTTTTTTGATTTTCCATATTACTGAAGCAATCTATCTATTAAAAGTCCTAATGTTGTAAGACCTGTACTTATTCCTATAACTTCTTGTGTAGATAATTTATTTCTATTTTCCGGTTTGGCGGGTACTAAAATAGCGGCTCCCGGTTCTAGTTTAGGATAACTTCTAAAAAATAGAAAGTGTTTTGTAGCTGCTATATCTCCGTTAGCATACACTACATAGGTTTTTCCTTTTTTAGCATCTGTTGAAAACCCCCCAGATTTGCTTATGTAATCTTTTAATGTCATTCCTTTTTCAAAACGCACCAAGGAAGGCACCAATACTTCACCTTCTACTTTTACAGTTTGCTTAATAGAAGGAATTATCAATTGATCTCCACTTTTTAGTACTAAATTATGTTTTGAATCTTCATCCCCAATAATTTTCTCCAGATTAATTCCTACTCTAAATTCTCTTCTATTTTTTAGCGTTTCGTCTTCAGTTCCAGTTATTGCTTCTTTTTTAGCTAATTCTTCGAAAGTCTGTCGCTGTGTCTCCTCTTTGTAAAAAGGGTTTAATCTAACCAATGTGGCGCCTTCAATAAAAGCGTACTGTGTTATCCCACCGGCTCTTTCCAAAAGATCTGAAATTTTCTCATTCTTCCTTTCTATTGTATAATTTCCAGGATAATTAGCTTCTCCAGTAACTGAAACCTTTATTTGTTCAGAAAAACCTTTTAAATATCGAACCGAAACCCGATCATTTGGTTGCAGTATAAAATTTGAGCCATCTTCAAGCGTTAGTTTGCCATTTGCTGAAACTTTAAAGTTTTCGCTTAATGTTTCGTACGAATCGTCATCTACACGCCTATATATATCTATTTTATTTTCGTTGGCACCATCTGTAAAACCACCCCCTAATAAGACAAGGTCTTCTACAGTCATATTTTCAACATAGGGTATTGTCACTGGAGAATTTACCGCTCCATCTATGGATAAGGTATAATTTTCCGATAAATTATATTTGTTAAATACCTGAACCTTATCATCAGGTTTCAAGTTGATAGCTTTATTCCCTTTTAATACTTCTGAAACCGAAAAAGGAGTCACTGTTTCGGTAACGCCGTCCTCTGTACTAAAAAGCAATCCTCTTTCTAAAAAAGCCCTTTCAGTAACTCCAGCGGCTTTCTGAATCAAGTCATTTACTGTCAACCCATCTGTAAACTCATAGCTACCTGGACGATAAACCGCTCCTTCAATACTTATTCTATTTTCAAATTTATCTATAATTTCATTTACCGTAAGCACATCCCCATCTTGTAATGGTGTTTCACTCTCTTTATCAATAAGGATTTCTTTTACAACCCTTCTATCCCCTTCTATTCGTTCTAAAACAACTCGCTCTTTATAAGCGTTGGAAGTAAATCCACCTGTAAATTCCAAAAGATCATTTAAGGTTTCTCCTGGCTTTAGCTCATAAGTACCTGTACGCTTAACGCTTCCGTTTATTTTCACTCTTGAAATGTAGGGAGAGATGATAATTATATCTTGGTCTTGAAGTGTTTTATTTCCAACTTGCGAACCATTTATAAGATAATCATATACATCAAAATAGGTTATTTCATCTCCATTTCTAACCAATTTAATTTCCCTGAATGTACCTTGTTTTGTAGGACCGCCAGAAGCGTATAAGGCATTTAAAACTGTAGATAGAGCACTTAATGAATACGTTCCGGGTACTTTAACTTCACCAATAATATTTACTTGAACCGTTCTTACATTAACTAAAGAAATACTTAAAAAAACTTTATATGGACTGCTATCAGAGGCGTTAATACCGGAATAGATTCTGCTCAATTTTCCTTTAATCTTTCCGGTTGCATCTTCCAACGTTAAGCCGCTCACATAAATGGGACCAATATTTGAAATCCGAATCGCCCCTTGCCTATCTACTTTAGTATTGTAATTGTTTTCTGCAGCTCCCCATAAACTTATAGCAACTTCATCACCGGGACCCAATTCATAATTGGATGGAGTAGCCAAGTTCATATTAGGTGTAAAAGATATGTTTTGGTTGTTAAAAAAATCATACCCAAAAATGGGGTCTTTTGTTACTCCATCCTTTATTTCAGTTCCTGTAAAACCTATTTTTGGAGTATCTTTTAGTTCTAATGAATTATCAATCTGTTTCCCCTCCAGTACATTTGTAGAAGACCTCATTTCATTTAATCGTCGTTCAAATTCAGCTATTTTAGTTGGCGAAACTCCTTTAGCCAAGGCAATACCTTTAAGCTGTTGCATGGTATAGCCTTGTGCTTTTGCCTGTTGCCAATAGGATAATATTTGTTCATCTGTTAAATTCTCAACATCTGTTGCAATAATGGATGCAGAAGATATGTTTTGCGCATGGATATTAGGATTTGTTAAGCAAAACAAAAAAAGAAGAAATAATATAATTTGTTTACTATTAATATTCATATATAATGAAGTATATGCAAGAGTTTATTCCTCAATTAATCCGCAATATAATAATTCTTTATTCAGATAGTTGTATTCAAATTACAATTAAAAAAAATAAGAATTAGAATGTAACTGATTATCAACGTTAAAAAAAAACTAAACAGCCTATAAAAATTGCTGTCGTGTCTATGTCTTTGTAAATTTGATAAAAACAAAAAAATTATGAGCTATTTAAACTTAGACAAGGACAAAACAACTGCAACTGCAAAAGAACTAAATGTGCTGTTAGCAGATTATCATTTATACTATCAAAAGCTTCGTAACTTCCATTGGAACATTGTTGGAAGGAATTTTTTCGATCTTCACGAGAAATTCGAAGAAATGTACGATGACGCAAAATTAAAAGTAGATGAAATTGCAGAGCGAATTTTAACTTTACGTTTTCAGCCTGTAAGCAATTATACTGATTACCTTGATATGTCAAATTTAAAAGAATCTCCTTCTCGCACAGAAGATGCCAAAATGGTGAAAATTCTTTTAGACGACCACGGAAAAATATTAAATCAAATGCGGGCTGTAATCGATAAAGCTGAAAAAGCTGATGACGAAGGAACTATTGATATGATTGGTGCTTATATTGCCGATGTTGAAAAAATAAGCTGGATGTTAGATGCATGGTCTATGAAAGCTAGTGACAATCATCCCGAGGCATAATTAAATAAAACTTAAAATTTAAAGCTCGCTCTTTTGCGGGCTTTTTGTTTTTCTAATGGTTAATAGCTTATTTTAAGTGCAAAAGATAATCGAGTTCCTTCTTCTCCTTTAAATGCCGTAAAGCTTCCTACTATGGCGTTAGTCCATAAAACATCAAATCCGCCACCGTAGGCATCGTACCATTTTTCTGAAGTATCTCTTTTTACCCAAACACGACCTATATTGTACCCTCCACGTATTCTAACCGTTACAGGGAATAAAGCTGTTTTTATGGGTTGAAACGTATACAATAAATCACTTTTGCCTAAAAAGCTATTGAAGCCTTTAAATCTACCCTCACGGTACCCTCTTAACCCTGTTTTTGCTCCTAAAGTCGCTGTTTGGTAAAATCCAGGCCTGTCTCCTACTTGCAAATGTGTAGAAGCCCCAGTCTCCAAAACAAGCCTGTTATTACTTAATAGTGAATTGTAAAACAAAACGGAAGACTTTAAAAAGCCAGTAATATCATTCGATTTTAAATTATCAATCCCTCCTACTGCGGCAGAAAAAAACATTCCTTTAGTTGGGAAATAAGCTGCATCATAATTTTTATAGCTATAAGTAATTTCAGGAACAGCAAAGTAAGACCGCAATGTATATTCTTCTGCTGCTGCATCTAACAAGAAATTACTTTCATTATTAATTAACTTTATTGTATTTAGGTTCAATTTTAACTGAAAAAAACTTCCGTAATCTGTTTCCTTTTCAAGTGCTAGCCCACCGTGAATTCGTTCCATTTGAATACGATTATAACTTAGCCCTAAATCATCTTCAGGATTAATTGTTTCATTTCCGAAGCCAAAAAAGTTTTCAGTATAATCTAAAGAGGTATACCTACCATCTATCACAAAATTAAAATCGTTAACTACCGCCGCAAACCCTTTTAAAAAGTCAATATCAAATCCTGTGGTTTGAAAATTATAATCAAGTGAAATATTGGTTCTTTTGCTGTATGGGTTTTTTATAAAGTTAAACTTATCATTCGTGTAAGAAGCTTTTAAAGAAACTCCTGTATCGTTATTATACAGTGTTTTCAAGCTAATGGTACTGGCAGAAGATTTCTTCTTCGTGTAATCATAGCTATTGGCTTCATAAATATTAGTGGTTTTAAAACGGGCTCCACCTTTATTTTTTATTTCTACCTCATCATCTTTATTATCATACACTACAATTTTTTTTCCTTCTGAAATGTTATAAATATCATCATCTTGCCCTCCTATTAATCGTATTAAAATTGCTTTTTCTGCTACACCGTTTACTTCAAAAACATCATCATCGTCCAATCCATACAACCAAATTTCTTTTGTTTCTTCTGAGTTAAAAACCCTATCAAACAATACACCGCCTTTTTCCCCATCTTTTATTCTATAGGCAGTTATTTGTGTTTTTCCATTGGGCTGACGGTTTATAACAAAATGATCATCTTTATCGGTTCCTGTCAACATTTGAAATTTTATAAACTCGTGATAATAGCGTTCTACAATGTTTACAAGGTTTTCTTTTCTTTTTAGAAATGATTTTTTTATCTCGCTACTAGTTGTGTCTTGTACTTCCACAGGAAGGTCCTTAAAAGCGTTGTCTAAAATTTCTTCGTCAATTGCTTTCTGCATTTTTTTAGCTTCCTCAATCCAAGTTGACTTATCACTTCGTTTAATAAGGGCACGGTCTAACTTTGAACCTGCCTTATTAAACCAAGCGACATCCTTAATATCTTCGTTATAAATACCGAACTGATTTATTGAACCAGATAACTTTCTAAGTAA
>TARA_R100000306_G_scaffold51415_2_pt1 | contig 14949 bp, 19 predicted proteins | sample TARA_R100000306 | Tara Oceans TARA_R100000306 (sample SAMEA2620824) | marine metagenome | biome: marine biome (ENVO:00000447); feature: mesopelagic zone (ENVO:00000213); material: "saline water (ENVO:00002010), including plankton (ENVO:xxxxxxxx)" | depth 1000 m | reverse complement strand
CAGGATCGGTTGCTAGAAGAGCGTATCCATCCGCTTCAGATCCCCCTGTATCCACTCTCTTTTTAACAGAAGAGGCTGTTACTATAGTTCCACCCCTATCGGTTAAGAGTGAGAAAAGTCCAGGAACTATATTTCCTGTTTTAATCGTACCTCCTGTAATATTCTGAGCAGACCCCACGGCTACGATGGTCCTAGTACTATCTTCGTTAGAAATGGCTACCCTATGATTTATCGTAAGGGGCTTAAAATTTTCTGTTCCTATGGCATCTAGGATGAAAAGAACCCTAGACGCTGAGTCATCTTCAGGTTCATTTGGGTTAGGGGGTCTGCTCCCTGCCGCTACTACTGTTGCACCCTCGGCATCATCTATTATATCGGTGGTATCCCAAAATTCTACCGTTTGAGCTAGTGAAAGACTACCTACAGATTGTATATCGTCTACATATACATTAATACCACTTCCTGATACTAGTGGTGCCGTAGGCCAAACAGCATTTAACTCAACACTAAAGCTGCCGACACTAGAGAGACCAGCAGGTGTTATGTATAAAAATTGAACCGGTGCAAAGTTGGCAGTAGTACTAATATCAGTAAGTACTACTTCAGCGGAAGTCTCAATAGGCGATCCAGTACAATTTGAGCTAGTAAAGGTTTTCAGTACTAGTCTCATATCTTCCGTAACAGTATTAGCCATTTCCACTGAAATCCACATAAGCATAGAAGCATGACCAGACAAATTTACACTGAGATTGTGTCTCTGGAATATAGCTGTACCAGATGCAATATTATCTGCGGCAGAACCTGTAGCTAATTTGCAACTACCTAGACCCTCCTTTTTAATAGTAGTTTCGGATGCTGCGGGAGCTGCTCCTATGCCAGTAGTCCAATTAGCAGTAGAAACACTATCACAGGTGTCTATTGCTACGTTTGAGTGGTCAAGTGCTTGTATAGCAGTAGTCCAAGTACCAGTAGAACCCAGAGATCCAGGGACAAACTTATAAATAGTATTCTTTGTAAAGCCATATAGGACTTCCGTACCACTAGGTTTTTTGTATGTATGGAAGTGTAGAATAGGATCACCGCTTGGGACTGCATTAGCCATTCTACGACTACCATCGCGAACAGAGATATCCTTAGGAAGAAACCGAAGGTTCACGCCATCTACACACTCCTCTGGTCGCAAGGAGATGCCATTCCCATCAGGATTAACACCCTTAGTGGGAAGATATACTGCCTCAGGCGTTAGACGTTTTCTAGCCATTAAACTGTAAGACTCCTAGTAATACAATGGATACTAAGGGTACAGAAATCTGCACCAAAAGTTCTCCCTGCAAGAGTGTAACTACTGTCTGATGCACGGAATCCCGCCTTGACCACTAAGGTATTAGTCGCAGTAAGACCAATAAGACCGTGAAATCCATTATCAGCAACATATTTACTTACTCCATTAATAGCTATGGTTACTACGGGGTTCTCCTCAGTTCTAGTGAGCTCATTATGGTATAAGCCAACATCTATTTGATAGAGTCCCGTAAAGGGAGCAGTATAAGTAGGAGCTATATAATTAGTCCCTATATCATAGGCTTCAGTAAAAGATACATTATCTCCAGTCTGAGTAGTGATATCCTGATTAGCCGCAAGATACCCTGCAAAGGCCGCTGTTCCTAAATTGGTGGACATTTGTATTACATCATTAGCCCAACCTGTACTAGCATTTCCATCATTTATTACGAAAACGCCATTTGTAGTATCTATACCAAGACGACCTGGAAGATCTGGAATACCGCTATCTAAGAGGGACTTAGTGGTCTTTTTTACTGCGCTTACAAATCCTGGCCTATGATGACCCGCAGACCCAGCGTCGTCCTTAGAAACTCCTGAGCCCTCAGAAGAATACGCAAAGTGCTCTATGTCTTGACGTTCTTCTATTGCTGCCCACTGATCTCGGAAGAACTGGTCACTATCACTAATGAGGTCCGACCCTGCTGGTTTAGCTTTGTTGTAAGTGTATGCGTAGTTTGCCATAAGATCCTATATTCAAGGGTTTATATTGCTTCTCCAGTGTAGTCTCCACTAAAGGCTTGATTCGCGAGGTTCGCATAATGCGGAACTCCCTGCGTGGGAAAGTCTAGATCTGGCTTTGTAAGAATGGCCCCTACTGTTCTTTTAAGGCTCCTCTCATATCTGCTCATAAAAATTGAGTAATCATCTATCTGTTCTAGTTTTAAGAAACAATCTGCAACGGCAAAATTCTCCACTAGATCGTTCATGTACTCATCTAATGGATGGGCATTTCCCATATTGTTATCATCAAAGAGAGGTGGCCAAGCATTGGCATAAATAGTAACAGTGTAACTACCGTTTGGATACGGGTAGAATCTTACCTGAGACTGTGAAGAATTATTAACTCCGAACTCTATATAGTGGGAAGGATAACCAGGATTATTATTAGAGACATCAGGAAAAGCTCTAAAACGCTGACGAGCAGAGATCCGTATAAGAGTATTTACAGTATCCTCTCCTACCTTTTGAATGGTAGCAGCTAGGATGTTCTTTATCTTTATAGTATCAAGGTCAGTGTTAGTCGAAGGCATATTGTAGATGTAATTACTGTCCACTACATTTATCTGGGCAATTTCCTCTAACTCTTTAGGAGAATGCTTGCGTACTATGTCATAAAGAGCCCGATTGATAGAATCCCGTACAGCAGAATCCACCGACAAGCTGCCTATTTTGCCATTGTTCCGATCCCCGATATGACTCTTTACGGCATCCTTGAGCTCTGTTCCAGTTTTAGTTGCCATATCCTTTTCCTATAAAATAGTGGGGGGAGTTTAGCCCCTCCCCCCAAGGGAGTTAGGGAGTGATCCGAAGGTCTACCTCGAAGTATCCATTCTCTGCTGCTTGTGCAGTCCTAGCTATACCAATCAGAACACCTGTAGCATCAGTACCAGCTGCTACTTTGGGTGCGAACTCTCCATTCTCGGCATCAGCACCAAGAGGTTCACCAGCCGTAATTGCTTCCGCAGCTCGACCAATGGCTCTACCCCAAGTCTGAATCCACATGTGATCCCCAGCAACAGCACCTGCAACAGCAAGTCCCATAACAGTATTAGTCAGGGTGCTTGCCTGAAGGACCTCCTCTACATCATTCATAGAGAGATTACCCACAGAACTATTACTAAGAGCTAACTGAAGCGGATCATAGAGTTGCAAAAGACAACCATCTACAGCATCCGTTACATTATGACTCTTAATGCGCCTCAACTGACCCAGGCCAGTACCAGCAGTTACACTAACAAAGCCACCAGCATACTCGTTTGCAGCAATACCAGTGATATTCTCCGCAATCCGAATAGCGGTGTCCCCAATGCTACCACCTTCTCCAGCTATAGGTCCTGCTGCTGCCAGACCGAAATCCGTAGCTGCCAGAGCCTGATCATTAGACACATCCATCTCTACGAGGTCACCCATGTCAATAGTCCCATTAGCTTGAACTCGCCTAAAGGTCCTACCATCCTCGAATCGAAGGAAGGTTCCTAAGGAAGAAGTTCTTCCCTGTTCTACCTTCATCGAAGTATTAGCAATAGCATCCTCGAAAGGATTACCAGTCGCTAATGTTGATCCTCTATTTCCACTAATACCCATCTTCTTACTCCTTGGCTTTTACTACCATTTATTTTAAACCCTATTAACTCAGGGCTTAAAAAAGGGAGGGGCAGTACACCTACCCCTCCCCTAATCATTTTACGTTATTCCCGAAAGGAGAATATCGTGCAACACTCCCTGGTTCCGGAAGTTAGTAGCTACAAGATTTCCCCGGCACACGATTTGTGCGGTTCGATCCAGATACCTACCATCAAGCCATTTCCAAGGTGTCATTTCCATCCACAGACCAGGCTGAATCCTAAACTCAAGCGAACCAGAGTTAAGGAAATACATCCTATCCGAAGCTACTCCCGGACTCCAAAGGAGCTCTGCATCCTTATAGAACAGAGACCCGAATCCCAAGTTAGCCCTTTTAGTCTGTATCGGAGGTGTCCACTGGAGTACTCCAGAAGCCATGATTCCTCGTTCATACAGCTGGTACACCTGTCGAGAGCAGAGAATAAGGTCAGGACTTCTTCGAGGTCCCATTCCCTTGTACTCACTGCACCGATTATACATACTGTCCATTACGTCTAACAGTGTGGCAAACGGAGTTGGGTTCGTTCCCGATACACCATCAACGTCAGTAACCAGGTTATGTGTCCAGGTATTAGTTGAGCGAGTAATTCCCTGAACGGTTCCCGTAGTGGGAGTCGTGGAAATAAGCTCATCTAAGCCTGTCATATCATCCGTACCAGTAGCGCCAGTAATTAGGTTAGTCTCAAAGTAATCTAAGAGACTCATCCTAGTAGCGTCTACCAACTCCTCTACATAATCAAGGAGTTTTGCTGGTCCCATGTTCTGCGCCTCTTGCGTCCAGTAACGGGTAATAGAAGTACCAATGTTCTTCGGGTAAACAATCATTCTGGTCATGAACTCTTGGTCCGATACACCAAACTGATTGCCCTTACCAAAGGACTCGATATTCTGGTCCTGTTTCTCTGTACGCACAGCAACTTCCCAATGGGTTCCAGACAATGCCTTTTCCCGTATCTGGCCGCTTTCTTGCAGCTTGTTAAGGAAAGGTGTAATCTTGAAGACCTGATCTCTAACACCATCTACGATTGAATACCATGTTGAGGTAGTCAACGAGTCAATGTTAACGGTCTTTTGAGTTATCGTGCTAGCCATTTTTTTTCTCCTAAGAAGAAAGATCCTAAGACAACCAGGAATCTCCCTCGTTAGCTACTAATTCTTTTAAGTGTCTTTCGGCAGCATCCCGTGCTTTTTCGACATACACAGGTTTAGGGTTTTCATTTTCAAGTTCTTCATCAGCAGAAGATAAAGCAACCGAAGGGGGAGTCGCAGCGACCTTAGGTCGGGTTGTTCCCCCTTCTTTTTTGCCATCTCCTTCGTCCACTTTGTTAATGCCATTCGCGGCTTTTGCCTTATTCCAAGCCCTTTCTATATCTCCACCACCTTGGTAGAAAGTATTAAAGTCTTGGAATATCTTGGCGTATTCTTCCTGACCAACTTCTTCTTTCGCTTTCGCAACAAAGTCATTGATCTCTTTATCCTTGGCCTGTCTGTTAGTAGTCTCAACTTCGGACTTAACCGAGTTAACTCCTAGGTCCACCTTGCCATCTACATAGGCAACAAGATCTGCTGTGAGTTTATGGAATGCCTTTTCTATACTATCTGCAACATCACCCTCTTTATCGATTATGATGTTATCTGGCTTTCTCACTTCCCTTTTCTCCGGTACAGGAGGAGCTTCTTCTCCCTCCTGTACCACTTTAAGGCCGTGTTTAGCTGCCAGGGCATGTACCATTGCAGGGTCATTTGCTGATTCTACTATTTCTTCCCAGGTGGGTTTACTCGCTTTTTCTGGCTCTTTAGCCATTTTACACTCCTACTGTTTCTGTTTCTGCGTCTGGAGAAGAAGCATCGGCCTCTTCTATCTTTTCTGTTTCTGCCGCATCATTAGCAGCTTTTTCTGCATTGAGATACCTTACTTGGTCCTCTAAAACCTTGATCCGCATTTTCGCGATTTGGTTAGTAGGCCTGAGTTCTAGGAGATCATTATAAAATCCTACAATCTCTAAGAGTCTATCCCTATCGCTGAAGTTCTGATCCAGGGCTTCGAAAGCTGCCTCAGCCTTAGCAAGAGCCGCATTAGACTTATCCTCAGTCTTAGCCCAGCTAGCTTTCTTTTTAGCCATCGCTTCTTTAGTCTTCTTAGGCAAATAGACAGTCATATAATGTTGCCTAATAGCAGGGAGAAGCACTCGGATATGAGAGTCCTGAACATCCCCTTCTATCTCTACCTCAGGATTTCCATAGATCCCGTAGAGCTTGACCGTTACTGTTGCCACATGTTTATCAGGCATTTCCTGCCTCCTGTAGTTGCGGAAGAGCGTTTACCGTTCTTCCTACGTTTTGTAAATTTCCAGCCGCTATACCTCCTACATTGGGGTCTTGCAGTCTAGAGGCTTGATCATTCTGAAATTCCCCTAAGGAAAGTGGTTGATTGTTCCCGACAGGTAAGACTTTAGACACATCACCCCAATCAAAACTACTGACAAAGGACTGAATAAGAGGAAGAGGGTTAGCTCCGGGGAATTTAGTAAGGGTCTGTATGAGAGCCATGAGTTCTTCCTTCTTACGATCCCTAGAAATCGGTGCCATAGATTCAACATTTACCTTTGTGGTTAGTTGTGAAGAAATATTCTTAAACTTAGCGGGAGGAGCAGACACCCAATAGAGAGCACCATCTACTCCTAGGACTTGCATTACAATTGGCGCATTCCAGTTTTCTAGAATGTACTGATTATACTTAGAAACTATACCAGCAATATTGTCAGCCAGTTTGTTTCTTCGGGAACCAGTTCTAAGGAGACTTCGCTCTTCGACGATTTGAGCTTCAAACTTCGTTCGCCGTCCTGGAGCGAATGTACCAACCTGATTAGGTCCAGTTCCCGCTAGGAGTTGTGCTTCGTTGAGGATATCCTTTTTCTCCTCCCTAAATTCTAATTGTACATGAGGCTGGAGAGTCATAATTACGTCTTGTATCTTACGATCTCCCATGTTTTCTACCTCGATAACGGACATAGGATCGCCATTTATTAGCTTGTCCTTTTGTTCATCAGAGAGAACATCAGCCAGGACAAAGGCTTTTAGGAGTGCTACACGCCGCTGTTTTCTGCTGTCTCTCTTGATCTCATTCAGCTCTCTAAACTGTGTCTCGATATACAAGGAGTCTGGAGTTCCCCAGATAGTATCAGGGTCCTTATTGAACGTAAGGTGCTCAAAGGGTAGACCATCTATCTGGAAAGGGTCTTCTTCTGGTCCCATAAGGAACTCTCCAGACTCCGTGAGCCAGAACCACTCCTGCTTCTCAGCGTCGTGAACCTGATAGACCTCTTGGAAGCCATGCATATTAAGATCATCTTGCATCCACTTGTTACCTAGGGATCTCTTGAGCCAGTCAGGTACAAAGCCAGCCTGAATAAACTTCTTCCGTACCTTAGGCTTGTTCTTAAGAGCCTTTACGGGAACACTTAAAAGCCTAGCAGCCCAAGGACAATTCCTTATCGTCTTAGTTCCTGGCGCATAGATCATCCTCTTAGCGGGAACCATATCTAGGTAAGGCATATTAAACCGGCGACTCCTATCCATAAGGTTAGGAACATGAGGAAAGGCCATCTCCTCCTCAGGGGAAAGAATATTCTCAGGGAAGTCATACCCTACGAAGAAAGTAGCAGTATTAAAGAGAAAGGCCTCTAGAGCAGCTTGCTCACCGGCAGCTTTTATTTCTGTTTCATCCACTAGCCAGTTATCTATAGAGTCAAAGAAACTAGCACATGCTGTATATTGGGGACTCCTGGGGGTATTGACGATACCAGGTCTATTAAAGATAAGAGCTGGCATTGAGCTGGACGCAAACATATAGATAAGGTTAAAGTGCGGTTGCCGTGGGTCGACTTTCTTATTCGAGTACCACTCTTGGATGTTATTCCATCGCTTCTCATGAGCATGATCGTGACGAAAGCGAAGGCCCTTAACTAGGCGTTCTTTCCACCAGGCCCCGGAGCCTTTAAACTCTTTAGATACTGCCATTTTAGTGTCCGTTTAGTTTTACTAAAAGCATTTGTACTTGGGAGAGAACTGCGCTGTTCTCAGATATAGTGCTTACAGTACTAATATGCAGGGCTGTGAGTGTGTTTAAGAACCAATATGTAAGTAATGAAAGTACTGCTAACTGCGGTACTTGTTTTGCTATATCCCAACAATAAGCATTTCCATTTGACATTAGTCACCCATTCTCTTTAAGATGCTTATTAGTTTCTTGCGAAAGAACGCTACTGCGCCTACTGCTAGGAGTGCTAATATCCACCAGTAACCTACTACATCTCCTACGGTATGTAGGATATTATGTGCGGTATCGTGTGGAGCGTGTTCTATATGCTGTTGTTCCATATCATTCATCCGAAGTTGTAGAAATTTCAATATTACAGGTTCCACTAGAGGAACGATCAAGAGTAATATCCTTAGAGTGCATAGCGGCTGCGGTACAAGAGTCTGCTGTAGCTGTTGCAAAGTCCCGATCACCAAAGCGGTCTACAGGAGGAGTAGATGAGCTATCTCCAGAACTACCACGAACAGTATCTATAAGGCCTTGCGTTACGTCACCGCCATTACCTATCTGATCTACTGTTAGTCCCATGAGGAGTACACCTAAAAGGCTCTCCCCTGGATCACTTGCTACTTGCGTTCCTACGCTCTTTCCTATCTCAGTCGGTACTGTTACAAATCCCATAAGGCCATCACCCTTGGTCTTACCCCTGACAGCCATTATATCTACCCACATACCAAAACCGCCATCTTCACTTACTGTCCCGTTTACTAAAGGAGCCTCCTTTGCTAGTGCTTCTAGTACTAGTGGAACTTCCTCGTTTACCGGAGGAAGTAGATCTGGATCTATCTGCTGCGCGCATAGCAGACTGTTGTGACTTAGTGTGGCCGCGAAGAGCCATAGAATTACTCCTTTTTTCATATTATATACCTGCTGTGGTTGTACTGGTAGTACCAGGTTCTACTGGTATAACAGTAGTATGAGTCTCCTTGAATTGCTTACCTACATCGTTGGCTATTACTTGGAATGTTTTGATCTTATCATTTCCTATACAAGTGTCCATGTTTACTTTCAGTTGTGCATCTGTTGGAATTGCTCCACTCTTTAGATCTGCTATACAGCCTTTTATCGTATTAGAGCTAGCCAGCCATTCAGACTCTATGCCATACATTAGAAAATGCGTAAAAGGAAGCACTGTATTCGTAAACTCTACTATCCAAAAACATTCCACTACAGTAGGCCGTTCAAGTCCTACCTTTTCCTTCCACTGAATTGTGGCTAAAGCTACTGAGCTACTAAGGCTTAGTAACACTACCAGCTTGATATAAAACTTGAACATTTGCATCCGATACTACTTCACTTACAATTACGAGTTCATCCATACTGCCATCTAGGGCTTGGAAACTTTCAGAGGTTCTATTTCCAAAGGTAGTTCCTACTGTACTTGCTGTACTTGCGCTTGCACTTCCTGTTTGGTTGGTTCCATTTACCCAGAGATTTACTACATTGGCCGCAGTATGAGTCATAAGAAGATGATACCATTTTCCATTTATCATATTCCAGTCACCACCATCTACGGTGTAGGAACCATCATATATTGCTGCTAAAAATCTATCTGCATCCGATCCTGTTCCCAGGATTATTCTGTTAGCACTAGAGTGTGATACTGCTATACACGTTTGGTAGTTGTCAGTTCTGTCATTTGGTTTCATCCAACAGGAGATAGTAAACGCATTCGCTACGGATACTTCACTCATAGCTGTGGCACTATCCATATTGTCGTTTATACCATCATATACATAGTGGCCACCTACACCAGAGTTAAAGACAGCCCCATCTACTACCATGTTAAAAGCACTTCCTATTTCATTCGTTTGTGGGGTCTCACTTCTGCTAAAGTTGTAAAAGTATACTATATTCGGAACTAATGTCGTGCTCGTACTCGTAGTGCTCGTGGTCGTAGTATGCGGAGCAAGAGCCGCAATTACATAGTTTACTAACTGCGTATGTATTACTACATCATTTGTAACTACAGCAAGTAAAGCACGAAAGCGATTATCATCCCTAGTAAGGTGAGTAGCTCTAGTATTAGACTGAATCCTTGTTCCACTATCTACTGCTACATTTTCTGGGAATGCCCTAGATACTTCTGGAACTAGTAACAAGCCCATCAGTAACAGTAAGAAGGATACTACCGGTACCCCGTTCATTCGTAACGACAAAGTTTCCATTTATACCTGTTGGTTCTGTTATGTCACTTATACTTTGGTCTGACTGTTCGGTAAAAAGGTTTAAGCGCCTCATTATTTCTGGATCATCTAGGTTTCTTTCTTGATGGTCCTTGAAAAGGGAAATATCTATGTTGCTCTTAGCCAAAAGGAACCTCTAAGGACAGTTGACAAGCTATTAGAAAAGATCCACTTAGAATAATACCCTGATCAACTTGTAGTATATAGTCTACCATTGAACTAAAATATTGAAATGGATTGGAGCTATTTACTGTTAAGGTTTCCAGGGCTATACTTGATTGACTACCTATAGTAGTAGTCAATACAGCAGCTCCACCAGAACCTGCAAGATAAATTGCATATAGACCCTTTACTCGTTGCACCCTTTGGGTAGTATTTGTATGCGATATACCGGTAACCGTACCAGTTACAGGAGCTATAGGAGTCCACTTCATGTCGCGTTTTCTATTACTAGGGTATATAAATAGGTGCCAGCAGAATTCTCGTTTATTATTATGGTTTCTCCTGGTATGATAATATGATTTACTAGGGCATTAGAAACATAGGTGAAAAGGGCATTCGAACCAGCAAATGTATGAGACTCTAGGGCTGCTGAATTTCCCGCTATTAGACCATCTATAGTTATAACAGGAGTGCCTGAAGTAGATTCTATTTGTACCTGAGAGCAACGCTGAAGTTTCTGGGTGTTATTCGTGTAGGTAAAATCTGAGGTAGTAGTTCCTGCGCTACTATACACTCCCGCAAAGTTCCAACCAGTTTTTTCGTGTACGGCAGTCTCTAGGACTATTTCGTATTCGTAATTAGTATCTGCGGTTTGGTTCAGTACTATAGACTGTCCCACTTCTATGATATGGTGCTTTATATCATTTCCCGTATAGCCGTGATATTCGTCGTCTGCTGAAAAACTAAAGGTATCTAGTTCGACAGCATTAGTGGAACCTATCCTACCTGTAATAGCTAGAGTATTTGCTGAAGCCACTAGGTTTACAGCATGTACAGCAGCTAAGCGTTGAACTCTTTGAGTATTATTAGTATGAGTGAAATCTGCATCAGTGGGAGCAGAGGATCTTATTGTTCCTAGGTATTGCCAGCCCATCTTAATAGTCCTCTTTTAGGAAGTTAAATTCAAAAGGAGCATCCTCAAAACCAGAATCGACTCCTAGTGCTAGTTCGTAGGAATCTTGCATAGCCCCTGGCCTAGGACGACGTCCTTCTGACATTTGCTTTTCTTCTATTTCTTTTATGATGTTGTCCCAAGAGAAAGGATCGTAGGACTTAGAAATCTTCTTAGGTCTAGGGATATGTCGCTCGTTTTTAAGGGCCTTATAATGCATAGCGAAAGAGTCTAGGATATCTACGAGTCTGCCAAACGGGTATTGTCGGAGTTGCTTTTCTACACGGGTAGAGATACCTCTTACTAGGAAGAGTCTATGACCTGAGAAATAGGGAACTAGACCTTGGATTCGTATATCCTTAGAAGCCCTAGAGCGAAACGCTATAATGGGAACCTTAAGCTCCCGGCGTATCATCTCATCTGTTAGATAGAACCTAAGAGCATCTTGCCAAGCCGTAGCCTCTACTATAAGGGCCTTGGTATGTTCGGGATCTTCCTCTACTAGGTCTAGGCAAGCCTTTACCTGGTCTGCTGGATTCATACGGCCATGAACTGCGCGGTCCCAATACTGGAAGGGATGCCTACCATTCTTCATAACATGCTTTACTCTAGTAACGGCTGTCTCGCAAGCCTCATCTTTCTCAGAAATAGCAGGATCTATAGCTACAGAATAGTATCCCTCATCTGGTACCTCTCCTGGCTCAACGTAATGTATCCACTGATCCTGGAAAACCTTCATGGCCTGATCTATAGGTTTGTTCTGATACAGGCAACTCCAGATATATGGCCCTACATCTTTCTTAATCTCTTCTAGAACTTTAGGCTTATGAACCTTAGGAAAGTTAGGACTACCATCCTCTTTTTCCGTAGGCATATCAAAGACGTTCCAACCGTGGCCCTCTTCCTTAATGAAATTAACTAGATCGAACTCAGACCAACGAGTAGAGACTATTAATCTTAGATTAAAAGCGTTACCCCTAATCATAAGAGGTACACCTTGCTTGTGCCAGCCTACAGCCTTTTCTATAGTCTCTATAGATGGGGTTAGGATATCCATCTTAAGATCACTTTCGTCAGGGGCCGTAGTATCATCCTCTATGATAATATTATAATGGGCACCAATAAGCCTTGTGCCCACTCCAGCTGGAGTAAAGGTAGCCTCTGGCCAATACCTTTTCCTATTAACAGTAAGGCTTTCTGCTGTCCAGCCCTTTCCTGTATTATTAAGGAGATCTGGGAACATAGCTTTAAAGGCATCTTCCCTATCGAACATACCCTTGATGTCTGCTAGTTTGTTCTTAGCGTTGGTATAAGTGTTAGTAGCTATAAGGGTACGAAAGCCTGGGCAATCATACCTAGTCCAAGGATCATGTTCTTTGGGAAGAGTAAGCCAGATAGGAAGGAGTTTGGTGCAGAAAGTAGTCTTTAGAGTTCCTCGGCCCATGACAACCATAATCTTAGCGGAAGTATCTCCCGCAAGAAGAGCCTTCTCTATATTATGTTGGATAAAATCGCAAAGGTCTTGGTGGACTCCATCCTCGAACCAATCCTCCCCTTGGAAGATATTACAGAACCGTGCAAAGCTAGAAAGACAAGACTTCCTGAGAGCAGCTAAGGTAGGATCTGGGGGAATATACGCCATTAGCCCGTTACCTGCGGCGGCATCTCACGGGGTCCCTCAGTTCCCAGACACTTTGTAAGTAGTGACTCTGAGAGCTGTAACTTAATAGTCTTATAGTCATCATCTTCCTTAAGAGGTTCACTTCCTGCAATAGCCATCTTAGATGCTGTAAGCCTAGAAGAGCTAGTGGCTCCCTCATCCTCTCGGTCAAAATTGTCTATCTCGTATTCTACTCTGTCCCAGGATTTCCTCCGTAACACTTTTAACTTATGGTACTCTGGATCTCCTACGGCATCATCTATTAAGTCTGCTTCGATCTTCTCCTGAAAGTCTCTTACTATTCCCTTAAAGAGATCCCCTTGGGCTGTACGCTTCCAGGATTCTATCAATTTAGGATCTTCTATATAGAAACGCTTACATGCCATCTCCACACTAAACCCCAATGCCACCAATCGCGCTATTGCTCTTACTTGTGTCTCTTCTTTTTTCATAAAGGAAACGATCCGTTTTTAGCGTACATATAGGGTATTATAACAAGGAAAGGGGGTCAAGCTAAAAAAAGTCAAAAAGAACATCGCGAAAATTTTTCGAAAATTTTTTTTAGGTTAACCTTTATCTACTCCTAGATAAGAGACTCTTAAATAAAATTTCTGAAATTTATGACGGTTGCTTAATGAATAAAAAATAACCCCCTGGGCGATATTGGCCCCTATGCCTATTATTTGGTATATATATAAAACAGGAGATAGAATAGCAAAACAACTGTCAGCTTAGGCGTACCAGATAACGGCAAGGGTAACGTCTAGAATATATCTAATCCTACCGCTAAGATTACCGCTAGGGTACCGGGGTTTTCAGCCAGGGGGAGGATCTGAAAGTCTTATCACTTAAAGTAATAGTCTCGGCATAGTATTAGATATATTGGTGTTGGCATCTGTTGGCATCGACGCCAACACATAAACCCTTGGGTGCCAGGAAGTTATGCCAATGTTGGCATGTTGGCGTGTCTTAGCGTGATAAATCAAATATCACACCGGGGTACGCCAACATGCCAACAACCGTTAACAAACATTTAACGATATATTATAAAGTGTTAGTATATAAGTATTTATATATTTTCTTATTCGTTAAAGTGAGACAAAATGTCTCCTGCAAAATGCCAACATTACGCCAACAATGCCAACAAAGGGCTCTATTTGGCTTCAGGGAAAGAACTTCAAGCCAGGATTCCCATTTGGACAAATTGTCGCTGTGACAAAATGTCGCGTTGGCATACTTCGTGCGTTAGCATATACTATGCCAAGAAATCCCATTTTAGTGTGACAAATTACCGCACCAAAATAGCAAGAAAAAACTAGACAACCCGTCAACGGTTTGATAATTTGTTCGCATAGTTACGGCGAAAGCTAAGGAAAGGCCAAGCCGACAATCTCACAAATGCCAACCCGCCCCGGAGCGAACTTCGGAAAGTGGGAACGGCCAAACAGGGCAAAGCCCAAAACATAGGAAAGGCAAATATTATGGCATACGCTGTAGTAGAGACCAGGAAGTATTCAGAAAAAAGCAAGGCGCATGAGAACTTGCTTGCGGCTGGAAATACAGCCGAAAACATCCAAAAATGCATTCCATATGCATACTGGAAGGACACTAAACTGCAAGCTAATATGGATAGGGCAATCCAAGAAATTGGATCAATTAATGCTGAAGCAATCCAAAGCATGGAAGAAGGAGAAGACAAGGAGTATTTTCGAGCGGTCCATACGGCCAGCATGAAAATGCTTCAAGGAGCATACTTCTCAAAACAGATACAGTCTGATACCTCCTGGATCAGAAACTGCAAGAAAAACGGGGTAATCATCCCCAAGTCAGATACAGCATCATCTAATGATGTTACGATTCAGGGAAAACAAAACGACATGTAATAATCCAACCCCGGACCAGGATGGTGCTCCTTGTGTTCCATCCTGGTCCGATTTCCTTACCTTTTTCGAATTATGAAAACCGAACAACTAACACTTTTTCCACAAACAGAAAAAACGGAAGGCTCCGAACGTCGATACCGTTACCATGTTCGGAGTAAGGTCTTTTTCCAGGAGCACCCACAATGGCACGCGCAAGCTGGTCATTATCTATGGAAGATAGGTTGTTTTTCAGAACCATCAGAATTTCTACCCGCACGTCTAGGAGAAAAAGGTTTTTTGACCCTATCGCAAGAGGGTTATCGTTTTATAGAACCGGAGTG
>TARA_R100000306_G_scaffold56698_1_pt1 | contig 15066 bp, 10 predicted proteins | sample TARA_R100000306 | Tara Oceans TARA_R100000306 (sample SAMEA2620824) | marine metagenome | biome: marine biome (ENVO:00000447); feature: mesopelagic zone (ENVO:00000213); material: "saline water (ENVO:00002010), including plankton (ENVO:xxxxxxxx)" | depth 1000 m | reverse complement strand
CCACGTTAACGTGAGGCTTAGTCCGATCAAATTTTGCTTTTCCCACTTTTAATTCCTCTTTAGTTTTTGTGACGAGCCAGCCAGTTAAAATTACGTGCGAGCGCTAATGATGACTTTAGCGACGTTAGCAGGCGCTTCGCAGTACCGGCTAAATTCCATCGTATAAGTTGCACGACCTTGCGTTGCTGAACGAAGGTCAGTTGCGTAGCCGAACATTTCCGCAAGCGGAACCTCAGCGTCGATAATCTTGCCGCTATGTATGTCTTCCATTCCATGAATAACGCCACGCCGGCGATTTAAGTCGCCGACCACGTCGCCCATATTATCTTCTGGCGCGACCACTTCAACCTTCATTACAGGCTCGAGGAGCACGGCGCCACCATGATCGCGCAAATCCCGCGCAGCCAGACTGCCTGCTATACGAAAGGCCATCTCATTACTATCTACATCGTGATAACTGCCGTCAAATAATGTAGCTTTCAGACCGAGCAGCGGATAGCCGGCGATGATACCGTTTTGCATCTGTTCCGCAACACCCTTTTCAACCGCAGGAATATATTCCTTCGGCACTACACCGCCAGCAATCTCATTCACAAAGCAGAGACCATCATCATCAGATGGCTCGAAACGGATCCATACATGTCCGTATTGACCCTTACCACCTGTCTGCCTGACGAACTTGCCTTCGATTTCACAGATACGCGTTATAGCCTCTCGATAAGCAACCTGAGGCTTACCAATATTGGCCTCGACACCATACTCTCTTCGCATCCGATCAACGATGATATCAAGATGCAATTCGCCCATACCTGATATGATGATTTGACCAGTTTCTTCGTCGGTCTTTACTCGGAAAGATGGATCCTCTTGCGCAAGACGAGCCAGAGCAACACCCATTTTATCTTCGTCCGCCTTCGACCTGGGCTCGACAGCAACTGAGATTACCGGATCTGGAAAATCCATGCGCTCAAGCGTAATCTGATTATCAAAGTCCGAAAGCGTATCGCCAGTCGTAACATCTTTCAAACCAATCAAGGCCGCAATATCGCCTGCACGAACCTCAGCTATCTCTTCACGATTGTTGGAGTGCATCTGCACCATCCGACCTACACGCTCGCGCTTGGTCTTGACCGTATTGAAAACGGTAGCGCCCGACTTCAAAACACCGGAATACACGCGCACAAACGTCAACGTTCCAACATAGGAATCGCTAGCGATTTTAAAAGCGAGCGCGCTAAATGGCGCATCATCATCTGCAGCTCGCGCCCCAGCAGTCCCATCCGCCAGGACGCCCTCGATAGGCTTAACCTCTGTCGGGGCGGGCAGATAATCAACTACCGCATCGAGCACAGCCTGCACACCTTTGTTCTTGAACGCCGAACCACCTAAAACCGGCACAATTTCATTGGCAAGCGTGCGCGCGCGTATGCCTTCTTTTATCTCTGCCTCAGTGAGGTCACCACCTTCAAGATACTTTTCCATCAGACGATCGCCCGACTCGGCGGCCGCCTCCACAACTCGCTCCCGCATCTCTGCACAGATCTCGATCAGATCTTCCGGCACATCGTGGTAGTCGAAGGTTAACCCCTGATCCGCCTCGTTCCAGATTATCGCTCTCATTTTGATGAGATCGACGACGCCCCGGAAATCTTCTTCCGAACCAATAGTCATCTGCAGAGGTATAGGGGTTGCGCCAAGCCGAGACTCGAGCTGCGCCACGACGCGCTCAAAGTCCGCACCGGTGCGATCCATCTTGTTAACGAACACCAGACGGGGAACGTGATATTTGTTGGCTTGACGCCAGACGGTTTCGGTCTGGGGCTGAACGCCCGAAGAGCCACAAAGAACAACCACAGCACCATCAAGAACCCTGAGACTGCGCTCTACTTCAATTGTGAAGTCAACGTGACCAGGCGTGTCGATAATATTGATGCGATGCTCATCGAACTGAGCCTGCATACCACGCCAGAAGCAGGTAGTAGCAGCAGAGGTGATCGTGATACCTCGCTCCTGCTCCTGCTCCATCCAATCCATGGTCGCAGCACCATCGTGAACTTCACCCATCTTGTGTGAAAGACCGGTATAAAAAAGCACACGTTCGGTGGTAGTCGTTTTACCGGCATCTACGTGAGCGCAGATCCCGATATTACGATAGTTCGCAATCGGTGTTTTACGCGCCAAAGTAGACTCCGTTAAGCAATATCAGATTAGAAACGATAGTGCGAGAACGCCTTGTTGGCTTCAGCCATTCGGTGAACATCTTCCCGCTTCTTAACAGCAGCACCACGACCCTCTGCAGCCTCCATCACTTCAGCCGCCAGCCTTGCTGACATCGACTTTTCGCCACGCTTCCGAGAATACTCTACCAACCAACGCATGCTCAGTGCCGCCTGACGTGACGGTCTTACCTCAACAGGAACCTGATAGGTCGCACCACCAACTCGACGCGCCTTGACCTCAACCATTGGCTGTATCTTCTCGAGGGCAGTCTCAAAGATCTCCATGGCATCATTAGTGCCGGTCTTCTTGATAACAATATCAAGTGCACCATAAACAATTTGCTCGGCAACAGATTTCTTGCCAGCTTCCATAACGTGGTTGATAAACTTGGCGAGCTTCTGGCTCTTGTACTTGGGGTCAGGCAGGATTTCCCGCTTAGCCGCAACTCTTCTACGTGGCATGATAAGTCCTTAATGAGTATCTTCAGGTAATCCTGCCAGCAGCCCTGCGTATACAGGAGGCGCGACAGCCTTACTCTTATCTAAATAGATCCAAAGCGCTATATATTAGCTCTTAGGACGCTTTGTACCGTACTTTGAACGACCTTGTTTACGGTCATTCACGCCAGCAGTATCAAGAGTTCCACGCACGGTGTGGTATCGCACACCCGGAAGATCCTTAACACGACCGCCGCGGATCAAAACAACGCTGTGCTCCTGAAGGTTGTGACCTTCTCCACCAATGTACGAACTGACTTCAAAGCCATTGGTGAGTCGAACCCGGCACACCTTTCGCAGCGCCGAATTAGGTTTCTTAGGTGTCGTTGTGTAGACGCGAGTACAAACTCCGCGACGCTGTGGACACCCTTGTAACGCTGGGACACCACTTTTCTCGATTGGCCGAGACCGTGGCTTACGTACCAGCTGATTTATAGTTGCCATGAGGCTTACTCCGATTTACTAATACCCTCGAAAACAAGGGCACGGATTGTATAAGGGCGACTTGACAGAGTCAAGCGCCCCGAATTGGTTTACCTATCGGTTCAACTCAGCGCTCAGGGCCTGCACTACATCCGCCGCACTAACACTGGAATCCTTCTGGTTCTTCTTGCGCTTCCGTTCGGCATGGTAGGCTGAGCCTGTACCTGCAGGAATCAGGCGTCCAACCACTACGTTTTCCTTCAGACCTCGCAGATGATCCTTCTTGCCAGTAACCGCGGCCTCCGTAAGAACCCGTGTAGTTTCCTGGAACGACGCAGCAGAAATGAAACTTTCCGTTGCTAGGCTGGCTTTAGTGATACCAAGCAGCACCCTTTCGTAGCGAGCTTCTATCGTTTCCTTAATTCTGGCCGTATCGTTCTCTTCCTCGGCATGAACCAGCTCGACCTGATCACCCTTGATAAGAGAGGTATCGCCCGCGGCTGTAACTTCGACCTTTCGAATCATTTGACGCACGATGACTTCGATATGCTTGTCGTTGATGACAACGCCTTGCAACCGATAGACATCCTGGATCTCATTGATAATATACTTCGCCAGCTCACCTACACCAAGAAGGCGAAGGATATCGTGGGGGTTTGAAGGGCCGTCAGCAATGACCTCACCCTTAGTAACCTGTTCCCCGTCGAACACGTTGAGCTGACGCCACTTGGGAATCAGCACTTCATACGGCTCGTTATTGTCTGTCGGCGAGATGACCAGTCGCTTTTTACCCTTGGTTTCTTTACCAAACGAGACCAAACCACTGATCTCCGCCAGTATTGCAGGCTCTTTTGGCTTACGCGCTTCGAAGAGATCAGCAACTCGTGGCAGACCACCTGTGATATCGCGCGTCTTCGAACTTTCCTGCGGAATACGGGCGATAACGTCGCCGCCCTCAAGCATGTCGCCATTTTTCAAACGCAGCTGGGCATTGGCCGGCATGAAATATTGGGCAGTGGTATCGGTACCAGGGAAATTCATTTCATTGCCAGCTTCATCCAGGAGCTGTATCAATGGACGAATATCCTTACCAGCAGCAGGCCGATCTTTAGGATCGATAATCTCGATACTGGAAAGACCCGTCAGCTCGTCGGTCTGGGTCTTCATAGTAATGCCTTCTTCCAGGCCCACGAAGGTCACCTTACCACCAACTTCTGTGATGATCGGGTGAGTGTGTGGATCCCATTTGGCAACAATACCACCAGCCTCTACCTGCTCACCATGCTTGACACTTACCTCTGCACCATAAGGCAGCTTGTAAGACTCTCTCTCGCGCCCGGCCGCGTCAGCAATGGCCAATTCAGAGGAACGGGAGACCACGACCAACTTGCCGTTCTTGCGCTCGATCGACTTCATATTGTGAAGGCGCACTGTTCCACCGTGCTTGACCTGAACATTGTCCACCGCCGACGATCTTGAAGCCGCTCCACCTATGTGGAACGTTCGCATCGTCAACTGTGTGCCCGGCTCTCCGATTGACTGGGCCGCAATAACACCAGCAGCCTCGCCTACGTTCACGAGATGTCCGCGCGCCAGGTCCCGTCCGTAACAGCTCGCGCAGATCCCATATTTCGTTGTGCAGAATATTGGGGAGCGCACGTACAGTTCATCGACGCCCGCCTGCTCGAGCTTTTCAACAGCCGCCTCGTCAAGCAGAGTTCCCGCAGGAAGAACTACGTCTTTGGCGTTGGCTGCAGAAAACGCATCTGCAGCAGTAACACGGCCAAGAACTCGATCCCCGAGATTCACCACGACGTCACCGCCCTCGATGTGAGGCGTAACGAGAAGTCCCTGATCTGTACCGCAATCAACTTCTGTGACGACAACGTCCTGAGCCACGTCGACCAGACGTCGTGTAAGATATCCAGAGTTGGCAGTCTTCAATGCCGTGTCTGCGAGACCCTTTCGAGCACCGTGTGTCGAAATGAAGTACTGCAGAACGTTCAGGCCTTCCCGAAAGTTAGCCGTGATTGGAGTCTCGATAATGGAGCCGTCCGGCTTAGCCATAAGTCCTCGCATACCAGCCAACTGACGAATCTGGGCAGCTGAACCTCGGGCACCTGAGTCCGCCATGATGTAGACCGAATTGAAGGACTCCTGGTCTACCTCGACACCTTCCTTGTTCACGACCTTTTCGGTTCCCAATCTGGCCATCATCGCCTTGGAAACCTTATCGTTCGCTCGTGACCAAATATCGATAACCTTGTTGTACTTTTCACCGCCGGTGAGCAGACCCGAAGCAAATTGACTCTCAATTTCTTTAACTTCGTTGTCGGCAGCTTCGATGATCTTTGCTTTTTCTTCGGGAATAACAAAATCGTTAACACCGATAGAGGCGCCCGACACGGTCGCATAACTAAAGCCGGTGTACATAATTTGGTCGGCAAAGATTACGGTTTCTTTCAGACCTACCCGGCGGTAGCAGGCATTGATAAGCTGAGAAATGGCTTTCTTCTTCATTGGCTGATTAACGAGCTCGAACGGAAGCCCCTTCGGCACAATGCGATAGAGCAGAGCACGGCCCACCGTGGTATCCACCAATTTCATTACGTCGTGATGGACACCTTCACTATCGATGCTCGTTTCACTGATCCGCACTTTCACACGCGCCTGAAGATTAGCCTTTTTGCTGCCATAGGCGCGCGTGAGCTCGTCCAGATCACTGAAAACCATGCCTTCACCGGGGGCATTTATTCGCTCTCGTGTCATGAAATACAGACCGAGCACAACGTCCTGCGACGGAACAATGATCGGGTCCCCGTTAGCAGGTGACAGTATGTTATTGGTCGCCATCATGAGCGCGCGAGCTTCGAGCTGAGCCTCGAGCGTCAACGGCACGTGAACAGCCATCTGATCGCCATCGAAGTCGGCGTTGTAAGCTGTACAGACAAGTGGGTGCAGCTGGATAGCTTTACCCTCGATCAGGATAGGCTCGAACGCCTGAATACCGAGGCGGTGCAGCGTGGGTGCCCGGTTCAGCATAACTGGATGCTCTCTGATGACTTCATCGAGAATATCCCAAACGACGGCCTCTTCGCGCTCGACCATTTTCTTGGCGGCCTTGATTGTAGTCGCCAGACCACGGTGCTCCAGCTTGCTGAAGATGAAAGGCTTGAAGAGCTCTAACGCCATTTTCTTTGGAAGACCGCACTGATGCAGACGCAGTGTCGGACCAACAACGATTACCGAGCGGCCTGAATAGTCAACTCGCTTACCCAGAAGGTTTTGACGGAAACGGCCCTGCTTACCTTTGATCATGTCCGCAAGCGATTTCAACGGACGCTTATTAGAGCCAGTGATAGCTCTTCCACGACGGCCGTTGTCCAGAAGCGCATCGACTGCTTCCTGAAGCATTCGCTTTTCGTTACGCACGATAATGTCTGGCGCACTCAACTCAAGCAGACGCTTTAAGCGATTATTTCTATTGATCACCCGACGGTAGAGGTCATTGAGATCGCTTGTCGCGAATCGACCGCCGTCGAGCGGCACCAAAGGACGCAAATCGGGTGGCAGAACAGGTAGAACTGTCATGATCATCCACTCGGGACGATTTCCTGACTCTGCAAACGCTTCCAGCAGCTTGAGACGCTTTGAAAGCTTCTTGATCTTGGTTTCAGAATTTGTGGCGGGCACTTCTTCACGCAGCCGCGCAATTTCTTCGTCCAGCGTAATATCGGCAAGTAGTGCCTGAACCGCTTCGGCACCCATCTTTGCGTCGAACTCGTCACCGAACTCTTCAAGAGCTTCATAATACTGCTCATCGGACAGCAATTGCCCACGCTCAAGCGTAGTCATCCCAGGCTCGATCACGATGAAGGATTCGAAGTAGAGGACCCGCTCGATGTCACGCAGAGTCATGTCCAGCAATAGGCCAATGCGTGAGGGCAGAGATTTGAGAAACCAGATATGAGCTACGGGCGAAGCAAGTTGAATGTGACCCATCCGCTCGCGTCGCACACTCGAAGGCGCGACTTCAACGCCGCACTTCTCACAAATAACACCACGATGCTTGAGGCGCTTGTACTTTCCACACAGGCACTCGTAGTCCTTTGTGGGACCAAATATTTTTGCGCAGAAGAGCCCGTCACGTTCCGGCTTGAAAGTTCGGTAGTTGATGGTTTCCGGCTTTTTTACTTCTCCATACGACCAGCTTCTGATCATTTCAGGAGAAGCCAGACCAATGCGAATACTGTCGAATTCTTGAGTATGGTTCTGGTTTTTAAGAAGATTTAGCAAATCTTTCATTAGCGAATGCCTCTGGCGTCTGAGTCGGCGACGATGCGACGTCGCCGACATACAATTTCAACCCGTCAATTCTGAGCCTGCTGGCGCATTTCACTGCGCCGCATGCTATTCGCTCTCTAATTCAATATCGATACCAAGTGAACGGATCTCCTTCACAAGAACGTTAAACGATTCCGGCATACCTGGCTCCATCCGATGATCCCCGTCCACAATGTTTTTATACATTTTGGTTCGGCCGTTCACGTCATCCGACTTAACTGTCAGCATTTCCTGAAGCGTGTAAGCCGCACCGTAGGCTTGCAACGCCCAGACCTCCATCTCTCCGAACCGCTGCCCACCAAACTGAGCCTTACCACCAAGCGGCTGCTGAGTAACGAGGCTGTAGGAGCCGGTAGAACGAGCATGCATCTTGTCGTCAACGAGGTGGTTGAGCTTTAGCATATACATGTAGCCAACTGTGACCTGACGCTCGAAACGATCACCTGTTCGACCGTCATACAGCCAGACCTGACCAGAGTCATCCATATCAGCAAGCTTCAGCATTGCCTTGATTTCGCTCTCTTTCGCACCATCGAATACAGGTGTGGCCATTGGAACACCACCCGTGAGATTACGAGCCAGCTCAAGAATCTCATCATCGTTGAGTTCATCAAGATTTTCCTGGCGTCCACCGATAGTGTTGTAGACCTCGTTGAGGAATTTCTTGATCTCGCCGACCTGCTTTTGTGCCTCAAGCATCTTGTTGATTTTATGGCCAAGCCCTTTCGCCGCCGCACCCAAATGCGTCTCAAGCACCTGCCCAACGTTCATCCGCGATGGAACGCCTAGGGGATTGAGAACGATATCAACAGGGTCACCTGTTTCGTCATAAGGCATGTCTTCGATGGGCATGATGGCAGAAATCACACCTTTGTTACCGTGTCGTCCAGCCATTTTGTCACCCGGCTGGATTCTACGTTTGACAGCGAGGTACACCTTAACAATTTTGAGCACGCCGGGTGCGAGATCGTCGCCAGACTGAAGCTTGCGCTTCTTGTCTTCAAACCGCTCTTCGACACTGGCCTTACGCTGCTTCAACTGAGCGTCAGCTTTGTCGAGCAGTTCGTTAAGCTCATCACTATCCATTTTGAGCTTGAACCACTCATCCTTTTCAAACGCCTTGAAATGAGCTTCGGTAAGTTCGTCGCCCTTTCGCAGGCCAGGTCCACTGAGCACTTTCTGCCCAGTAAGAGCCGACCGAAGTCGCTCGAACGTAGCGCCTTCTACAATCTTGTATTCGTCGTTCAAATCCTTTTTAACTTTGGCAAGCTCTGCGTTCTCAATTTCCAGGGCCCGCTGATCCTTCTCTACACCGTCGCGGGTGAACACTTGGACGTCGATGACTGTTCCACGCGTACCGGTTGGCACACGAAGGGAGGTGTCTTTCACGTCGGAAGCTTTTTCACCGAATATTGCCCGCAGCAACTTCTCTTCTGGCGTCAACTGAGTCTCGCCTTTGGGCGTCACCTTGCCTACCAGAATGTCACTAGGTTCAACTTCAGCGCCGATGAAGATAACACCACTATCGTCAAGCTTGGCCAGCGCGCTTTCACCGACATTTGGTATGTCAGCTGTCACTTCCTCTGCGCCGAGCTTGGTATCACGAGCTATACAAGTCAGCTCTTGAATATGAATGGTGGTGAAACGATCCTCCTTAACTACTCGTTCAGAAACGAGTATCGAGTCTTCGAAGTTATAGCCATTCCAAGGCATGAATGCGATGCGCATATTCTGACCCAGCGCGAGCTCGCCCATATCCACGGACGGACCGTCTGCAAGCACGTCACCGCGACTAATGCGCTCACCTTCGCGCACTAATGCGCGTTGATTGATGCAGGTATTCTGGTTGGAACGCTGATATTTGATGAGGTTATAGATGTCCACACCTGCATCTGTTGCGTCGGTTTCATCCCCATCTACCCGAACCACGATTCGCCCAGCATCGACACTGGCAATTACGCCACCTCGCTTAGCGACCACGCATACACCCGAGTCCTGAGCTACATATCGCTCGAAACCTGTGCCTACCAGTGGCTTCTCGGCGATTAATGTGGGCACCGCCTGTCGCTGCATGTTCGACCCCATCAGAGCTCTGTTGGCGTCATCGTGCTCAAGAAATGGGATAAGAGATGCCGCCACCGATACAACCTGCCGGGGCGATACGTCCATATAGTCAACGCGCTCAGGAGGCATGACCGTAAATTCATTCTTATGTCGTACGGTAACCAGCTCGGAAACAAGGCGATTGTCCGCATCAAGCTCGGCATTCGCCTGGGCGATAACAAACTCGCTTTCCTCGATAGCTGAAAGGTAGTCGATCTGCTCTGATACCACGCCGTCAATCAATTTACGATATGGACTCTCCAGAAAACCGTAGCTGTTGGCACGCGCATATGTCGCAAGACTATTGATGAGACCGATGTTTGGCCCTTCCGGCGTTTCGATTGGACACACCCGACCGTAATGCGTTGGATGCACGTCTCGCACTTCGAAACCTGCTCGCTCTCGAGTGAGACCACCTGGCCCCAACGCAGAGACACGGCGCTTGTGCGTGACTTCCGAAAGCGGGTTGTTCTGATCCATAAACTGCGAGAGCTGGCTTGAGCCAAAGAACTCTTTAACCGCGGCAGCAACTGGCTTCGCATTGATGAGATCCTGAGGCATCAGGCCTTCAGACTCAGCCATGGACAAGCGCTCCTTAACAGCACGCTCAACCCGAACAAGTCCGACACGGAACTGGTTCTCAGCCATTTCTCCAACTGAGCGAACGCGACGGTTTCCGAGATGGTCAATATCATCGACCTCCCCTTTACCGTTTCTGATATCGATCAGAGTCTTGAGCACGTCGATAATATCGTCTTTGCTAAGGACTGCAGACTTCGGATCGTCTTCACCATCGCTGTCTCTGCCCAAACGACGGTTAAACTTCATTCTGCCGACAGTTGAGAGATCGTACCGATCTTCAGAAAAGAAGAGATTGTTGAACAGGTTCTCAGCAGACTCTTTAGTAGGCGGCTCGCCAGGACGCATCATCCTGTAGATTTCGACCAAAGCTTCTAACGGCGTTGAAGTGGGGTCGATATTCAGTGTATCTGAAATGAATGGACCGCAATCCAGCTCGTTTGTGTAAAGGACTTCCAGACTCTTTAGAGCACTATTCGCTCTGATCGTCTGCAATAGCTCAAGGGTTATCTCTGTGTTACTGGCAGCAATCAATTCGCCAGTAGATTCATCGATAATATCTTTTGCCAGCACTCGCCCAACCACATACTCGGCTGGCACTTCAAGCAAATCAATGTTGCTCTTCTCAAGCTGACGCACGTGCTTGGCGGTGATCCGGCGGCCTTCTTCAACCACAACAGTGCCGTCAGCGTCGCGAATTTCAAACGTCGAAAGCAAGCCACGAAGCCGGTTTGGGATCAGCTTGAGGAATGTCTTCTCGCCTTCAAAATGGAAGGTGTCAAAATCGAAGAACAAGTCCAGCATTTCTTCACTGGTAAACTCCAGCGCGCGCAATAGTATTGTCGCAGGAAGCTTACGGCGGCGATCTATTCGAACGAAGACTGCATCTTTGGGATCAAACTCAAAATCGAGCCAGGAGCCACGGTAGGGGATAACCCGAGCTGAATAGAGAAACTTACCTGAGCTGTGAGTTTTGCCCTTATCGTGATCGAAGAATACGCCCGGCGAGCGATGCAGCTGGGACACGATAACGCGCTCAGTACCGTTGATAACGAAGGTACCGTTTTCAGTCATCAGGGGTATTTCACCCATATAGACTTCCTGTTCCTTGATATCTTTTATTGCCTTACTGGCTGAGTCTTTATCATAAATGATAAGACGAACTTTCACTCGCAACGGTGCCGCGTAGGTTACCCCACGTACCTGGCACTCGGTCACATCAAAAATTGGTTGGCCAAGTCTATAACTTACATACTCAAGAGCAGCGTTGCCGCTGAAACTTGCGATGGGGAAAACTGATTTGAAAGCCGCATGGAGGCCAATGTCCTGACGCCCTTCCGGTGCCCGGTCTAGTTGAAGGAAATCGAAATATGAATCGAGCTGAATCGACAATAGATAAGGAACTGCCATTGCGACAGGCAATTTGCTAAAGTCTTTTCGAATTCGCTTCTTTTCGGTATAGGAATAGGTCATTCGCGTTCCCCAGTTTGCTCTCAACTGAAATCTGCTAGTAATTCAGAGGGTTCTTGGCTGATACCCTGCCGCTGTGCGATAAAGTCGCAGGCAGGCAAAAAGGAAAAGCCGGCGCACAAGCGCCGGCCTCGCCAATCAGCGATAGACAGGTATTCGACTTACTTAAGCTCGACAGTAGCGCCGGCTTCTTCGAGATCTTTCTTCGCTTTTTCTGCATCGTCTTTCGAAAGTGCTTCCTTGATCGTAGAAGGCGCACCGTCGACCAGGTCCTTGGCTTCTTTCAGGCCAAGTCCAGTGATCGCTCTTACAGCTTTGATGACGTTAACTTTCTTATCACCAGTTGCCTTCAAAATCAAATCGAATTCAGTCTTTTCTTCTACAGCTGCAGCTTCTCCGCCAGCAGCTGGAGCAGCAGCAACAGCCGCAGCAGCAGATACACCGAACTTTTCTTCCATAGCTTCAACCAGTGCCACAACATCCATGACACTCATTTCAGCAATTGCATTCAAGATATCGTCTTTTGACAATGACATACTTTGTTACTCCAAACCTATACTGTTAATTAACTAAGCCGCTTCACGTTTCTGATCACGAACTGCTGCAATAACGCGTGTTATCCGGCCAGGAATATCATTCATGGTCATCGCCAGCTTGGTAACAGGTGCCAACATGACAGCCATAACCAACGACAATGCCTGATCTCTGGTCGGCAACTTGGCAAGACGATCGATCTGGTCAGCTCCGAGGAACTCACCGCCGACAGCCAGGCCACGCACTTCAAACTTCTCATTAGTCTTAGCAAAATCCTTGCAGAGCCGTGCGGCTGCGCCTGGATCTTCCATAGAAAATGCGAGAATGCTTGGACCTGTAAAAGCTTCAATAGCGCAAGCGTACTCCGTACCCTCAACAGCGCGACGCGCCAGGGTATTTCTCACGACACGAAGGTTGACGTTTTCAGCCCTCGCTTTGGCTCTCAATGAGGCCATATCGTTAGAAGTAACACCACGATAATCAGCAATTACAAGGGAAAGTGCCTTGCTTGCAGTTTCGTTAACTTCAGCGACAATCTCTTTCTTTGTTTGAAAACGAATTGCCACAGATAACTCCTTCATCAACCGGAAAAACCGGCAAACATACTTTGCTCCGAAGAGCGATGACAACGGCGTGTTAACACTTGGTTTGACAGCCGCCTGCGCAGGAAATTAAGCCGGCGAACCAGCACCTGCGGTCTTTGACGACCAGAGCAGACTTCGAGAAGCCCGCTCAGAGCCACCAAAATACCAGATCAGTTATACCGCGAAGGACGACTGATCCAGATTCAAGCCTGGCCCCATTGTCGAGGACAGGACGATTTTCTTAAGGAAAACGCCTTTTGCCGCAGCAGGCTTGGCCTTTTTCAAGTCAGCCACGAGCGCTTCCAGATTCCCTTTGATCTTATCGGCGTCAAAACTGACATTACCGAGCGGAGAATGGATAATTCCGTTCTTGTCGGTTCTGTAACGAACCTGGCCAGCTTTTGCGTTCTTAACAGCGGTTTCTACGTCAGGAGTCACTGTGCCAACCTTAGGGTTTGGCATCAGACCGCGGGGACCCAGAATCTGTCCGAGCTGACCGACAACTCGCATCGCATCGGGAGAAGCGATCACGACATCGAAGTTAAGATTGCCAGCTTTAACCTGCTCAGCCAGATCATCCATACCAACGATGTCTGCACCAGCGGCCTTGGCTTTATCTGCATTCGCCCCTTGCGTGAACACGGCAACCCTGACTGTTTTGCCAGTACCGTTCGGAAGCACAGTGGCACCACGGACGACTTGATCAGATTTTCGGGCATCGACACCGAGGTTAATACTGACATCGATGGACTCACTGAACTTGGTGGTCTTCGCAAGGTCAATCAACAACGCTACAGCATCATCGATCGCGTACTGTTTACCCGCGTCTACACGCTCTTTGATCTGCTTCTGCTTCTTAGTCAATTTAGCCATGTTACAGACCCTCCACGATAAGGCCCATACTACGAGCAGTACCCGCAATAGTTTTAACCGCAGCATCCATATCCGAAGCAGAAAGATCAGGCATCTTCATAGTTGCCACTTCTTCAAGCTGCGCTCGATTAACGGTACCGACCTTTTCCGTATTTGGGCGACCAGAGCCACTCTTCACGCCAGCAGCTTTTAACAGCAGAACTGCAGCAGGTGGCGTCTTGGTGATGAATGTGAAGCTTCTGTCGCTGTAGACCGTAATAACAACAGGGATTGGCAAGCCAGGCTCTATATTCTGAGTCTGCGCGTTAAATGCCTTACAGAATTCCATGATGTTAACACCGTGTTGACCCAAAGCTGGGCCGACCGGGGGACTTGGATTCGCCTGGGCTGCTTTGACCTGCAGCTTGATATAGGCTTTTACTTTCTTAGCCATACTCTCTCCATGGGTACAAACGCATCTCTGCTCCCCGCTTTAGAAACCTTGGTTTCCATTGATGACACTGGTTGCCCAGCTATTTAATCTTTTTCGACCTGAGAGAACTCCAATTCGACCGGTGTAGAACGCCCGAAAATGAGCACAGCAACTTTCACTCGGCTCTTGTCGTAGTCCACTTCTTCAACTACGCCATTGAAGTCAATGAATGGCCCTTCGGTGACCCGGATGACCTCGCCAGGCTCAAACAGCGTTTTCGGCTTTGGCTTATCGACCCCACTCTCAACCCGACGCAGTATGATGTCCGCTTCCTTATCACTGATAGGAGCCGGCTTGTCGGGAGTGCCTCCGATAAAACCAAGAACTCGCGAGGTCGACTTAACCAAATGCCAGGCTTCTTCACCCATTTCCATTTGGACCAGAACGTATCCTGGGTAGAACTTACGCTCGCTCTTGCGTTTCTTGCCCTCCTTCATCTCGACGACTTCTTCAGTCGGGACTAGGACGTCGCCGAACTTGTCTTCCATTCCGCTGAGCTTAATTCGCTCAAGCAAAGCACGCATGACATGCTTTTCATATCCGGAGAAAGCTTGTACGACATACCAACGCATAAATAATCCTTAGCCGATGACGCCTGAAACAATCCAACCTATGAGCGAGTCAATAGCCCAGAGGATAAGCGCCACAATCAAAACAAATGCGATGACGATCAGGGTAGTCTGAGTAGTTTCCGGCCGGGTTGGCCAGACAACTTTTCGAATTTCCAGACGAGCTTCCTTCGCAAGAACAAGGAACGCTTTTCCTTTACTTGTTTGAAGAGCAATGAGCGCAGCTACAACCGCCAAACCGACAAGCGCTAGGACGCGATACAACATGGACTCAGTTTGGAAATATGAATTTCCTGCCACGCCTACCGCAATTAACAAAACAACAAGAGTCCACTTGATAATATCAAGTGGACTCGATTTACTTTCCACAGAAGTGCTCATAATTATCAGAATTAAGG
>TARA_R100000306_G_scaffold62534_1_pt1 | contig 15173 bp, 12 predicted proteins | sample TARA_R100000306 | Tara Oceans TARA_R100000306 (sample SAMEA2620824) | marine metagenome | biome: marine biome (ENVO:00000447); feature: mesopelagic zone (ENVO:00000213); material: "saline water (ENVO:00002010), including plankton (ENVO:xxxxxxxx)" | depth 1000 m | reverse complement strand
AGGGTGGCGTTGCCGCCGTGACTGAAGCCAGCGACTCCTTCGAGAAGCATATAGATGACACCATGCAAGCCGGCGCAGGACTATGTAAACCGGAGCGTGTAGCACAGGTCGTTCAGCAGGCGCCGGAAATGATCAGCTGGCTTGTGAGTCAGGGCGTCAAGTTTGATCATGAACTCGAAGCGGCGGTGAAATCCTTCCATCTTACGCAGGAAGGCGGGCATAGCCACCGACGCATTCTGCATGCTGCCGATGCCACTGGCCAGGCCGTTGGTAGCGCCCTGGCCGCCGCGGTGAACGCCAGACCGAACATCACCATACTCACCAACAAGATCGCTGTAGACGTCCTTCGTACAGCCGATAGTCGGGGACGACCGCATAAACGAATCCAGCGCTGCAACGGTATGTACCTGTACGACATGCCCTCGCACAGGGTAGAAACCTGTCTGGCCCGCTTTACGCTACTGGCCAGCGGCGGCGCCAGCAAGGTCTACCTCTATACATCGAATCCTGATGGCTCCACTGGCGACGGCGTAGCAATCGGTTGGCGCAGCGGGGCACGCGTGGCCAACATGGAGTTCAACCAGTTTCATCCGACCTGTCTGTACCATCCCGATGCCAAGTCCTTCCTGATCACCGAAGCCGTTCGGGGTGAAGGTGGCCTATTGCTCAGACCTGACGGCAGCCGCTTCATGCCGCAGCACCATGAACTTGCCGAGCTTGCGCCAAGGGACATCGTTGCCAGGGCCATAGACCACGAGATGAAGCGTCTGGGTGCAGACTGCATGTTTCTCGATATCAGTCACAAGCCGACCGCATTTATCAAGGAGCACTTCCCTACTGTCTATCAGCGCTGCCTGAGCTTCGGCATCGATATGACGAAGTCGCCCATACCGGTGGTACCAGCCGCACACTATACCTGTGGCGGTCTTGTCACCGACGAACACGCCAGAACCACGGTCGACGGGCTGTATGCAGCCGGCGAAGTCGCCTCCACTGGTCTGCATGGGGCCAACCGGATGGCCAGCAATTCGCTCCTCGAGTGTTTCGTCTTCGGTTCAGCCTGTGCCGATCATATCGGGGCAACAATAGCCGCCGGCCAGGCGCCTGACGTCAGCGGCATCCAGGTCATTCCCTGGGACGAAAGTCAGGTGACTGATTCAGATGAAGATGTCGTGATTGCTCATAACTGGGACGAGCTGCGCCGCACCATGTGGAACTATGTCGGCATCGTCCGGACCGACAAGCGCCTTCAGCGCGCCCAGCACCGAATTGCACTGCTGCAGCAGGAAATCCATGAGTACTACAGCCAGTACAGGATCAGTAGCGACCTGCTCGAGCTCCGAAATCTGGCCACGGTAGCTGAGCTCATCGTGCACTCTGCCCTCTTCCGCAGAGAATCACGCGGCCTGCATTACACGCTGGATTATCCAAAGCGAAGCATCAGAACCTATGATACGATCCTGCAGCCACCGTCCCTCAACCCCTTCGCCGAGTATTTCTAGGAGTTTGCATGATCGAACAAGCTGAGCTGAACAGGCTTTTCTGGCACAGCCGAAGAGGCATGCTGGAACTGGACCTGCTGCTGGTCCCTTTCGTGCAGGAGGTAGTGGCTACGCTCGAGCCCGCCGCGCTTGACACATACGAGCGTCTGCTGGCGCACGAGGACACTGAGCTGTTCCAGTGGTTTCTCACGACAGAGCGACCGGACGACCCGTTGCTCGCCGACATGGTCGATAGTATCCTTCGTTACAACACCGACCGTGCCCGACAGCATTGACCTGAAGCTCGGCCCATCTCTGCGGCTGTTCTATTTCAGCTTCGCCATTGCCGCATTGCTGGCTGTATGTATCGGTATTGCCGCTGTAGGATTCAAGATCAAGTTCGTAATCCTCTTGGCGCTGGTCGTATACAGCTGGCAGGTTCTGCGGGTTCACGCATTTTTGCAGAGTCCCAGCAGTCCGCTTCGTCTAAACTATGACGCCAGCCATGCTGACAGAATTCTCGTCACCTATAGAAACAAGGAGGCGGTGCACTACCGGCTTCAGTCCAGCACTTTTGTTCATCCACAGCTCACCGTTCTGGCATTGCGGCCGCTCAAGAACGCCTGGCGTCCGAAGCACTGGTTACCCAAATGCGTTCTGCTGTGCCCGGATAACTGTGATCCCACCGCGTTCCGACGGCTCAGGACAAGTTTGCTGCACCGTCCGATACGGTAGCGTCGCGAAAGCCAGAGTAGCTCACAAGGACGTAAGCTAAATCATCATGATCAATTTCGATTCCTCGACAGGAGCATAAAACCGTGTACCTCAGCTCAGTCAATACGTCGACTGTCATCCGCCTCACCGGCGTCGACAGCTCGAAATTTCTGCAGGGTCAGCTGACCTGCGATGTAGCGCGACTGGAAACAGGTCAGTGGACCTGGGCTGCTGCCTGCTCACCCAAGGGCCGCGTGATCGACGTCTTCAAGCTGTACAAGCAGCAGACGGAAGACTTTCTGCTCCTGTGCTGGTCGGAGGATGCCAGCCAGCGGCTGCTGACGCATTTGGCAAAATACAAGGTGTTTTTCAAATGTGAACTCCGAATTGAGCCTGAACTAGAGTGCGTCGGCACCCTTTCAAGGCATGCTGACATTCGTGCCGAGCTCGATCTCTATCCCGGCTGGGCAATACTTGGCTCACACAATCAGGTACTGCAGGATGTCAAGCAGGCCAGCCGGCGCAGGCTTTCTCAGAGCCTGCCTGAGCATAAACTCTACTGGAGTGAGTTGATCGTTAGCAGCGGGACTGTCGATGGCGCGAACAAAGACAACCGTGGCCATGCCACGCTCGGAGCACTCCGCAGCCGCTTCGCCTCAACAAAGGATGACGATTACCTGTGGCAGGCCGCAATGCTTGCGCTCGGCATCCCTCGGCTAGACGCGGACAACAGCGAGAGTTTCACAGCTCATGCGTTAGGACTTCATTCACTCGGCGCCATCAGCTTCAGCAAAGGCTGCTTCACCGGTCAGGAAATCGTCGCACGCACCCATTACCTTGGTAGTGCCAAGAAGTATCCGGTAGGGCTGGCCGTAGTCGAGGAGACGTTCAGAAGTCACTCGGAGACCGGTAATGACCGACTGTTTCTGGACGGGAGCGAGCTGGATACTTTCCTGACTGAGCACAACGCGAAGGTGCTTGAATGTATCGATATGCCTCAGGTTATAGCCGACTCATCGTCCAAACAGTCCGACCCGTCGGTTCGCTCTCTTTTAACGCCGTTCAAGCGTATCTGCCTGGCTGTACTCGACCCCGAAAAAATATAGTCCCGGTGCACCTTTCGACCACAGGGCGAGCGAATTTCTGCTATACCTAATAGTGGAGTCTGGCGCGGCAATCGCTGCGCCTGAAGTTTCACCACCCTCTGATTCACTGCTCTGGAACGAATGAATGTCTGACCTCGAACGTCAAATCAAACAGCAGATCATTACAGCTATCGATCAGGACAAGCTTGTCCTGCCTACGCTGCCAGAGGTTGCTCTGAAGGTACGGTCTGTCGCTGAGGACCCCGAATCTACCATTGCGCATATTGTCGCCGTCCTTGGAAATGATGCTGCGATCACGGCACGAATCATCAAGGTCTGTAACAGCCCCCTGCTGAGAGGCTCACGCGAAATCAGCAACCTCAATATGGCCGTCAGTCGCCTAGGTATGCAATATACGGCCAACCTGGCGACAGCACTGGCCATGGAGCAGATGTTCCAGGCGACAACAGAAATGATCGATGTGCGTATGCGTGAAATCTGGCGCACCAGCACGGAAATTGCCGGCATTTGCCATGTTCTGGCCAATCACTTCACGAAGCTGAAACCGGATCAGGCGACGCTCGCAGGACTTATTCACAAGATTGGCGCCTTGCCAATTCTGACCTTCATCGAAGAACATGAAATCAGGATCAACGCGGTACAGCTGGATAATCTCATAGACAATCTGCACCCGCCTATTGGTGGCTATATTCTGCGCAAGTGGGATTTCGCCCCAGAGCTACGGATGGTACCGAAAGAACACTCGAACTATACCCGGAAAGTGCCGACAGCCGACTATGCAGACCTGGTGATGGTCGCAAAACTGCAGAGCACGATGGGCACAGATCAGATGGATACCTCTCTGGATTGGACGACCGTCACCGCGTTCGAGCGGCTGGGTCTGGATCCCCAGGTCGACATGGGTGAGTCAGAGGATCTGAGCGCCGAGATGGCTGCTGCCATGGCGCTTCTGAACAGCTAGCAGCCGGGCTGCCCGCCCATCGGGCGCGGCAGCCAGTCTACGGGTTGCCCACCCTGAGCTTCAAGGTACCTGTTGGCTGCCGAGAAGTGGCCGCAGCCCAGGAAACCACGATGCGCTGATAGGGGGGATGGATGGGGTGCCTTCAGCACCAGATGTCGCCTGGTATCCACAGATGCCGCCTTCTTCTGCGCATAACTCCCCCACAACAGAAAGACCAAGCCGCTCCGGTGCTGGTTCAATGCTGCTATTACGGCATCGGTTACAGGCTCCCATCCCTTGCCGGCATGCGCAGCCGCGCGCCCGCCCTCCACGGTCAGCACTGAATTCAGTAGCAGGACGCCTTGGTCAGCCCATGATTGCAGACAACCAAAGCCGGGATCAGGCTGAAGGCCGAGGTCGCTGTGTAGCTCCTTATAGATATTGCGTAATGAAGGCGGGACTGCTATCCCAGGCAGCACTGAAAAACTCAAACCATGCGCCTGACCCGGCCCATGGTAAGGATCCTGCCCCAATATAACGACGCGGGTTTCATCAAAGGCGCTGTACCGCAGCGCAGCGAAACAATTCGCAAAGGCAGGATAAATTACCCTGCCCTGCTGTTCTTCAGCGATCAGAAAGGCTTCGAGCGCACGGGTCGAATCCTGACTCAGCACCTGCCGGAGATGCGGCTCATACCCCGGTGCCTGTTCGCTGACAGCATCATGTAGAAAACCCATGTACGACCCTCCCTGGCCCCCATTCGCTTACTGAGCGGCAGGACGCATGTGAGGGAACAGAATCACGTCACGTATAGACGGCACATCTGCGAACAGCATGATGAGGCGGTCTATGCCAATACCCTCACCAGCCGTAGGCGGCATGCCGTGCTCCAGCGCTCGAATATACTCATCATCATAGAACATGGCTTCGTCGTCGCCGGCTTCCTTTTCGGCAACCTGCGCCTTGAATCGCTCAGCCTGATCCTCTGGATCATTCAACTCAGAAAATCCATTTGCCAGCTCTCTGCCGCCAACGAAGAACTCAAAGCGATCGGTGATGAAGGGGTTGTCGTCATTCCGTCGCGCTAGTGGGGAGACCTCTGTTGGATACTCCGTGATGAAAGTTGGTTGGATAAGCCGATGCTCAGCCACAGCGTCGAAAATCTCCACCTGCAGTTTGCCGAGCCCCCAACCTGGCATGGTCTTCACCTTCAACCGCTCACAAACAGCTCGCGCAGATGCTTCGTCGGCGATGTCGTTCTCAGTGATATCTTCGGCGTACCGCAGAATCGCCTGAACGACTGACAAGCGCTCGAAGGGCTGGGAGAAGTCATATTCGATGTTTTCTGTCACTTCGCCATCAGCATCCCTGATCGTATTCGTGAAGATGGGGCTGCCCAGCACGGACGTTGCCACCTGTCGCAACATGTCCTCAGTCAGATCCATCAGGTCGCGGTAATCGGCGAAGGCCTGATAGAATTCGATCATGGTGAATTCCGGGTTATGCCTGGTACTGAGGCCTTCGTTGCGGAAATTCCTGTTGATCTCGAATACCCGCTCCATGCCACCCACGATAAGGCGCTTGAGGTAGAGTTCTGGCGCTATACGCAGGTACATATCGATATCGAGCGCGTTATGATGGGTCTTGAAGGGTCGAGCCGTCGCGCCGCCAGGTATCACCTGCAGCATTGGCGTCTCGACCTCAACGAAGGCCCGCTCAGTAAGATAATTGCGAATGCCGTTGACTACTTTCGAGCGAATTTCGAAGGTCCTTCTGGACTGCTCGTTGACGAGCAGATCGAGATAGCGTCTCCGATACCGGGTTTCGGTATCAGCCAGACCCTTGAACTTGTCCGGTAATGGACGCAGCGCTTTGGTAATGAGTTCGGTTTTCGCGATATCGACGAAGAGATCGCCCTTGTTGGATTTCTGCAGCTGACCGCTGGCGCCGATAATGTCGCCGAGGTCGAAGCCCTTGATCAGCTCCAGCTGCTCCGCACTCAAGCTCTTGCGGTTGATATAGAGCTGGATCTGTCCGGACACGTCCTGAATAACCAGAAAAGCCCCTCGATTCCGCATCAGGCGACCGGCCACCGTTACAGGAATCGCGAGCGATTCCAGCTCGGGCTTGTCCTTGTCGCCATATTCCGTCTGCAATTGCTTGCAGAGGTGACTCCGCCGGAAAGTATTGCTGAAGCCATTGCCGGGCCCCGACCGAGCGGCCGTCAGCTTCTGACGACGTTCAGCGATCAAGCGGTTATCGTCCTCGCCAGGCGTGGCAACCTCGCCCATTTCTTGCGAATTGCCGCGGATATCGTTCGAGCCCTGATCTGTCATAATCGGTCGGTAGCCTTGAAAAAGTGGGGTGAAGGATTATATAGAGCAGCCTGCCAAAATCAAACCACGCAGGCCGCTGCATCCGTGCCTACAGGTTGCTCTTGAGGCTGGCCTCGATGAAATCGTCGATGTCGCCGTCCAGCACAGCCTGACAGTTGGAGGTCTCCACGCCCGTTCGCAGGTCCTTGATACGCGACTGATCAAGCACATATGAGCGGATCTGGCTGCCCCAGCCAATGTCCGATTTGCTATCCTCCACCTTCTGAGCCTCAGCGTTCCGCTTCTGCAGCTCAAGCTCATAAAGTTTGGCCTTGAGCTGCTTCATGGCCTGATCCTTGTTCTTGTGCTGAGAGCGGTCGTTCTGGCACTGCACCACGGTATTGGTTGGCAGGTGAGTAATTCGCACGGCCGACTCGGTCCGGTTAACGTGCTGACCGCCAGCGCCGCTGGCACGGTAGACGTCAATGCGCAGATCTGCAGGATTGATGTCGATTTCGATGTCATCATCGACTTCGGGCGACACGAACACAGAAGCAAAAGACGTGTGCCGGCGGTTGCCTGAGTCGAAGGGACTCTTTCGAACCAGACGATGCACGCCGGTTTCGGTGCGGAGCCAGCCATAGGCGAACTCGCCCTGGAAGTAAATCGTGGCGCTCTTGATACCAGCGACCTCGCCTTCCGAAGCTTCTATCAACTCAGTCTTGAAGCCTCGGCGTTCGCCCCAGCGCAGAAACATCCGTAACAGCATTTCGGCCCAGTCCTGAGCCTCCGTGCCGCCAGAACCGGCCTGGATATCGAGGAAGGCGTTGCTGTCGTCCATCTTGCCGTCGAACATGCGCCTGAACTCAAGCGCCTCGACCTCACTGCGTGACGATGCAATGTCCTTACGTACGGCCTCCAGGGTATCTTCATCATCTTCGGATGCCGCCATTTCGACGAGGTCTGCTGCATCGCTAAGACGGGTCTCGACATCCAGCACCGTATCAACGATCTGGACAAGCTCAGCCCGCTCCTTGCCAAGGGCCTGCGCTCGTGGTGCATCGTCCCACACAGAAGGCACCTCGAGTTCCCGCGTAACTTCTACCAGACGCTCCTGCTTCTGATCGAAGTCAAAGATACCCCCTGAGCGAATGAACTCGCTCCTGAAGATCCTTGATTTGAAGCAGGTCCTGATTGACTTCCAACATAGTTATCGTCTCTTTATGAATTATGGTCAGTGCGAAAACAGGTATGACACTTTGGATCAGCAGACGCGTGGTCAGCTTCAGGACTCGAGACCACAGTGATCGACGATCAACTGCAGGTCACGACGTCCGCGAAATTCATTGATGTCCAGCCGGTAGACCATTCTCAGCCGTCTCGCTGCCGCCGATGGAGCCGCAGCGGCCCACCCAAGCCAGCATTCCGGTGCGTTGAACAGCAGCGCCTGCAGCGGCGGATAGTCGGCTGCCTCCTCCTCGGCGGGCCGAACCATGAACTTCAGATGCTTCTGCGCCATGACCCGAATATCGATAACATGGAACAGACCGTCGAATACTGGTTCAGGAAATGCCTGCCCCCAGGGGCCAGCTGAGTCTATAGCTTCCGCGCTCGCCAGGCACAGCTCCTGCGCCGCAAGGTCGCCATCAGTATGCACGACCTGTTCGAACGCACCCTCACCCGCGGCGGTGTGAATAACCTGCTCCAGACGCGTCTTGAAGCGGTCACAATCCTGTCGACGTATCGTCAGACCGGCCGCCATGGCGTGACCGCCGAAAGCGAGTATCAGATCAGGATCAGCGCAGGCGATTGCTTCGAAAGCATCGCGAATATGCAGACCGGCTATCGATCTGGCAGAGCCCTTGATCAGATCGACATCCGATCCAGCCCCACTCGGACCAGCAGGCGCAAAAATGACTGTGGGCTTGTGCAGTCGATCTTTCAGACGCCCCGCCAGAATTCCTATGACACCCTGGTGCCAGCTTTCGTCGTATAAACAGACAGTCACCGACCTGTCAGCATCTCCAGCCTCAATTCCAGCCAGTATGTCATCTGCCTGCGAGCGCATTGTCGCTTCAACCTGCTTCCGTTCAGTATTGAAGCGGTCGAGACGCCCAGCTATCTGGCTTGCTTCGAGCGGATCATCGCAGAGCAGACACTGAATACCCAGTCGCATGTCATCCATGCGGCCCACTGCATTCAGTCTTGGGGCAATCGCATAGCCCAGATCCTTCGCCGAAAGCCTGCTTGGGGCCCGCTCGGCCACCCGTATCAAGGCAGCGATACCAGCACAGCAGCGTCCATTGCGGATTCTGGACAAGCCCTGTGACACCAGCGTTCGATTGTTCTGATCCAGCGGCACAACATCGGCTACGGTACCCAGGGCCACAAGATCCAGAAGATTGCCCAGATTCGGCAGCTCATCAGCCCTGAAATGGCCGCGGGAATGCAATTCACGCCGCGTGGCCAGCATGACATAGAAAATCACCGCAACGCCTGCAGTCGCTTTCGATGGGAAGCTACAGCCCGGTTGATTCGGATTCACGATCACCTTCGCAGCGGGCAGAACGGCCCCAGCAAGGTGATGATCCGTGATGATGACCTCCATACCATGCTGGGCAGCCAGCGCAACACCGTCAACGCTGGATATGCCATTGTCGACCGTAATAATAAGCTGTGGTCGCAGCGGCATTGCAGCGATTTTCTCGACGATAGTCGGAGACAGCCCGTAGCCATCCGAGAACCGGTTTGGTACCAGGAAATCGACCTCCCTGCTGCCGAACAGGCGCAAGGCTCGCACAGCAACTGCCGTGCTTGTAGCGCCATCACAGTCGAAGTCGCCTACTATGAGGATGCGTTGCTGTTGCTGTACAGCATCTGCCAGATGGCTTGCAGCGGCCTGCACACCCAGGAGACTGTCAGGCGGCAGCAAGCTGTTCAGGCTATAATTCAAGACCTGATCGGCTGCGAGATTGCGCCCTCTGAAGATACGCTCGAGCAAGCCGTCGGTCGGACCGGTTGCAGCGGCCTGCGTCGGCATGGCTCTACGTCGAAGAGTGACGGACAGCTGCAATGCCTCATCGCTCGATGACGAAGCATGGCTTTCTTTGTCCGTCGCCATCATGAGTGCCCCCCGCTCAGAGTTTAAGTGCTGACACCATGGCTGACTGCACTGCCGCCAGATCATTTGGAAGAACTTCGAACCGCTCTTCCCTGTCCATGAGGTCGGCCAGGAATGGGGGCAACACGGGTTCAACGGCGGCGCCCGACTTGCGAACAGCTTCAGCAAACTTCGCCGGGTGAGCCGTTCCGAGCACGACCATAGGCACAGCAGGATCGCGCCGACAGTCAACTGCGGCCTTGTAACCAATCGCTGTGTGAGGATCCAGAAGCTCGTTGCTGCGCTTCCAGCGTTCGCCAATTACACGGGTTGTCTCTTCGTCGCTCACAGCCGCTGAATCGAAGAGCGCGCGCGCCTTTTGCCACGCAACATCCGCGATACTGACAGTCTCCTTGTTCATTCGCGTCATGAGATCGGCCAGTGCCTCGCCGTCACGATGATGCAGGTCGAACAGCAGTCGCTCGAAATTCGAGCTCACGACAATGTCCATGCTCGGAGACAAGGTGTGCTCGAGAGGTGCTTGCTCATAACGATTGCTGGCCAGAAAGCGATGCAGAATATCGTTCCTGTTGGTGGCTACGACCAGCTGAGTGATTGGCAGCCCCATTTGCTTGGCAAGATACCCAGCAAAAATATCGCCGAAATTACCGGTCGGCACGGAGAACGCTACCGATCGTGACGGCGCACCAAGACGCAGCGCAGCGTAGAAGTAATAAACGATCTGGGCCATGATTCTCGCCCAGTTAATCGAATTGACCGCCACGAGCTGACGCCCTTTCAGGAAACGCTGATCAGCGAAGCTGGCCTTGACCATGCGCTGGCAGTCATCGAAATTGCCTTCAACTGCGATATTGAACACATTGGGCTCGAGTATCGAGGTCATCTGGCGCCTCTGCACCTCCGACACCCGCCCATGAGGATGAAGAATGAACATATCCACCCAGGCTGATCGCTTACACCCATCGATGGCTGCGGAGCCGGTGTCGCCCGAGGTCGCGCCCATAATCACCACTTTCTGCTGTCGCTTTGCCAGGAAGTAGTCGAACAGTCGACCCAGCAGCTGCAGAGCAAAATCCTTGAACGCCAGCGTTGGACCGTGAAACAGTTCGAGCAACCAGACATCACCTTCAAGCTGCTTCAGGGGCGCGATGGCATCGTGATTGAAGGCTGCATAGGTGTCGTGCACCATTTCGGTAAAGGTCTCACGATCGATACTATCGCCGATGAAGGGCAGCATGACCTCCACCGCCAGCTCCTGATAAGAAGCTGACTGGAGCGCCTGAAGCTTTTCGACACTGAATTCCGGGAGATGTGTTGGCACGTACAGGCCGCCATCTGGCGCGAGTCCAGTCAGAACGACTTCTTCAAAATTGAGCGCAGGAGCCTGCCCTCTGGTGCTGATGTATTTCACGTTGAATCCTAGTTTCTGTGATCAAGTAAGAGATCGGCAACCCGTATGCGCACCGGCTCTCCGATGATCTGATCAAGGTCGGCCATACTGGCAAGCGCCTTGTTCATGCGGCTTTCCAACACTCGATGTGTCAGCAGCACAATGGGAATGAGCCCGTTCTGTTCGTCGCTTTCCTTTTGCATGATGGACTCGATATTGATCCCCTCAGAACTCAGGATCGTGGCGACGGATGCCAATACGCCCGGCTCATCTCGCGCAAAGAGGCGGATATAGAACGCCGACTCCACGTCATTGATGTCCAGACAATGCTGCTCCGTCAACTTACTCAGAAGTGTCCCGAGCATGGGCGTCGATGTACCATCATGACGAGCCAGGTCGACGAGGTCAGCGATTACGGCAGATGCCGTAGCCTCACCACCAGCGCCTGCACCGCAATAGAGCGTCTGGCCGACGGCATCGGAATGCACGACTACCGCGTTAATCACGCCATCTATGCGCGCAAGCAAGTGCCACTCAGGCACAAGGGTCGGATGCACCCTGAGCTCCACCCCACGCTCATGTCGGCGTGCAATGCCGAGATGTTTGATGATGTACCCCAATTGCGCCGCATGCTGGATATCAAACGGTGTAAGCTTACTGATGCCTTCCGTATAGGTCTTTTCGAAGGCCAAAGGCATACCGAATGCGATTGAAGCCATCAATGCCAGCTTGTGAGCGGCGTCAATGCCTTCAACATCGAAGGTCGGATCGGCTTCGGCATACCCTCTAGCCTGCGCCTCCGCTAATACATCGAAGAAATCGCTACCCTCACGCTGCATTTCGGTCAGTATGAAATTGCCGGTTCCGTTGATGATGCCGGCGACAGCATCGATCCTGTTACCTGCCAGACCTTCACGAAGCGCCTTGATAATGGGTACGCCGCCTGCCACAGCGGCTTCGAATGCGATGACTACACCGTGTTCGCGAGCGAGATCGAAGAGTTCATTGCCGTGCTCTGCCAGCAGGGCCTTGTTCGCGGTTACCACATGCTTGCCGCTACTGACCGCTCTGCGGACAAGCTCATAAGCAGTCGTAGTACCACCGATCAACTCGACGATGACATCGACGTCCTCACGATCGGCCGAAGCCAATACATCTCCGCTGAAAATATCAGGATCCAATCCATCGGTTTCGTAATAGCGACGTGACGAGCAATTGACGATCTTGATCGGTCGGCCAGCTCGATGGGCGATGAGGTCTGCATTTCGCTGCAGCACGTTGATGACAGCCTTGCCAACCGTGCCGAGGCCGCAAATGCCGATTTTCAAGGGGTCGTCTTTTCGAAAACTACTGACGAAGGAAACCTGGCGCGGTTCGGACCCTGTGCTTGGAGGATTGCTTTGCATGCTCTGGCTGCTGCTCTTTGTGATGGTCTGGATCGATGACCTGGCAGAGCCCCCTTACCGGCAAGCGACGCGGGAGCCGGACTCCGCCAGCGGGCGCCAGAAGATACCGCTTGACCCGCGCCAAGTCAATCCAACTCACCCGCTCAGCGGCGACTGAGCCCCAGATTCTGCGCAAGCATATCAGCTGGCAGATACCCCGGAATCAGTCGGCCATCGTCAAGAACGATGGCCGGCGTTCCAGAAATACCGATCTGCCCGCCAAGCTCGAATTGAGCAGCGACACCATTGGAGCACTGTTTGGCGGGAAGAGATTTGCCAGCCTTCGCCTTATTCATGGCTTCGAGACGATCGTCTGCACACCAGACCGATACGAGCTTGTCATAACTGGATGACCCGACACCGGCTCGAGGAAATGCGAGGTAATTAACCTGTATGCCATGTTTGAGAAGCGCAGGAACTTCCTGATGCAGCTTCCTGCAATAGCCACAATCGACGTCAGTGAAAACGTTGACCACCGCCTTCGGTTCGCCCTCTGGCTTGAACACTACCTTCTCGCTTTGTGGAATGCTCGCGATGGCTTTGGCGCGTGCAGACTCACGTCGTTCTTCAGCCAGATTCACGATGCGGCCTTCTTCGAGCTTGAAGATGTCGCCAGCGATGAAGTAGTCGCCACTGGCACTCACGTACAGTAACTGCTGATTAGCTGTTTCTATTTCGTAAACGTTCGGAATAGGACTGGGACTGATCCTTGCAACTTCGAGGCCTGGAACAGCGTTCATGAGCCGCGTGCGGATGGCAGCTTCTTCATCCGACCCTTCATCTACCTGTTTGGGTGCGGCGCTCTCCAAGGCCTGGTTCTCGAGAGGCGCCTGCTCTTCTGCCGCAGCGGCGCCCGCGTAAAGGCCGGCGAGCGCGATACCAAGATAGGCAAGGCGGAAGGTGAATCGCGCCTGGTTGACAGAAGAAGACGTAGACATTGGGTACAGCGTTGGCATCGTTCAGTTCCACTTAGAAAGATCAGGTCACTAAGCTAACGCTACAAGCCATGTAAATTCCAGCTGACAACGCACAGAACGCATTACTATTTATTCAGAACGAAGTTGGAATTACAGGCGCAGAACCAGGCGCGGCAATACCGAAAACCGTAAGGGCCGAGGCGGGCACAGGGACAGGACCAAGTGATAATGTCAGGCGAATAAGCCTGAGAAGCATTGCTGGCGGGATGTGCTAGGCAGCATGCAAGGGCGAGGCGGCTGAAGCGCTCGCTCGCCCTTACGAGAAGCAGGCTTACTTGCCGAGCTTTTCCTTGATTCGTGCAGCCTTACCACTGAGATCACGGATATAATAAAGCTTGGCTTTACGTACGTCACCGCGACGCTTGAGGGTGATGCTGTCAACGACTGAGCTGAAGGTCTGGAAAGTCCGCTCGACGCCCACGCCGTAGCTGACCTTACGCACTGTAAACGCACTGTTCATACCACGGTTACGCTTGCCAATGACAACGCCTTCGAAAGCCTGAAGACGCTCACGAGCACCTTCCTTGACCTTGACGCTGACCACAACCGTATCACCGGTACTGAAAACAGGCACTTCTTTCGACATCTGTTCCGATTCGATCTGGCTGATAATCGGGTTACGTGTGGTCATCTTTCCGTCTCCTTTCGCGCCTGTGCTCTCAACAGCAGAGGCTGATACTGAAATTATAAGGTCTGAACCTAAAGTTTATCAATCAAGCAAATCTGGTCTCAGCCGCCGAGTAAGCTCGAGCGACTTCGCTTTCCGCCAGGCTAGAATTCGAGCATGATCACCGCTCAACAGCACTTCCGGAACCTGTACACCTTCAAAAACCTCAGGGCGCGTATACTGTGGCCCCTCTAACAAGCCGTTGACAAACGAGTCGTCAACAGCAGAATTCTGATGCCCCAGCGCTCCGGGCAATAGTCTCGTGATCGCATCGATAGCCGCCAGTGCGGCGTATTCACCACCACTGACTACGAAATCGCCCATCGACCACTCTTCATCGACCGCGAGATCGATAAAACGCTGATCGACCCCTTCATAGCGCCCGCAAACCATCACCAGAGAGCCAGCTGTAGCATTCTCGGCAATAAGCTGATGCGTCATGCGCCGACCGCGTGGCGAAAAGTATACAGTTTTCGGCCTTCGACCTCCTACTGTAAACTCTTCCCTCCCCTGCAGCTGTCTTGTAGCCTGCAGCAAGGGATCGGCCAGCATCAGCATGCCTTGGCCGCCACCGTAGGGGCGATCATCGACCGTCCTATGACGATCCGAGGTGAAGTCCCTCGGGGAAACCGTTTCCAGGAAAGCGAGCCCCTCTCTAAAGGCCCTGCCACTGACACCGAAATCGGTTATAGCAGCAAACATTTCCGGAAACAGCGTTACCACACCGAATCGCACTAGTAATCCGAACCCCACTCAACTTCGATGAGCGCCTGATCCAGATCGACATTCATCACCACCGAATCGAATAACAGCGGGATCAATCGTTCACCGCCATCAGCATAGGGCACTGCATTTTTGTCTACAGTCAGCACCAACACATCGTTGGCGCCGGTTTCGATCAATTTCTTCACACGCCCGAGATCTTCCCCAGCGCGATTACGAACTCTGAGTCCTACCAGCTGATGCCAATAGAAACCTTCCTCTCCAAGAGGCGGCAAGTTTTCGCGGTCCACAAAA
>TARA_R100000306_G_scaffold1068_1_pt1 | contig 15199 bp, 8 predicted proteins | sample TARA_R100000306 | Tara Oceans TARA_R100000306 (sample SAMEA2620824) | marine metagenome | biome: marine biome (ENVO:00000447); feature: mesopelagic zone (ENVO:00000213); material: "saline water (ENVO:00002010), including plankton (ENVO:xxxxxxxx)" | depth 1000 m | reverse complement strand
TTCGCTTTGAGATTTTGGGCCGTCCATACGCACTCGACCCTACCAGCCTCGAGCTGCTGGTTAATCATTTGACGGACAGCTGACGTATCGCGCCGACCTTCCACCCACTGTAAACCACGATGATAGTCATCCATGCGGTAACGCAGATCCCAGCTACCCATCAGATCTATCCATTCATAAACAATCGCAGGCTCAATCCAGCACGCATAGCGACTGAACGCATCCCAGAGAAATGAAGGAACACGGAAGGTACCGAACCGGGAAAGCGTTGCTTTGTCCAAACGCACCGACTCCTTACTGATGGTAATCCTGGCCGAACCACCCTCGAAGATGGGACGGTTACTCCCGGGCCAGGTCGTGAAATGGGCGGGGTTCTTGAGAATGGTTGAGCAAGCATCCCGGATAGCGCGAAGGACTACCGGTGCAACATCCGCCGACAGCGACATACCCACTCTGAAATCAAGCGGCGTGAAACTCTGCAGTTTGAAGAAATCCTCCGTGGCAAAAGCATAGCCACGGCTACCTGGCGCTTGCCGCAGCTGATGCCGGAGCACCAGAGGGTGATAAAGCATAATCCAGAACAGCCCGACCGCTCCGAGCGGAATATCCACCCAGTCATCAGTCCGCTTAAGCGCCAGACCGGGCGCACCGTCGGCGATCCGGACAAGGGTTCGCAGCAAACCCAACTTGTAAGTCGAGGACTTGTTATCGTTAACGATGATGTGGCGGACTGTCGGCAATGCGCCGGTGCCGTCGTCCGCCAACCGGAAAGCCAGTGTCTCCCAGGATACTTCGTCCCTCTGGAGCTCATCCTTCTTGCGCTCGACAGGCACCGGAAGCGGGATCAGTGCCCGGCGCTTGGCAAAAGCCTCCAGCTCTTCCCTACTGACGTCGTAAAAAAGTCGTTCGCCATCACCGGGCCCATGCCGGAGCGTAATCACCAGCATGCCACCCGGTGCCAAAAGCTCAGTCAAAATTCGAAAAGAACGTTCACGATCAGAGGGTGGGATATGCATCCAGACAGCGGAAACAAGAATCAGATCGAAGCGATAGCTCAGCTTCCGGATCTTACCTAGATCGGGTAATTGATCGTCTACCCAGTGAATGCTCTGACTGCGAGTGGCTTCCTGCCCCAACTCTCTTAAGCCGGCTGCGGGCTCTACCGCAACAACATCCCAGCCCTGCGCTGCAAGAGCGCTGGAATCGCGACCGCTGCCTGCGCCTACATCCAGAGCGAGGCCCGCCTTTTGGTCCAACTGAGGCAACCAGTCACTGTGCACTTGGTCGAAGGTCAGGGACTTGTATTGAACGAAGAAGTTTAGAGCGTTGCGGTTGTATGGGGCGATTGTCATTTGCGGCCCTTCACTCCCTGTTTCATCCGATATTTGTTAGCTGATCACTAATCGCTTGAGTTCTGCTATCAGGAATGAAGAGAGAACTTTCTTCACCTTTCAACCATTTCGATATGCTTTCGATTACTCTATCCAGGTGCTCTTCGTTTGCACCTTTGATTTCGCACTCCCAAAGCAGGCATACACGCCAACCCAGCCTCTTCAGCTCAGACAATTTTTGCTGATCCCGGCGAATATTGCCCTCTATCTTGTTCCTCCAGAATTCAGGCCTTGTTTTGGGCCATTTGAATAATCGACATTGATGGCCATGCCAGAAACATCCGTTGATCAAGATCACTGCCCGATATTTTGGTAGAACAATGTCAGGAGAGCCCGGCAGATCCTTACGGTGTAACCGAAACCTGAAGCCGCCAGCATGCAGAGCCTTGCGGATCAAAACTTCCGGTTTTGTATTCTTGCCACGAATGCCTGACATCATTCTGGAACGGGTTTTTGAATCGACTACATCAACCATTTGATAAATGCTTTCTGGAATTTAGGGCGCTACCTGGTATCCTACCCGCTTACCTGATTTTGGCGAACTTTGCATGACTGACACTATCAAAGTAATTGATCTTTTTGCTGGTCCAGGAGGGCTTGGTGAAGGCTTTTCCGCATTCAGAACTCCTGAAGGGAAATATCCTTTCAAGATCGCAGCTTCGGTTGAAAAAGAGGCCAGCGCCCACAAAACCCTCACTTTGAGAGCGTTCTTTCGCCAGTTCCTCGGGCACGAAGTACCTCCCGAATACTATGAATATCTTCGGGGCAGTCCCAAAGTCAGTGCAGAGCAGTTTTTCTCACATAAGTTTCCCAACGAGTGGGCTGCTGCCAAACAAGAAACTCTTGGTGGCCCAAAAGCACTTGGCAGCGAGGACCACAACGAGATTTTTTCGGCAATTGAAGAACAGATTGCAGAGCATACGGGAAAGAGAATAGTAATCGGCGGTCCTCCATGCCAAGCATATTCACTGGTCGGTCGAGCCAGAAATAAAGGTATTAAAGGTTATGTTGCCGCAGACGACCATCGCCATTTTCTCTACAAAGAATATTTGAAAGTTCTCGACCTGGTTCAGCCAGATATTTTCGTTATGGAGAACGTCAAAGGCATTTTGACCGCCAGGGTTAATGGAGAATCTATTTTTCAGAAGATCCGAGAAGACCTTGTTTGCCCTGCTCGCGCCCTTTGCAGTAGCAGAGACGAAGTTGAGTATGAGCTATTGCCTTTTGCTCACCCCCTTCAAGATCACAACCTATATGGCAGCTATCAGAACAAAGATTTCGTGATTCGTGCTGAAGATTATGGGATTCCGCAAGCAAGGCACAGAGTAATCCTCCTCGGTGTTCGGAAAAATTTGCTGCCTGAAGAGTTGAGTGGCGAACTGCTTTCAGACTGGAGACGTGATGATCCGGTTAATTTAGGGCAAGTCATCAATAATTTGCCTCGACTACGAAGTGGACTAACAAGAACAAAACCCAATAATTTCACGGCATGGAAAAACAACTTCGAGAGAGCGTTTCTCAAAGTTTATTCTGGGCTCGCCTTCTCGACCAAGGCTCAGGATAACGCTAAGAACGCGTATGAGTCTGCTACTGAAGAACTGAGTCAAGGTGGACGATGGGTCCCGGCCGAGCAAAAACCAAAAGGCTACCTGCCTGATGGGTTGAAGCATTGGTATGAAGACGAATGCTTGTCAGGCTTCGTAAACCATGAAGCCAGAAACCATATGGCGGAAGATTTGCACCGATATTTGTACGCAAGCTGCTATGCTGCTGCCAGAGATGGCACCTCACCACGCTCTCGTGATTACCCCGAAAACCTGGCTCCAAAACACAAGAATTGGACTACCGGAAACTTTATTGACCGCTTCAAGGTTCAGGCAGAAAACCGAGTAGCCAGCACGGTAACCAGCCACATATCAAAGGATGGTCATTACTTCATTCATTATGACCCAAGCCAGTGCAGAAGTTTAACTGTAAGAGAGGCCGCCAGAATTCAGACTTTTCCTGACAACTATTTCTTTGAAGGCACGAGGACTGAACAATATGTTCAGGTGGGTAACGCGGTCCCTCCTCTGCTCGCGAATCACATTGCAAAAGTTGTTTTCTCTCTACTCAAGGAGTAGAGATGAAGAAAGGGTAAGCTCCGAGTTGAAACCAATTCAATTCAGAACTCAACGGGCCCAACGCCGCCTCTTAACCGGGCAAACCATTTGACCGAAGCATAAGAACGGCTTCTCCTGACTCAAGCGAGACTAATACGGGGACAGGAGCAGTCGAATTGTTACTTACTCAAAAAACTACCGAAATAGCCTAAAGAAGGGTCTTCAGGCAAGCCCACTACCGCAGCCCGATCTAATCCGTTATTGATAGTTTCGCAAGCGGTTTCCGGCAAGAGCGCACAAGCATGACACGCTGCTTTGTTAACCAACCGGGACCCCTTACTTGAAAAATTTTCTGAACATACTGGATCCGCAGAACACCAAACCGCCTTGTTGAGCGCCTTTGATAGTGTATCAAAAAACATTTCTCTTCTAGCTAGATTAACCAATCCTCCCAAACTGCCTTCCGAATCGCCTGAGGCGGTGTATACCAAGAATCCCGACATTGGGTTATCTTCGTCGTTTGAAATGAACAATCTTTCTTTTAGTGAGGCCGAAGAGTAGCCACAGTCAAAAACAACCTGATTGATTAAAATGTGACTGAGTGTATGTACAAGCTGATACTTTGCGCCCCAACGCCAGTCACAATTGTTCCGAGGAGGTAAAAGAATCTCTTCAGACGACATTCTAAGCACAAAGGCCTCATCATACCTCGATTTGAGTGCGTCAGAGTTTTGGTCCAACCATTGCTGTATCGAGTCTTCGTTTAGTTCAATATAAATCCCTTCCCCGTAGTTTTTGACCGCAGGCAACCATTGCTTATGAAGTTCGTTGGGGGGGTGTCTGAACAATTGATTCAATGCCTTGCCCGGCATCGCCCCCAAATCGATAGGCTGTCTCTCGAGTCGGTCAAATCCGCAAAAAACTCTAGTTTCACGCAGTCTTTCCACCAGGTTCACTCTCGATATATAGCCTGACAAGCTCTCATCCACTTCAGTGGTCACCACTCTGAGCTCTGAGCTCAGATCCTCTGGCACTTCATTACGAATTGTATTGTATTCTGCTCGTCGAAAAGCTAAGAGTTCAGAGTCCGACGCACAAACAGAACGATCATTAGGCGTTTTATTACCGTCGGAAAGAGCATTGTAAGCTCGTAATATTGTCTCATTACTACACTCTAATCCATTGTCGGAAAGTAGTTTTCTTAGCTTGTCGTAAAAAACGTCATCATCGCCCATATCCAGATAGACTTTTGCTTTGGTTACAGCCCAATCTGAAGAAACAAGAACCTCGATAATCTCAGAAACGTCTTTCTCAGATTCCGTCGGGGGTAAATAGATTGAAGAAATCGTATTTGGAAAATAAACGTTAGATTGGTTAACCAGAACACCGGTCAGCTGGGCTTCGCAAACATAGTCACGACCGCCTTCACCCAACCAGGGACGTTCACCACCGCATGCGATCCCCCTACCGGCAAGACCAGAGAATGTTTCCTCAGACCCAGCTCGAAGTGCACCTCTCAGCGTTTCGCTTTTATTACAATTTTCACAGTGGACTCGAATGGACGAAAGATCACCTCCTCCACCATCGTTTAACTTCAGCCCACTTTCTCCCGTGCATTCACACCCAACCCATGACTTCCACGGGAAATCTGCCAAATGTCCGTGGGAACAAACCGCCATAAACCTCACCGGCTTCCAGATTCCCTTGGCTGAGATTTTCCTGGTTTCAAGATTGAACCTAGCCAACCTCCGGTCCAGTGAGTTCACATACCACCGCGGGAATCTATGTCCCTGGACCATTACCTTCGTGAGCTCATCAACCTGCGAATTGGTAGTATAGGTCGGCGGTTCTCTTAACTCAGGGATTCGAAGCAAGCTTTGAAGTCGAGGTTCATTGATTGAACATATCTCCTGCAGCTTCGTGTTGTCTTTAACAGTGTCATCTGCATAGTGCTTGAACCAGTAATCCAAACCACAAATTACAGTCGGTACCCCGTGTTTGTCGACGTAAATACTTCCAGGACCAAATGGTGAAATGAGCTGGCTGCGTCGTATTTCACTACCCACCTATATTTCCTCCGCTGCATCGACATAAAGATCAGTGATCTGCATGTAGACCGATCCATCAACCGTTCTCATGCTGGTCGGAACCAGACAACCTTTCGCCCTCTGAAGATCAGATGCTGCCTGACCTGGCCATAAGAGCAGGTATTCACCGTCAGGTTTATGGGGATATTCCTCCCATTCCTGAGGATTTCTCTCCCATTTACTCGTCAATGTAGAAAATGCTTTTTCGATTGCATCAATCACTCTTGAGCGTTGATCATCGTTTTTTATGACCTTCTGAACACGCTCTGACATGACCTCTTTTATATAAGTGATATGGGGTGCGTAAGAAGCAAACTCCCCTCCCGGTCTTCCGGTTCGATAATGCTGCCTTGCCCAGAGAATGAACGCACCAACAGCTCCTCGATGAATAGCTTCTATCGAAAACGGGGTAGCTGACGTCGGCTCAACCTGCTCGTATAGCCTTCTGTGGTAGCTGTGAAACTGTTCAAAGTGAGACTGGTCCCGGCTTTTCGCTGGGTTATACATGGATAAAATCAGACCAGGTCTCTCCCACCAGCGCCGACCAACCCGACCCGTGACCTGAATGTACTGAGCCGTTGATTTAGGTTGCCCCACTATGGCCATGAGCGCTAATCGGTCAATATCAACTCCGACCTCTATGATGTTTGAGGCGAGACAAGCATCGATCCCGGGGTTCTCAGCGGTCCACTTTTTCGCGAGCTCGTCCATTGCTGCGACCAATTCCGCCTGGGTTCTCCTACTAGTTAACTCGTTTACACGATTAGCATGTCTGGCGATAGCCTTGGGCAATTCGTAGCGATAATTGTAATTGTTCAGTCGTGAATCGATGTCTGAAGTAAAGAGTGTTCGTCCACCACCCAGTTCCCTCAAGCTGTTATAAAAACACAAGAGTGTCCACCACGGATCTTTTTGGCCATCGGGGAAAAGCGCTGTTCGAAATATAGACGCTGTAAAAAGCCTTACCTGCGTTGTTAAGAATGATCGGTAATTCGTAGCCTGAATCCCCAAATAGAGGCGGCCAGAAGCTAACTTCCCATTGGGCTTCCGTTGATAGCGCCCAAAAAAAGAGTCGCTCATCTTGAGTCCGGGACTTGGGAACAGCTGGAGTTGATCCCTTCCATAAACACTGCTTACCTGCTGCTCCGCGCCCCGTATAGTCGCAGTTGAAGCTATGATTTTCGGTTTAATTCTCTGTCCAGCATTTGTCTCCACTGTACAGAGCTCCTCTATGGCCGTTTCATACAATCCATAGAGAGTCCCAAGAGGCCCGGAAATCAGGTGGAACTCATCTTGCAAAATCAAACCGGGAGGACGGCGGGCAAGCCCTACCGGCCCTTCTCTGCTTTGATCTCTGCCAAACAGCGAGCCAGCTTGGGGCCGATATGCGAGCATCGCGAATTTATCTGCCGTACCTATCACCAATGTCGGCGGCGATGCATAGATACGCTCGTCTATGACCTCAACCGGTATTGATCCAAATTCACCACCAAATTCACACTCGTCATCCGAACACTTGAGAACCACCTGCTTCCCTCGAGCATCCTGCCCAAATCCTGCGTGGCCTACTCTATTCCATGGCTTACTGCCCTTCTTCCTAGGTCTCGGATCTTCTGCAAGGAAACCAATTTCGCTTCGGCACCATGGACACTCTGTGAGGACCAAAGGGTTCCCATGCTCTCCGTTTGCTCTGAAGTACTTCTGGACTCTGGAGTGGGCGTCGTCAACTTTGTTTGGAGCCCCGTCGCTCCCGATCCACAGTCCTAACGAGAAGCGTCTGTCACCAAGTGAGCTCTGGCCCTTCTCCTTCTCCTTCTCCTTGGCACGGATATGCTCCAACGCCACTATCAGGCTCGCGGCGCGCTGGAATTGCTGAGTAGTGAGCATCCTCAGGGTGTACCGCATAAAAACACTGGTACCATCGCGAGGTAATTCATGCTCATCATCGCTGTTCATCAGCAACCTTTGCATCACCATATAAAAAGCAGCAACCCCCAGATACGCTTCAGTCTTGCCGCCCCCGGTTGGAAACCAGATCAGATCGACGATCCCTCGATCGTCGGAATCGGTCTCATTCACCAAACCTTGAATGCTCATTAAAAAAAACGCGATCTGAAAAGCGCGCCAATTGCCCAAATCAGAAATCTCTTCCGTGAGAAGTTTTTCCGGGTTGGATTTAGAGGGATCTTTCGGTGGAATCGGTCCAACGTACGCGCTATTCCAATAAAGAGGCCTGTGTTCAACCCTTTTGGTTGCGAGCTGCTGCAGATACATAGCCTGATTGGCTACCTGAAACGATTTCAGCGCGGTCTGGTTGCTCTTCAGTACTTCCAAACCTTCTTTCATCCGCCGAAGGCAAGTCTCGCAACGATCTATATTTCTGTTCGCGATTTCTGTGTACCTCGGATTTAGGGAGGGAACCTGCAACCGCTGCTGTTGTATCCAATTTTCATAAAGGTCCACCAGAGACGACAGATTCTCCAGCCCTTCACTCGGCGCTGAGGCCAGTTTGCTCATCGAGATGGTCAGAGGTACCCCTTCAGCATCTGTTATATCTGGAGTCATACTTGGGAGTTCAGTTGCTGGAAGAAAGTCAGCATAGAGACATCGTGGTGTTTCGCCGCTCTCGCTGTCCCATCCAGCAGAACAAGAATGACCAACCGCCCAAGTAGCGGTATCGGAGTACAGCAGGGCCAGTGATTGCTCTTCCTCGTCCAATTCGTCGAAGGGCCGGATGCTTTCCGGGTAAGGTGATGGTGCGGTGTCGGGAAACCTGATCTCAAAATAGCTCTGAAATAATGTCCTGTTCAGCAGATCTCTATCGGACATGTTCTCAGGTCGAGAAACAAAATTTCTTAGAACTGCGGTAACAACCCATTTGCCTTGCGCTTGACGGGCATACAACTGAGCTTTCAGCGTAACAGGAGCTGAGTCTGCAACCTTCAAAACAAAAGTCTGTTTTCTTTCATCACGCAACTTCTCCAAATCAATCAACTTTCGCGTTGATGAATCGGTAGCAGGCATTCTTAGCCAAGCACGTCTCTGCGTCTGGTTGCCAGACTTATCGGTTACGTTTTTCACTCCAGTACGATAGAAACCATTGACCAGAAAAGGCTCATCCACCGCTTCTTGCCAACAAAACTTCACTTCTGGAGGGACCACAAATTCAATGCTTCCGTTCATTTTATCTAGACAAAAAGATATCCCCATCGTCGAAGGTTTGAACTGATCAGTGTTCGATATATCAAATTCAATACCTTCGCTAGCATCAACGCCCACTTCTTCCGGATTAGTGAGAGCTCCATTCTCAGAAACATCTTCACTCACTGCAGTTAGTTCTACTTCTTCAGCTAATGAATGCTCCAAAGCGCTGGCTTCATTCGCCGATGGTCCAGAAGACGAGCGGTTTACGCCATCAGCGAACAAAAGCCCAACCCCATACTTCTGGAACGGTGACTCTTCCTGAAAGTGCAGTATCTCCTGCCAAGGAGTTTCTTCGTTGGGTTTCCAGAATAATGGAATTCCCCTGGGGCATTTTTCAGGCAAAGCGAACTCGAATGAATTGTTTACTTGCACCTTGTCTGGGGCTTCAAGAATCGAACGAGCAGGGCCCATCAAATCGCTTCGTATAAATTCTATCTGTTGCTCTCTTTCTAGAAACATAAAGCGCTTCCTAGCTATCCATCCAACTGATAAGAGAATCTTTTGAGGTTTCTTTGCAGAAAATAAACAACCTTTCTGTCGCCCTCGTCATAGCGGTATAGAAAAGGCGTCGCTGATAATCAATTTCGTTGGGAGAAAAGAAGACATCGGACAAGATTACGATCTTGGCTTCCAGTCCTTTGAATTTCTTGACGGTGCTGTAGCGCACACCAGCTGATTCAAAATTTTCGGCATTTACGATGTCATGCTCTGAATTTTTCAGATTTTCGTAAATTGAGCTGCGATGCGGATTGAAGCTCAGGACGGTGATATCTGTTGGATTGAATCCTTCGGTGAGTAGTCTAGAAATGAGTTGTTCGATCTTATCCTGCTGATCACCCGGATCTTTGTAGGTTTGTATTTTCCATGATCCCACACCTCCTCCAGCTCTCATAAAACCAGACCAAGGCTGTTTTTCAAAACCCGAGAGCAGTAGGGTCGCATCACCTATCGCTTTGTAATTCCGACAATTCTCATTCAAAACCCAATTAGTTGAAATATTTGAAAGTTCCATCAAGCTAGCATCAATTATTTCTTTATCAACGGACAACGACTGCAGTTCAAAATCGCCCAGAAACAAAAAAGAAGAATTGCTCACACCATCGACAAAGAGCCCCTTCAAGCATTCCCATAGCATTGGCCGTGCCAATATGTCCTGAAGCTCATCGACGACTACATAGTCGAACTGAGCTATTCCCCTTAATTCGACAGATGTCAGCTTATCGAGTATCTGAATCGGAGCTTCATTTTCCCACCAATCGGAATCCGGATGCTGAGGCGGCTGTATATCAGCGATTTGAAATAGGACCTGATAAATTGGACCCGCCACCAAGTTTGGCCGAGCAGTCTTCTGGAGTTCGCGGGCAGCCCATTTGCCAATTAACCGGTTGTAACATAAATAGGCTACGCGCTTGCCTTCACCGGCCTTGATCTTCGCTACTTCAACTCCGATCAACGATTTACCGGTTCCAGCAGCTCCCGTGACTAGTACTTTTTCGTTAAGTTCTACTAGCTTCATAACTGGTGCTTGCTGAGCACGCAAAATCGAATCGAGTCGGTTTTTGCTCTCTAAAAGCTCTTCGCTAAACTCAGGAAGTCGTTTACGGATAGGCCTGCAGAAAAGAACTATTTCGTCGATCTCCTCCGCAGTTAACCCCCTCCTCATCACCGATAAATCTGGATCTTGGTCAATTGCAGTCATGAAATATCGCTGAATTTCATGAGGCAATATCTCGTGGGCATCCGTCTTGTCGAAGGACCTCTTGTCGATAAAATCCCAGCTCTTAACGGAGACATTTGAGTTTATCTCGACACGAGAGCAAGGAAACATAACCAAAGGCAATATTGGGACTGAGCGATACTTCGCTCCAAATGCATCGATGATTCTTCGTCTGAAAGCCGAACTACCATCCCTCGCTTGCACAAAGGGATCTCGGTACTGGAGGGTTCCCGGCTGCCAACCCTTTTTATCCAGATAAACATTCTTATGTGATTTAACCTCAACACACACAATGCCTTTACCTGGCATAATGATAAGGAAATCGATTTCGGTTCTACGATTGCGGTTGTAGGGCGCCAAATCCAGAGAATGTACTACCACCCAATCTCTATCAGCACGCTCTAGCAAGGAGAACAACTTTTTTTCACCCGGCGGAGATCTGTCTTCACAGTAGCTTGGTAATAGCTGCATAGATTACGCGTCCTCTGCTCTAAACAAGTCAACTTCTGATCTATGAACTAACACGCCCGTTTTCTCTCTTGGAGCAACAAATCCACGGTTAATGCTCTTAATCTTCAAGAATTTCAAAGGTCCATCCCCCCAAGGCTCTTCCAGATCGACCGCAAACTGTTCACTGCCTGCTGCACAAGCTGCTATCTCTTCGAGATGATCCTGAAGTGTATGCTGGACTTGTTGTCTGAATGCTTCGTGCTCCAACCTTCCCTCTTGGATAGCTTTTGCTCTATAGGCCCTTATTTCACTCCAAGCCTCTTTCCAGGAGTGCCCTTTCAAGGTATTCACTGGAAGCACTTTCTCAATCAACAGGCTGAAATGGACTGGGCTCTGAGGTGCATGCAATCCTTCTGAAACTGGTCTGCGCCAGCTCTTCAAGGCTCCGTCCAAATTCTTGAGATCGATCCCGGCATTCTCGCAGTTAGCAATCAGCGCCTGATACTGATTTCGATACATTGAATCCAGCGCGGCCTTCCACAACTCCGTCATCTCTGTCTTATCTGCGACTACAGACTGACCGTGAATATGCATATCCATATGGATTAAGTAATCTCCGATTCCGAATTCGTGGGTTTTCGTCTCCCTAACGCTTTTAAAACCGTCTGTGGATTTCAAGACTAGGTGAGAGGACCCTGCCGGTAGCAAAATAGACATCTGGTCAGCAAGATCAACTGCTAAACAATCGCCTTCAGAAGAAATACCGTGATTGGGGGTAAAATTCAGAATATCTTCCAATTCAATATGATCAGTATACAATTCAGACTCAACTGGAGCCGAGCTATCTGAAATCGTTTTTACGTTTCTATTAAAAAGGTCTGTCCGATAATCAATATCAGGGTTGAAAGGGTCTTGTCCCACCACTTCATCATCTTCCACGAGGGCCAATTTTATCCGACGGAAAACTTGATATTTAGGTATGGATATTAGGACCTTTGGCACTTTTGCCCAACCAAAACATCTCAGTGGTCCAATTTTGAAAAGCGAATAGAACGGATCAGAAGCAAGGTACTGCTTTTTCGAAGTTATAAAGTTCTCGGCTGACAAAGATAACAAACTGACATCGAACAGACTCTGAAAAAGAGAGATCTCCGCCCTGTGACAATATATCCGAAAACCGGCCAATCCCCCTTCAGCAACAAGCTCCAGAATTTCTTGCCTTGCGAGATCCCGGGTGGCTAAAACTTGTTCTTCAAGCCTGCCCAATATTTCATAAATGGTACGACAAGCTTCTTCAACGTTGTCACCCCACACTTTCCTTACGTGGTCTAAGTCGCCAAAACCTAAATTCATGAGCATGTCTTTATCCGGAAGGTAAATACTGCTAACAGTCTTCAAACCTTCGACTCGAATCGAATTAGCGAGATCACTGTCAACTTCCGATACAATCGAACTTACATATTTCAGCTGTCGAAGAAGTTGCTCAATCAAGGGTGATTGAACATTAACTAAATGTTCTTCGACTGGCGACTCTTCGTATCTTTTTATTAACAGGCTGCTAATATTTATAAGTCACCTCGAATCATCGATTTTACTGCAATAAGTCCTGATGGGGGTGTCAGCTCCACAACCTTGAAGTCTTTGTAATACCTCGATTTCTCTTCCAAGCCCGCCGAGAGGGATTCGATTGATTCATCAGACTCGTCGCGTGAGGCGATAATTACCAAAGAACTTCTTTTGATATGTTGCAACGCTGAAATAGCACAATGCGGTCCGTCTACTGCAGCCAATGTTGGTTCGTCAGAAAGCTGGCTCAATCTTTCTGGGGGGTTAAAATGTACCCTGGTGTGAGTTTTTTCATCCGAGGACAATAACAACAATGAGTCCAGAGAGAATTTTTTATTCGAGGCCAGAAATGCTGTACTCCTGAGCTCCTCTCTGAACCTGGTGGTGTCTGACGACGCTCTTGCAATGATTGCCACTTCATCAGAGCGAAAACGGAGGGATTCACTGAAACCTTCTAACCCGGCCGCTAAGTTTTCGTATAGGCTGAGTATGTCGTTGGAGAGTTCACCTTCCGGCCTGGATTCATTCTCGAAACGCCATTTCATGCAATTAGCTTCGAGAATAAAACCCAGAACCGAGCCGTTTAATAGATCTTCAGAGAGCACTTTCGCAGACTTTCGCTTTCGACTTCTTTCCACCTTAAGAGATTTGACTTTAATTACTCGCATCTCGTCATCGACAGCAACGGGTAACCATCGATCACCTTTCTCATCGATGAAATTTACTTCCGAATTCTCACTAAGATATTGACGGGCTCGATTCGCGAGGTAGTCGAAATAACCAGAGTTCGTCAATGGCTTCTCCGTCAGCGAAGCCTCCAGCATTGCACCTAACCCGACAAGGCCTGCCGCAGCAGATTTCCCCGGCATCGATACTACGGTGATTAGTCTAGGACTGTTACCTGAACAACTGATCCTGTAATGGTACCTGCCCAAGTCGATCATCCAGTTTACCCAAGCTGGAACTTCAACGAATTCCTGGTCACGCTCTATAAACCGGGGCATTTCTGTTTCTGAAAGGTAGGAAGAGTTGGTAACAGGTGAACCCTGGCTGGCTCACAGGTAAGCACTGACGGAAGGTCTACCGCCTGAACTATGTCAAAAGCGGCACTCCCTTTTGATGACCACTGGGGGGAAGGGACGTTCTCGTAAACGACCAGATGGAAAGAGGTCGAGACTTCGTACAGGGCTGGCTGGACGGAAACCGAGACATCCCGTTCTTCCAGCAATTCAGCCACTTCTGACGCCGCTATTGTACTTGGGTACGGCGGATCCAGCCGCATCGTGGTAAAGTCTCTAACTGCCGTGTCGGACATAATTTACTCTTATTATTCAGTAGCATGAGATTATCAGTGGAAGGTACAGCTGTAAATGACCGTCCTCGCCGTTTGGCTAAGGCTGCGGGTAAACCTAGTTAGCACGCAACCTGTCAGCTTGGTCACAACTTACTGCCATTCCGCTAGCGCCGTCAAAAGCTCGCAAACGTCATCAAAGTCTTTAGGTAGTTTGTCGGCGGAGAATTGGTCCAATTTGGGTGCTATCCACACCAATCAGATACAGGGATTAAGCCCCTTGCTCCTTCGATGCCTGAATATCCACCGGCGGCACCCCCAAGTCCTGCCACTTCTCCGGATGACAGCTAAACAGCAGTATCTGATGCCGACTGGCCGCATCAAACAGGATGCGTTTCATGTCTTCCAGGCGCTCGTTGTCACTGTGCACCAGGGTGTCGTCCAGAATGACCAGCGTTGGCCTTCCGGCTTCCCTTAGCAGATCGGCGTAGGCCAGGCGGCTGATCAGTCCCATCTGTTCCCTAGCGCCAAAACTCAGTTCGGTGATCTGTCCCAGTTCGCTGCCCCGGCTGAAGGTGCCGGGCCGGAGCTGTTCGTCGACTTCCAGTGAGGCTTCCGGGAAAAGCACCGACAGGTAATGGTTGAGGTGCTTTTGCAGCGGTGCCTGCAGGCGGCGTGTGAGGGCCTGGCGTTTTTCTGTGAGCAGGTTCAGCAGCAGATCCAGGGCCTGGGCGCGGCGGTGCAATTCCTGATAGCGGCGATTGCACTGGTCGTACTCCGCCTCTTTCTCATTGAGCTGTTCTTCCAGCCCTTCGGCACCCCAGGCTTCAAGCCTGACTTTGATATCCCTGAGCTCACGCCCGCGGTTTTCCTGGGTCTGGCGTAGTTGATTGACCGCATTCTGGTAGCGTTCGATGTCTTGCTTGAGAAAGTCCGGTCGGGCTTCGCGGATTTCCCGTTCGCGGCGTTCGAGGCTGGCTTGCAGCTCGGCCTGTTGTTTTTCGAGGTTCGCCAGGTCGGTGGTGATTTGCTGAAGCTGCTGTTGCCGTTCCGGGCTCTTTTCTTCATCCGCCAGCCGCTGCCATTCGGTTTTAGCGTTGTCCCGGGCCTGTTTCAGAGTCGAGAGCGTTGCCTGGTGCTCACGCTCATCGGATTCGGCCTTATCCAGTGCGGTGCCGGCCTGCACGAAAGCGGCCTCGGCTTCTTCCAGGGCCGGCACCTGCTCTTTCGAATCCGGTTCTGGCGTGGCCTGCAATTGGCTTCTGGCTTTCTCCAGTTCGCTTTCCGCCTCGCTCTGCTGGGAGACAAGCTGTTCAATGCCAGCAGGCGCCACGGATTTCAGCAAGTCTTCGGCGTGCTTCTGGGCTCTTCCGGCACTTTCGAAGGCTGAA
>TARA_R100000306_G_C4381605_1_pt1 | contig 15207 bp, 4 predicted proteins | sample TARA_R100000306 | Tara Oceans TARA_R100000306 (sample SAMEA2620824) | marine metagenome | biome: marine biome (ENVO:00000447); feature: mesopelagic zone (ENVO:00000213); material: "saline water (ENVO:00002010), including plankton (ENVO:xxxxxxxx)" | depth 1000 m | reverse complement strand
TCGCGCGAATCTGGATTCCAGGAACGCCCCTGGGTCAGAATCACGGCATTCTTATCGACGTAAAATGTTTGCTGGTCCTCCTGGAAGATAAATGCCTTTTCTTTGTTGGCATAATCCAACAGAGCTGTATCATTCAGGACCGCCCCGGCTAACAGTAGGGGCAGCTTGTTGCCTATATTGTGGCCCCCATCAGCATGAAAGTCAGCGCCGCCATACTTTGCTGCCCCATAAATATCTATGCCTGCCTGCACCAGGCTGATGAGTAGCTTTTCCTTATCCTGTATAGAGTAGTCAAGTTGCAGGGATAAAACCGCATCCGAAACCATGTGGGCAATTTCTCGGCCATAGTTGCCGGCCCTTGAACCGTCCCGCCAGGGATGATTGGATGAGGCGCGAAAATACCGGTTAGTCCAGGAGTCTGATTTCACAATCCACGGGTAATCGAATTGTCGCTCGAGATTCTGCAAGTCAGGGATACTGGCGTTGGCGGAAGGCTTTGGAAGAGAGCGCAGAACTGAAAAATCAAGATTATTCTTATTCCAGTTCGTGTTACCTCTTCGTCCGATGTAGGGCGGTCGGAAAGCCCCTGCTTGCGGCTTACTTGAGACAACGGTAAGTATCTGCAACTGTTCTAACTGCGGGTCGTCGCCTGCCGCAGGTGCGAAATTGCTGATAGCAGTAAGTAAAGTGTCACCGGCCTTCAGAGTTAAGGGCAGTCTTTTTCCAACATTCAAACTGTCCTCGTACTCATTAAACCTCAGTCTACTGTCCAGGCCATGCTTGCGGTCAATATCAGGATTGATCATGGAGCCATTTATTGAAGCACTCCCGTTATACCGTGCCCCCGGCGTTATTTTCTGGACCACTACAGGTCCGATTACCCACGGATCACCGTTGGCATAGACACCAGTCTCTGCGTTCGTACTGAAATACCAGGTAACGTCACCTCTGGAAACCGAGTTCGCAGCCAGTGCTGGTAGTGAGATGACAACGCTAAGAAGCAGAGCCCACGCTTTCTTCAAGTTTGTTGGTCGAAACATATACACACTCTCTTGTTCGTTTGTACTTCAACACTTGGCAATCGTTTAACTCGCCTGGGGCAGTACCCATCAATATCGCTCAACCTGTCAGTAGTCAACTCTGCTACCAAGGCATGGCCCCAGCGCCTCATCGTCATCTACTTCGAGGGTATGTGCAGCTCCATCAAGGTGCTGAATTCACTTTCAATACCTTTGCTATCGACCGTCGTCAGCACGAAATGGTGCTCACCACTATCGAGCGCCGTAAAATCATAGCGACGCTCATGTGTAGGGACTTCGATCACTTCTTCTTTTCCACTGTCGACCGCCACGTGGTAGATCTGATAATGCGAAACATCACCGCTACTGAGCGCCTGACCGTTTTCACGTCGGGACGGTGCACTCCACTCCAGTGTGGCGGCACGATTGACTGTCACTGACAGGTCTGCGGGCCTGCTCACTACAGATGATGTGCCTTGGGTGATGACGACGTCATATCGTCCTGATTGATCAGACGTCACGCCACTCAGACTAAGGTGTGACCTCACAGCATTGGGGATCGCGACGCCATTCTTTCGCCATTGATAGTTTACGGCGCTCGTCGTATTGACACTGACGTTGAAGGTCACGGAGGACCCAGAGAAAACGGATTGAGATACTGGTTGCAACGAGATGGCGACGCCTCCAGTTCCAGTTCCAGTTCCAGTTCCAGCACCGCCCTCAGCACCGTCAGTGTTCGCGGCGCGGAAAGTCCAACCTTGTGATGAACTTCCGCCTGCGCCAACTACGATCGCGTTGCCGGCAGACAGACCGAGTACCCGCTTATCGTAACGGTTGACCAGGTTCCAGCCTCCGTCATCTCCCAGAAGAGTCCACTGCTGCCACGGCGCGCCAAAATAGCTATAAAGGTGGATGTTGTTGGCGGTGTTCCTGTCTGCATCGAGAACCAGGCCAGAGGCGAGATGGCGGACGACGTAAATACCCTGGCCAACAGTCTGCAGTACCCACTTCGAAGATGGGTCCATACTGGTCGAACCGAAAACATTGGCCTTGAGTGCAGCTTTGCTGACGGTGAGCTGCCGCGAAGTGCTCCGGTCAGTGATGAAGATTGGCTGATTGAGCAGCAGGCTTGGTGCAGAGGCTTTCTCGTTGACAACAACTTCAGCACTCGTGCTATGAGATGCGCCTTGGTTATCTGTGACCGTTAGCTTTACCGGGAACGTGCCCGCGCTGTCGAACTGCAGGCGTAGTGTCTGCTGCGATGTGACACTGCCCCGAGCATCCCATCGGTAGGCAGTGATGTAACCGTCGGCATCGCTAGAGCCAGACGCGTCGAGCGTCAGTTCACAAGGTGCAGTGCAATTGAGCGCGCCACTTTTCAGCTCGAGGCTGGCAATGGGCTTACTATTCGGCGCCGGTGCTTCATAAGGGCCAATGAGCCAGGTTTGGGACGCATCATTCCTTGCAGATTTGAGCTCAACATTACCGGCAGATGTTGCGGAGGCGGTCAATGCCTTGCCATCACGGCGAGACGTAACCAGGTAGCCGCCGGCCACAGGGCTGATTTTCCACTGCTGCCATGGGGCGTGGAAATACTTGTAGAGGTGAGCGTTGCCCATGATGCTCTGGTCGTAATCGAGCGCCAGGCCTGATGCTTCGTCAAAAATGATAAAGTAGCCATCACCGGTCGGCCGGATCATCCAGTTTTTCTGGTCCGCCGCTTCCGCTTCGATTGCCGCGACGTTGCCTTTCAGCACGTGCGTTTCGGGCCCCATGAACTTCTGCGACTGCAGGTTTCTGATCGTGACTGACTGATCGGAGAGTGCAAACTCAGCGGCAGGTGCCGTTACAACCACGACGGTGGTGCTTGTAGCTGATGCACCCTGGTCATCCTTTACAGTCAGCTTGACCGTGTATGAACCAGCATTATCAAATTGATGAATGATATCCGAGGTGTGGTAGGAGCGGTTGTCTATGACCCAGTTAAAACTCGCTATATATCCGTCGCTGTCGGATGACGCGTCGGCATTGAAAAACATTTGACAGGGCGCAGCACAGCTCGCACCAGTGCCGTCAATGACGGCTGTAGGCGAGTCATTCAGAACGCTCGAGGGGTCGACCAGCTGCCACAACTGCGCAGTGCTGGAGGTATTCAGTCTGGCGACTTCGATGTTCGCTTGAGCGGTGTTATCTCGAGCCTGAAGAATCTTGCCGTCGTACCGCGAGACAAGACGCAGCTGCTCTCCAACACTCACAATCTTCCACTGCTGCCATCTGTAGCCTTTGTAAGGATACAGATGAGCATTGCCCCTGATTCGCTGATCATAATCCAGAGCGAGTCCTGACGAATCTTCAAGCACTTTATAGTAGCCGCTGCCAATTGGCTCAAGGCGCCACTTTTGCCGGTTGAGCGAGGCGGATAGTGTCGACTGCGTCACATTGCTCTTGACAGAGGCGCCGGAAGCTGTAATAAATGCGCTATTGGCTTGACTGCCACGTATAAGGTAAGTGCCAGAATAATCTGTAGCATGTGCTAAGCCGCTGCACAGGAATAGGGCTGTCAGTAGTGCTTGCAGGACGGAATTTAACCCGTCTGCACGGGCTGATCTCAATAAGCTAGCTTTCATACGGTCCACTTTTGGCGAAAGTTGGTATTACGCCCACGGTGCATGCTGAGCATGTTGTCATCAGGGAGTCACGATCGCGGCTTTGAAAGTCGGCCGCGCGTTGCTCTTAGTCATTGCTGAATCTGAGGGCACGCTACCGTTCGTTTTCCAGTATTACTCAGTGGCAGCCGTAGTGGCTGTTGGCTTCCTGTTAAGGAAACGTATCGCTGAGTTGCTCCAGCCTTCTATCGCAGTAATCTCCCTGCCCCGCAATTTGAACAACTATCTAAACTTGCAGAGGTTATTGGTAAGCGCTCTAGCGCTTCGGCGCATGCACATTCGTTAACAAAGGCGGACTACGCTTTGTTAAAGCTCGGACAATTCGATTTTCTTTGTGATGAAGTAGGCAATCGGGAAGGGGAATTTCTACGCAGTAGAGGCTGGCTTTCCTCGAATCGAATCGATTCTACGCCAGTTCTGTAAGCGAACGGCGTTTCCAACTTCACAGCGCACTATCGATGGTGCGGCTGCTCTGAAGGTTGCTTCCCTTGTGGTTCTGTCCCTTCCGTGTTGCAAGCAAACCTGTTGTTACTACCTATTCACAACTTCATAGTAACCTGCCATGGCCCGGGCTTGCATAGGCCAGACGTCTTAGATTTACCCTCTCCGAATAACGCATCTAAATGTCTGATGTCGATATCCTTTACATGTTTCACGCTGGCTCATCGACTGATTCGGCCGAATGGCCTAGTGTTTCTGGTCAATGCGCTGTTGGCGCCATTCCTGCATAACCAGAAAAAACCTTGATTTTTCAGGATATTAAAATCGTCAATAGATCGTTTTTTCAACAATTTGCTGTCGATATATGCCGAAATCTGAAAAGTCAGTGACGTAGTTCACAAGCTGCTTCCAAAAGAGAGCGGCCAAGTATTTGTCAATGGAATGAGATTCATGGCGGCGTCAGTTAATTTATCATTTTCTTCGGCTCGGGCTCTTCGGTCACTGCTACTCATTCTCTCAGTGCTGTGCTTGCCGCACGCTATCGCAGCGCCGGCACCGCCACCAAATTTCGCTGTCGAACAGGTGCTTTCCGAGATATCCCAGCCTATTTCGATGCGCTTCCTGCCCGATGGCAGGCTGCTGCTGCTGCAAAAGAAAGGCGGTGTACTCATCGCAGCGGTGGACAGCGTGCCAGGCTCCTACGAGCAGTATTTCGACCTCTCCAGTCCGCAGCATCCAGATGGACTGAATGCGGAACAGGAGCGTGGGTTGCTCGATATTGCCATTGATCCTGATTTCCCCAACGAACCCTACATCTACCTTCTGTATACCCCGGCCCAGGGCCCCAACGGCCCCAGGATGCGAGTCTCCAGATTCACCCATGTTGAAAATGCCGGAGATTTATCCAGCCGAGGCAGCATCGGTTCAGAACTCATTCTTTGGGAAGATTCTCAGGGGTACGACTCGTGCTGTCACTTTGGTGGCGGCCTCGACTTTGGTCCCGATGGCAATCTCTGGCTGTCGATAGGCGATCACTTTCAGGGGTCTTACGCGAATGACCTAAAGCGCGCAGGGGGCAAAATCCATCGATTTGCCAAGGACGGCTCGATACCCGCCGACAACCCCTACGTCGACGGTGCCGGCCCCAATATAGACTCCATATTCGCCTACGGCCTGAGGAATCCTTTCCGCTCTCGCTGGGATCTGCCGGGCAACCGGTATTACATTGCTGAGGTAGGGGGCAACACCCAAACCACAGCGTGGGAAGATTTGCATGTCATCGACTACGATCCAGATACGGGCCGATTCAAGGACGACGATTTTGGCTATATTGAAGACAACGGACGCTTCGACGGCATCAATTTCGGTTGGCCAACGGTGGAGGGTTTGCCCCCCTATACCGACTGGCCAGCGGCAGAAATCAGTGGGCGCGGCGCGCCACTTTTCGCTTACCGGCACAATAACAAAACTTCGGCTATAAACGGCGGGCTCGTTTATAGAGGCACTCAGTTCCCCGCCGAGTTTGATGGCGCCTACTTTTATGGCGACTCGACTCGCGATTTCATCAGATACATACGCCTGGATAGTGCTGGCAAGGTGATTCCGAATCCGTCACCAGGCCCCATCACTGTACAGAATCCGGATCCGGTCAGTTATCCCTTCGATTTGTCGAGTCTCGGTCGCATTGTTTCGCTGGAAGAGGGGCCGGATGGGGCGCTCTACTACATCAGTTTTACTGACTACCGGTTGGCGCCTTCAGATAATCCTTCTGTATTGGGGTCACTGCGGCGCTATGTGTATGAAGTGGATAATCCGCGTCCGACGATCGTCGAGTTTACCGCCACGCCGGCCTCCGGCGCATCACCGCTGGAAGTGACGCTCAACCTTGTCGCAAATGACAGCAATGGAGATACGCTAACCTACCGTATTGACTTCGGGGACGGCAGCTCGACCCAAAGCGCACCACTGCCTGCCAACACGCCCGTTTCTGAAACTCACGTCTTTCAGCAGGATGGCGTCTACACCGTCCGGGTCTATGTGTCAGACGGCTCAAGAGAGTCAACTTCGAGTTCGGTCGTTCGTGCTGGCACCCCGCCGTCAATCTCTTCGCTGACCGTTGAAAACAGTAGAGCAGGCGCCACCGACGGCTTCTTCAGATACGGCGACTCGATGACTTTCAGTGCGACGGCCGAGGACGCAGAAGATGGTCAGCTGGGCGGCGCCAGTTTCTCGTGGAACATCTCCTTCGTCCGCCCGGGGAACATCCACCCTGCTCTGGGACCAGAATCCGATACGACTTCAGTAGAGTTCGCCATACCCTCCCAGGGGCAGGGCTTCAGTGGGCCGGTGTTTTACCGGGCGGAGCTGGTTGTAACCGACTCGAGTGGGCTCTCGACGAATTCGACCATCAATATCTATCCCGAAAAGGCGAACATCAATTTCGAAACGGACCCGTCAGGGATCGTCGTTCAGGTAAACGGGAATACCTCCGTCACAGCGCCCTTCACGCTCGATACGCTCGTCAATTGGGATCACACGATCACTGTTCCGGCGTCGAGATGCATCGATGGGGAGCTTTACGAGTTCCAGAGCTGGTCGAATGGCGTAATGACACCGCAACAGGTCCTGATCATGCCTGAGTCAGATATCAACCTGACTGCATCCTACGCCAGCACACAGGCCTGTGAGTCGATTCCGGAAAACGGGCTTGTCCTGCATCTGAATTCGGCAGGACTCTCTGCGCAGAATGGCCTCGTGGACTCATGGGGCGATCAGTCTGCAGCGCTCAACACGCTGATGCCGGTCGGCGGACCTACCAGGCTGGATGACGAGCTGGCGGGCTATCCCGTGGTACGTTTTGATGGTGTCGATGATGCCATGATGAATGCCGCCCCCGCCGGCCTGCCCGTCGGGAACGAGAACCGCACGGTTGTCATGTTCGCGAGGTACAACGAGGCAAGCCCTTCTACAGGCTGGGTCGGCCTCGCGTATGGCAAGCCCGTCAACAACAAGACTTTTGGGCTGACCATGTCGTCAGCCGGGAGTGTGGGTGTGCAAGGCTGGGGAAGCGCTCACGATACCCTGTCAAATCCTGCCCAGGACGTCGTGGGGCGCTGGGTTAGTCATGTTGCTGTTCTGAACAACAGCACGCTGAAGCAATACATCAATGGTGTCGCTTCAGGCATCTCAAACCGGATCTTCAATACGGAACTTGGCGTCATTCGTCTTGGTGAAGAAATAAACGGCCGCCAGAACATCGAGATGGATGTCGCCGAAATCCTGGTTTACAACAGGGCTATCACTGCAAATGAACGTCATATCATTGCTGAACACTTTGAGAACAAGTATGGCGTTTCTCAGGTTATCAATCGAGCACCAGTGGCGACTATCAATAGCCCTATCGCTGGCAGTACGATCGACTTCGAGACCCTGCCTGTGGCACTTGTCGGGCAAGCCAGTGACTTTGAAGATGGCGATCTGTCCGATGCCTTGGTGTGGTCTTCATCGCTTGATGGGCAGCTCGGCTCCGGAAGTGAGCTGACAGTCTCCCTGAGCTCCGGTGTCCATATCCTGACTGCGACTGTGCAAGACAGCGAGGGGCTACCCACGACATCGTCAGTATCCGTTACTGTCACCGAAGATGATGACCTGCCTCCATCGCTTGGCATCTCGAGCCCCCAAAATGATCAGTTTTTCCAGGAGGGCACTGCCATCCTGTTCGAGGCGCAGGCCTCGGATGTTGAAGATGGCTCGCTGGATGAGCTGATTGAGTGGTCATCCGATATTGATGGTGTGCTTGGGACGGGTCCCTCCCTTACCGTGGCCACGCTCGCCGTTGGTGTACATCGGATACAGGTGTCCGTGGCTGATTCTTCGGGTCAACAGGCTGTTTCGACAATCCGGGTTTTCGTCAATCGCCAATACGAACCCATCGGAGAGCTGGAAAAAGACGGCTTGATCTTGCAGCTCGAATCCGATGCCAATATTTCTTTACTGTCTGGATCAACGGTGGCTGGTTGGCTGGATCAGTCTGGCCTTGGCAATGATCTGGAAGCGCTTGGCAATCCTGTACTGCTCCTCGATGCAACACCGAACGGTCAATCTGCGGTTCAGCTCGATGGCGTGGATGATCGCCTGGAGCGGATCAACGTGACCGATCCGCTGGGTGGTCTGCCTATGGCTAATGCCGATCGGACCATGTATATCGTCGCCCGCTTCAACGCACCGTCTCGATATGCCGGCGTCTCCTATGGTTCCGCGAGTAGTCGCCAGGCCTTTGGGTTGATCAACAACCCGAACGGCACGCTGGTTCTCCAGGGTTATGCATACGACAACACAACGGATGTTGATACCGTGGCGAAGGGCTGGGCTGTATTCGGGGTGGTTTACTCAGGTGGCATTGCCACAGTGTATGACAACGGCCTACCCGTGCTGCAAGTCCCTCGGGCATACAACACCACCCCGACCCGGTTACTGATTGGCCAGGAGATCGGGGGTAACGGCTACGCCGATATGGACATTGCTGCCGCACTGATTTACGACCGAGCGCTGAGCGGAGCGGAGCGCATCAGCGTCGACGAATTCCTGTACGCCAAATATATCAGCAGCGATCCTGATAACCAGGCGCCTTCACTGAATATAGCGTCGCCTGCGGCCGGGCAGACCTATCCGGAGTCCTCACCTATTGGCCTCCAGGCCACAGCCTTGGATGAAGAAGACGGAGACATTGGCGCCAGCATCGTATGGGAGTCCAGCATCGACGGCATTCTTGGGACAGGTGGCAGTCTCAGTGTCGTGCTGGCCGAAGGTGCTCACGACATCACGGCGACTGTGACCGATTCGAATGGTGCGGTGGGTTCGCAGACGGTATCCATCACCGTGAATCGGGGCGGAAACGCCAACGCCGCACCCATGATTTCAATCTTGACGCCTCTCGATTCGGCGACGGTCATAGAAGGTACGTCGGTAAATTTTGAAGGCGTCTCTACCGACGAAGAAGATGGCGATATCAGTGGGGATATCCAGTGGAGCTCCAGTTTGACAGGGGTGCTGGGCACAGGCGCTACCTTGACGGTGGCCGATCTTCCGCCCGGTGTTCAGATCATAACAGCCAGCATAGAAGACTCAGACGCGGCAAAGGCCTCGACCAGCATTTCGCTGGCGGTTCTGGGGGCCGACAGCGAGGGCCCAACGATCCGGATCTTGAGTCCGGCAAGCGGACAGAATTTCAAGGACGATGCCCTTATCACGTTCAGTGGCGAGGCTGCAGATAGCCAGGATGGCTCGCTGGATGCTTCAATCCAGTGGACTTCGGACATCGCTGGACCTCTAGGTTCCGGCCAGTCGGTAGCCAGTTCACTGCCAAGCGGTGTTCATACTATTCAGGCTTCGGTGACGGATTCAGATGGTAATCCTGCGTTCGTGAGCATTCAGCTCCTGGTCAGCCCCTCGTCGGATCCGGCGGGAGTTCTGGTGACTGATGGACTGGCGCTGCATTTGGAGTCGGATGCTGATCTGGCTCTGGACCCGTCGGGCAGCAGGATTACAGCCTGGCGCGATCAGTCAGTTTTCGGAAACCACCTGACAGCCTTCGGTGAGCCAGTGTTGTTGTTTGGTGAGACGCCGAGTGGCCAGCCAGCCGTTAGCCTTGACGGTGTCAACGATAAGCTCGAGAGATCGACTGCTATTGAACCCTTGACGGGTTTGCCGACAGGTAATAGCGATCGATCGATGTACATCGTGGCGCGATTCAATACTGATTCAAGTTATGCCGGGGTCGCCTACGGGAAGGCAGCACTGAACCAGACTTTCGGATTGGTCAACGACCCAGCGGGCAATGTGGTTCTGCAGGCTTACGGCGCCAGTTTTGACAGGGCTACAACGCTGAATGCCGTCGATTCTGGTTGGAGCATTTTCGAGGTTGTTCTGAAAAATGGAACAGCTTCAATATACCGAAACGGTGAGGCGGTGCTTGAGGTCCGTCGGACTTTCAACACAGTGCTTTCGAAGATCGTACTCGGTCAGGAGATCGGTGTGAACGACTTCGTCGGGCTCGATCTCGCGGCCGTTCTCATGTACGACCGGGCCTTGAACGAAGCCGAGCGCAGAGACGTCAATACTTTCCTGCTGTCCAAGTACCTGGGCGTGACGCCGGACAATCTGCCACCTGATGTCGCTATTACGTCCCCCGTGGCCGGCTCTACGCATGCAGTGGCCAACGCGATAGCGCTGAGCGCGACGGCGGTCGATCCAGAGGACGGTGATCTCGGCTGGGCTATCGTCTGGGAGTCGAGCATCGACGGTAATCTAGGCATCGGCAAAGACCTGAGTACCGCGCTTTCCCAGGGGGGGCATACTATCACGGCGACTGCGACGGATGCCGAGGGTTTATCCCGTTCGATGAGCGTCGCTATCGTTGTGAATGGCAGTGGATTGCCCAACGTGTCACCGGTGGTCAAGATTCTTTCTCCCGTCGATGAAACTACAGTGACCGCAGGCGACATGGTGACCTTCAGTGGAGAGTCCTTGGACGACGAAGACGGAGATCTGAGCGGCCAGCTCGTCTGGAGCTCTGACCAGAACGGTCCTCTCGGCACGGGAGCAATCCTTGCGCTTTCGAATCTCGTGCCCGGGATCCATACCATCACGGCTGTGTCTACCGACACGGCCTCGGCGAGTACCTCATCGCAGGTCTTGCTGACCGTCCTGCCTTCTTTAGCAGGGGCGCCGTTTGCGGCTGATCTGGTGTTCCGACTGGAGTCGGATAGCGGTGTCGTTCAAAACGGCGGAATCGTAGCTCGCTGGCTTGATTATTCGGGGCAGGGTAACCACCTCTCTGCTGCCAGTCCGCCAACCACAGGTGCAAATGTGACACCAGGCGGCCTGCCCTCGGTTTCTTTCGATGGCGTCGACGATAATCTGCAGCGCTTGGATGCGATCAACATGATCAATGGCTTGCCTGTGGGTAACTCGGATAGAACCATATTCATGTTGGTTCAGTATCGATCGCTCTCGGCATGGGCTGGTTTTGCCTACGGTTCACCGGTGGCTAACAAGGCGTTCGGGCTGGTCGCCAGATCGCCTGCAGGTGAGCTAGTGCTGCAGGCCTACGGTGCAAATGATGTTACCTCAAGTTTCTCTGGTCTGAGCTCGGGTTGGGCCATACAATCCGGATCCGTGGGAAATGGCACTGGACGCCTGTACCTGAATGGAGCGCTCCTGAAATCGTCGCCACGTAACTATGCCACCGTCAACAGCCGGATCTATCTCGGCGCTGAACTTGGTGGTCTCGGTTATGCCAACATGGATGTTGCAGCGGTACTGGTTTATGACCGGGTACTATCCGATAACGAGCGGTCAGAGGTTGAGCAGTATCTTACTAATAAATACCTTAACTGAATTTGACGAAAGGGATGTCAGACAAAGCGGGCGTACAAGCTGTCCATGACGCAAGCGGGGTATTCGTCCAAAAAAAGGTTGATCGTCAATTCAGCAAGCTCCGCCCTGACGACAGTGATCAGAATCTTCACGCTGTTCTGGGTGAACAAGTTCTTGCTGGAGACCATCGCTCCCGCTGAATACAGTTTGTATCCCCTGCTGCTGTCAATCATGTTGGCGGCAGAAGTCTTCGCCAAGATATTCACGGGGGGCATTGCACGATTCGTCGTTGAGATGGACACGCCGGAGAAAGCGCACGGTGTCAGCAGAGTCGTGTCCTCGATGCTGCCCTTCATAGCCGTGATCTCGGTGCTCCTGCTTCTGACTGGAGGGCTGGCGGTGAGCAACATCGAAAGCTTTCTGAACATCGAGCCAGCGTTGGTATCAGATGCTCAGCTGATGCTTTCCATGCAGATCGTCACGCTCTGCACGGTGATACTGTGCACGCCGTTTTCGTGCGGCTTATATGTCAGACACCGCTTTGTTGCCATCAACCTCATCGAGCTCGCAGGAGAGGCCGGCAGAATAACGATCATGGCGGGCCTGTTATTGGCAGTGTCTGCCGAAGTGAAATGGGTGGTTTTTGCGAACTCGATCGTGACACTGGCAGTCGCTCTGACGATGGTAAGAATGTCCGTAAAGGAGATGCCAGACCTGAAATTCAGACGGTCGCACATTGACCTGGCGTACTCCTCCAGAATTGTGCGCTTCGGATCCTGGACTGCCACATCGAGTATCACGGAGATCGTGCAACGAACACTGCCGATATTCATTCTGAATCATTACTCTACACCTGTAGCGGTGGCATCCCTCCACATCGCCCGGCTGGTAGATTTCAATATCCGAAAGATCAGTCGGGCTGCGACGATACCAATAGAGCCGCTACTCACAAGGTTGCATACCCAGTCGGGTATGGAAGGCATGGAAGCCATCTACTACAGGGGTGGGAAGTATCAACTCTGGTTCGTTCTTGCGCCAATCGGTCCGCTGGTAGTGTTCAGCCTGGAGCTTATCAATTTGTATGCTGGTCCTACTTATACTGAGGCTGCGTACGCCATGGTGTGCCTGCTGGCCCAGTTTCCCTTCCTCTACGCCTCTGCGATGTTCTACAGAATCGCCGTGGCATCCGAACAGGTCAGCGTCTATTTTCAACTCGAACTCGTTGCAACATTGGTCATGGCAGTAGCCATTGTTGGCGTAGCAGTACTGTATGAAGCGTCGAGCATCACAGTGGCTTTCACGATTGCCGCCACCAATATACTGTTCCATGTGTTCTTGATCTGGCATCAGGGTATCAAGCTGGTCAGTGGAAGTTTCCGGCTGTTTCTTGTTCGTACGCTGCTACCGGGGATGACGCCTCTCATGGCAGCCATTGGTTTCAGCCTTGCCTATAAAACTTTAAGTCCCGTCATGACCTGGTTCGATCTGATGATTCCGACCTTCGCTGCCATCGGAGTTTATCTGATTGTCCTGCTCACGGTCTGTACGGACAGTTTCGACAGAACACAGTGCCTCGCTGCCGTTCAAAAAGCGAAGCGGGCTTTCACCAGGGGATAAGCCCCGGTCTACTGACCGGGCTCAGTGGTATCAAGGTACCATTTCCTTTTAAGCCGCTGCGTGAACAGTGGGTGCAGCGTCAGGTACAACAGGCTTCTGGCACTAGTCCGCAGGTCGCTACTGAGTCTGACCGCTTCGAGGCAGAGTGCTTTTCCAGCTGCAGTATCATCCAATGCAAACGCAAGTTCAGCACGTCGGCTGATAAAGTAGGCTAGCCGATGCCTGATCTTCTTCAGCTGACCAATCAGCTGGGGGTAGTCGGTGTCTGGCTTCAAAATGAGTGACAGGGCTACGGCCTGGGCATGTATGTAGCAGTCGTAGTGGCGCGCCAATTTTCTTCCGTCTCTACAGTCGCTCAGGCCGGCTTCAGATCGCTGTCGGTTCAGGTTGACCAGAGTCTCGTTCACCAGAAGCACCGAGGTGCGTGCGACCAGTCGGTAAAAGAGTGCGGTGTCTTCGGCAACCTGCAGGTGCTCGTCAAATTGTCCAGCCGCTTGAAAAATGCTTTTCCGCAGGAGCAGTGATTGCACCAGCGGGTGACGATCCGACTGCACGATGAAAGCGAGGGGTTGGTGGTACAGCCTCGCTTCACCATCAGGTAACGACGGATCAAGCTCGCTGATTCCATCGTGACGGCGGCCGCCATCGAGTCTGGTCCCAGTGAAGCAGACCTCCCCGCCATACTGATTGACGCAGTCGATCTGGCGCTCGATTTTCTCCGTTGACCAGGTGTCATCAGAATCGAGGAACGCGACCCAGCTTCCGCGGGCAAGCGATACGCCGTAGTTGCGTGCAGAGCTTACACCACCATTGGCCTTGCTCACGTATCGGACCAAGGGGTGTGAGGTAGCAAACAGCGTGTCGGTCCCATCGGTCGAGCCATCATCGACTACGATGATTTCCAGAGGCACGCGGGTTTGGTTCAGAACACTTTCGACAGCCGACAGCACACAGTGGCGACGGTTATAGGTCGGTATCACGACACTGATGTCTCCGGGAGTGAGTAAAGCAGACGTTGACGTCGCCAAAGGGATGTTCTCCAGGTGTGAATACGAGGACAGGCTCAGGTGTGCTGCAGCGCCTGGTTGATGGTCGCCTGGACTTTAGGCAGTATTGCGTCCCAGCTGAGTGTCTGCTCAAACCTCAATCTAGCAGATTTCGCCAACCCTTCGGCGAGCGACCGGTCTGTCGCCACGTCTAAACAGGCTTTAGAAAATTCGGCTGCTGTATCTGCCAGCAGAATCTCCTGACCATGAGTGAGCTCATAGCCATAGGCACCGAGCTTCGTCGACACAACGGGGCACTGACGGCTAAATGCCTCAGCAATCTTTATGCGAGTCCCCCCACCGATGTGGATGGGAACGATGGTGCATGCCCAGCTGGCGATTTCCCCGTCGGTGTCCTGAACCCAGCCAAGGCCATCAATATTGTCCTGAGGTGCGTCGAAAACTTCGGTTTTCGTGCCGACCAATCGGAGGCGAGCGAAGGGTAGCTGCTGCCGTATCAAAGGCCACACTTCGCTGATGAACCAGCGGACTCCATCCATATTCGGAGTGTACTCAAGCGTGCCAATGAATCCGACAAGTGGCGTCTCAGATCTTTCGGTGCCTACCTTGAGGCTGGCGCTTTCGAAACCATTCGGTATGACGGCGACATTCGGGGAGGAGCCGAGCAATGTCCTGTCCGCCTCGCTGCAAACCGTAATGATGTTGAAGCGTTCCAGCAGCCTTTTTTCTCGTCGCCTCCAGTGGAAGGTTTTTCTCGCCTCGTTCATTGCGCCTATCAGCGAATCTGATCGCTTCATTGCCGAATGATGGTATTGACTGGGGATGTCATCAATATCCAGCACTGACCGAGGAATATTGTATAGACCCAGACTATTCGGGATCCTGATGCCATGGAACCAGACCACATCATATGCATCGGCCAAGTCCAGAAACGTGCTTTTGTCTGCCGTTGAGATCGAACTGCCATGGCCGTCCAGGAAACGGGAGTTGAACTCATAATGCATTCGTTCCCGCAGCCCTTTTTGCGGACTGGCTAAAAGCTGAAATACACCCCGCAGATCGAACGCCTGCCGAGTCAAT
>TARA_R100000306_G_scaffold27571_1_pt1 | contig 15208 bp, 10 predicted proteins | sample TARA_R100000306 | Tara Oceans TARA_R100000306 (sample SAMEA2620824) | marine metagenome | biome: marine biome (ENVO:00000447); feature: mesopelagic zone (ENVO:00000213); material: "saline water (ENVO:00002010), including plankton (ENVO:xxxxxxxx)" | depth 1000 m | reverse complement strand
CGATGGAGTACCGGTCGATGGGGTTGTCGACCAGAAGGAAAGTCTCGCCATCGTACATGGTCACCGACCAGAACCCGAGTGAAGTGATCTCGGGCAGATCCTCGGGTTCGAAATGCATCCTGTAGGACTCACTGCCATCAAGCGGCGCGTTCTCTGAGTCAAAAAAGGTGTAGAAGTAGATCGCCTCTTCAGGATCGTTGCCCAAAAGCCCGACCAGAGAAATCGCGGCGCGGGCCGCATAATCGAAAACTATGTCATCAGCATAGCGCGCCGTATCCCAACCCGTCGGGAAACGCTGGCCTCGATTGCGGCGCAGATATTCCATCACCGCCGGGCCGTCTTCGATCGCGCGCAGGATGCCGGCGCGGGTGTCCGGGTCCAGGGCGTCGGGATCAAACCCCTGACCGGGCTCCAGACCCAGGCGCCACAGCGTGGCGTTCATCGCCGCATGCTGCGGAGGGGGCGGGTTTTCAGCCAGTAGAACGGCCATCTGATGAAAATGTGCGAATGGGCCTTCAAAAGTCTCTCGCTCGACAGGGGCGGGGATGGCGGGTTCCACTTCTGTCGGGCCATTGTTCCAGGCTGAAAGCGGGGTGAGGGACATCTGGTTCTGATATCCGCGTACAGTGGCGAGATCGGTTTCGTTGCGTTGAACGGCCAGACGAATAGCCAGGGCGCCTGACGGAGTGTCGATATCAACCCGTTGGACGCCATCAGGCAGCTCGCCTTCCCAATCAGGTCCGACAAACGCCAGGTGCGCCCCTTCACCCCCATTCACGCGTGGGGAGTAGTGATAGGTCTGGTTTTCCATATAGGCGTTGACCGACTGCACGACGGCGTAGCGATCCTGGATCTCGGGCATGTCGAGAATGATCGGTTCGGCTCGAAGGTCGAGAGATACGCCCGTATAGACCGTGTCATTATTGGGGCTGTAGGGCATGTCGCTGTTGGCGTTCGCCAGCCAGTTCATGTGCCCGAGCCGGTTGATGGGGGCGATCGGACCGCGGGTCTGAGCTTCTCTCAGGTTTTCCCGACGCAACCGTTCGCGCTCCCAGATGAAAAGCGGATAGGTGTACAGATAAGCCTGAATGGCGAGGCTGTATGCCAGCGCTTCGCGGCCTTCTGCGTCCACTTCGCTTGTCACGACGGTTTGGGGCGCGGTTTGGGCCTGAGCGGCGACGGGCGTGAGTCCCAAGCCGAGTATCGAGATGGCCGTTAGGAGTGCTTGTTTCATCATGAGTTTTCGAGCCTCTGGCTTAGAATGTGGTGGACAGGCGGACGCCAAACGTACGGGGCGCACCTGTGTTGCAGCGGATGAACGTCCCGCCAGTGGAGGCGTTGTTCAGACCCAGCTGACCGCTCAGCGGCTGGTAGAAGCTGACGCCGCAATAGCCTTCATCAGTGAGGTTTTCGCCATAGACGGCGACATTGAAACGGTCGTTGGGAGCGCTGAGCGTCAGGCGGGCTGACACCAGCGCATAACCGTCTTGCAGGACCTGTGGATTGTTATCGATTACGCCCCCGACGAACTGTTCGCCCACATAGTTGGCGCCAGCCGTCGCGCGCCAGCCCCATTGGGCGACTTCGCCATCGACGGTCACGAACAGATTGCCAGTCCATTCCGGAGCGAAATGGTTCTTGCCTCCGGTCAGGTCCTGAACGCGACGATTGCCGCCAACCGGACCGCAACCGGGAATGTCAGGGCTGGCGGCTGAACAGCCGGGCAGGGCCTGAGCGCCGGTGAAGGAGGTGAACTCGGAGTCCAGATACGCAACCCCGCCGGTCACTTCGATATTGCTGGCGATCAGCAGCGCGCCATCAAGTTCGAACCCCTGGTGAACCAGAGTGCCGGCGTTCCGGGTGATGAAGCTTGAACCGTCAAAGCTGCGGGACTGGAAGTCCTCAAGCTCGGTCCGGTAGGCGGTCAGCGCCAGATCCATGCGGTTGTCGAGAAAGCTTCCCTTGAAACCCAGCTCGAAATTGTCCGCAGTTTCACTGTCAAAGGTGCGCTCCTCAGCAGTCAGGCGTTCTGCGCCGCCGCCTGAGTTGAACCCGCCAGATTTGTACCCGGTGCTATAGGACGCAAACACGGTGTGGTCCGGGCTGACAGTATAACTCAGCGCCACGCGCAAGGTCGGCGTCTCGTCCGAGAAGTCGAGCTGGGTGTCTGCGGGGGCCCTGAAGGCGCGCGCAGACAGCGGGTTGGCCGCCAGCTGCAGGAAGCGTCCCTCACGTTCGTCTGACGTGTACCGCGCTCCGAGCTGAAGCGTCAGCTCGTCTGTTAGCAGGTATTCGCCTTGAGCGTAGACCGCCAGGCTGTCCGAGCTTTGCGTCATGCGCAGATCAGACGCTTCCGCTTGAGGGCTGTTCAGGCAGGGCGCGCGAAGCGGGGCGGGCGCGAGCACCATGCAGGTTCGGGGCGTGAAGGACAGAACCTCGCTAAACGCGGCGTCTTCATGGGAGGCGTAAAGCCCGGCCACAAAGCTGAACCGGCCATCCATCAGATCGTCTGGAGAAACCAGACGCAGTTCATGGGACCAGCTTTCACTGTGCAATCCGGCGATGCGGCCGGTCAGAGGCATGGTGAGAAAGAAGATGTCTTCATCGTATTGCTGGTTCTCGTAGTCGCGCCATCCGCTGATGAGCCCGAGCGAGTAACCATTATCGAGATCATAGTTGAACGTGCTCGACAGGCCCCATTGGACATCAGACAGGTCACCCCCAACGATGTGGCTTACCCGGTGATCATACGGATCATCCAGTTCGGGCAGGTTTCCGGCGCCCAGAAACCCGGTCAGGATCGCGCGTCCCACCGGGGTCAGCGTATCTCCGAGGGCCTCCGCCGCACTCGCGCCGTCGCCAGACAGACGCGTGTGATCCAGTCGAACCGACCAGCTGAGACGGGGCGTAAGATCGATATCCGCGCTCAGGCGCGCCGCGACGGTTTCGTCGCCGCCAAAACTGGAGCCGTCCGGAATGGACTCGCCATAGCCGTCAAACTCTGAGGCCTGAGCCGCAAAACGCAGGCGAACCGCGTCGTTCACAGGAAGGTCCACAGCCGCTTCTATCTGTTGATGGCCATAGTCGCCGAATTCGAGGGAAGCGGTCCCATGAAACTCCTCACCTGGCGCCCGTGAGGTGAGGATTACGCCGCCAGAGGTGGCGTTCCTGCCAAACAGCGTGCCTTGCGGCCCGCGGACGACCTCGACGCTGCCGATATCAAGAAATGAAGCGTAGAGAATGGAGGGGCGAGGAATGTACACGCCATCAAGGAAGAACGCAGTGCTTTGGTCCGCCGCCGTGTTGCCGGCCGTCCCGATGCCGCGAACAACGATGCGGGTGTTGGCGGCGGCAGCCCCGCGGGTAGCGTAGAAGTTTGGAACGGTGCGTCCCAGGTCCATGGCGTTCGTGATGTTGCGCTCTTCCAGGTCTTCGCCGCTCACCGCGACGATGGAAAGCGGCACGTCCTGAATGTTCTCCTCGCGCTTTTGAGCAGTGACAGTGATCACATCCCGGACGACTGCCGGGTCAGTCTCTTGTGCGAGCGCAGGCGCCCCCGCACTTATGAGCGCGGCAAGCGCCGAGCCTCCAAGCCAGATGGCTTTCATGATGTTTCCTCCAGGTATTTTTTGTTTTTTATTTTGATTGGTTCCGGCTCATCGCGTCGGGCACGGGAACAGCGCTTCGACCTGATTGGTCTGCAGATACTGGGTGCGCGGCATGTAGGGGCCGAGGATCGTCTCCAGGTCATCCTGGCGGTCTACGCGTTCGATGGAATTGTCGAAATCGTCCGCGCCTAGCATGTGACGGATCTGGACAACGGTGACGTCCTCATCGAACATGCCGTCGCCATCATCGGCCATCGGCAGCCAGCTCAAGCCGCATTCCGGGCGTGCATTGCGAGGGCGATCTTCTTCACGGCTCACGATGACGGTGAAGAAGCCGCGCGGATCTAGAGGAATTTCTTCATCGAACAGGCAGTCATTGACGCGCGTATTGACGAAGCTCTGGTTGGAGCAGATGGACCAGTATCGTAGCTGGCCTTCGCCCATCGTTTCGTCGCCCTGATAGGTGTTGGGCGTTGTCGGCGCCTTGGCGCGGACCATGAAGACCGGCCCATGCTTTCGATTGACGATCGTCCGGATGTAGAAATTGTCCGGATTGGGATAGAAGCCGCCCTCAGATCGACGCGCATCTTCGTTGATCTGGCCGGTATAGATCCCGAGCAGGCTTTCACGATCGAGCTGGATGTACCAGTCCGCAGGAGATCGCGCCGGCCAGGTGTCGGGGCGGTTCGGTTGCGTGATCAGGGCGCGATACTGAGCCGCCGTGATGCTGGCGGCTCCTGCCGCCATGACAGCCGGTTGCAGGGTCCGAAGCGCCTCGCAGGCTTGCTCGCCGCGAAGTATGTCTCCGGAGGGCAGGGTCAGGACAGGTTGGGGCAGGGCTGCGCCGCCATCAGGCGCGGCGCCGCCGTCAGGCAGGTATATCCGGTACAGAATGGTTTGAGGTCCGCCCGGTTGATCCGCGGGAGCATGGAGGATGCTGGTCGGGCCCTCAGCACTGCGCGAACCGATATCCCGCAAGGTTTCCGGGGGCGCGTTGAGCACCTCCACCGTGTAGCGGTTTGTTTCTTCGGAACGTGTGGCGCCTTCAAGAAACGGATTGTCGCCCTGTTCGGGTTCGATCAGAAAGTCAGGAAGGGACTCAATGGGTTGGCCCGAAGCAGTGTAGGATACGAAAGACATGTATCGGCTGGCGGGAAAGGCGCCTTCCAGCGTGAGTTGTGCGCCGTCGGGAATGCTGAAAACGCCCGCCCAGTAAAAGACATTGGCATCAGGGTAGGCCATGTTGATGTATGGGTCCGCCCCGAACGGACCCCGTCGCCAGAAACAATCCCGGGGACCGGGAATAATGCTGGTGTCGACATCTGTCTGGGCGCTAGCAGTCTGCGGTGAGACTGCCTGACTATCAGTGCATGCGGCGCCCAGCATCGTGAGTGCGAGTATCGCGCCATAGCCTTTAAGAGACATGGCTTTCCTCCCCATGGTGTTGCGGGAGGCTTGTCCTCCCTGCGTGTTGATCCGAGAGGAAAGAGCAAGTCGTTCTTTGAGACTGCTAACTTGTTTGCATTTCAGAATGTGCTGGGCCGTGAAAGGCTGGCTGTCGTGTCAGAGCGGGGCAAGGTTGAACGACTGGCTGATAAGCCTGGGCGGGTACCGGGCCTGATCGCCGCAACGCCCTCGTCCAACTGCTTGAAGACTCCCGGATAGGGCTTGTCGAGCCGGTCCGACACGCGAATCCAGGTCTTTGCTACGCTTGTGTTGGCCAGAAACCTTCGTGCGGTTGCAGTGCATTGCGCACTGCAGGAGAGGGTTAGTCCGCCGGGGCGATCAGCGTCAGTTCCATCTGCCGGCCGTCCAGGAAGCGGACCTCCCGGCCGTCGAAGAAGGCGTCTTCCTCGGTGCGGAAATCCACTACCTGGCCACCCCATTCGGGCACGGCGCTGTAGGAGGTCAGCTCGATTGACCAGGCGGTGTTCTCATTGATCAGTCCCGCGCCGCGCGGATCTGCGTCCTGGTTGTCCCAGAAGCCGATGGCCGGGCCCGCGCCATGACCGTGCGTGCCGATTGGGTGGGAATAGATCGAAGGGTCGAGCCCTTCGCTGATCGCTTCGGCGCGCGCACGCGCCAGAACGTCATTGCCGCTCAGCCCCGTTTGGAAGTGCGACATCAGAATGTCCTGGACGCGGTTGCTGGCGGCGAGGCCTTGCTGCAGGCCTTCGGGCGCTTCGGTCTCGCCGGGCTTGAGCACGTAGGCCAGGTGCTGGGTGTCGGTGCTGAGGCGCAGATAGGTGATCCCGAAATCGGTCCAGAGCAGATCGCCCGGCATGATCACGGTGTCGCCGCGCAGCATCGTCTCGGTTCCCTCGCGCTGGATCCCCACAGACGGGTGGAACCAGGGCGTCAGGCCCAGGCGGGACAATTCCTCGCGATACCACCAGACCACGTCATCGGCGGTGGTCTCGCCCGGCGTGATCACCACGCGTGAGAAAGCGCGGTCGATCAGGGCGTGGGCGATGCGCACTATGCCGGGATAGATCTCCACCTCTGACGGGGTGCGAGTTTCCAGCCAGCGTATGGCCAGCGTTTCGCCGGAAATGATCCGGTCTTGATAGGTGGCGGGCAGGGCGGCGATCATGGCCCGGTGTTGGCTCAGCGTCATGCCGTCTCCGAAGGCGGTCAGATCGGAAAAGTTGATGGCGATGTTGGCCGGGTCGCGCTCAGCGATGATGTTGGCCACGGCCTGCCACTGGTTGGGTTCTTCGTCGGGATTCCAGGACGGCTCGAAGAGGCCGGCGAGCCCATAGCGGCTCACCGTCAACCGCTCGACGGGCTGCCCGTCACCGGGATCAAAGAAGATGAGGATGGTGCGCCGGCGGGCGGCCATGCTGCGTGCGTCCAGCATGCTGTTTACGACGGGTTCCTCGAAATACTCCCGCGCCATGAGCACCCACATGGATACGCCCTGTTCGCGCATGATCTGCGGGATGATCGTGTCCAGCCGCTCTTGCAGAATGCGGTCGATAACCACGGCCCGGTCACGCAGCGGCAGAATGGTCGGAAGTGCGGGCAGGGCCTGTTCTGTCTCGCTCATGGGAAGAATGGGGGGAGACAAGGTCTGCGCTGACGCGCGCACATCCGCTGTGAGCTGCGAAAGCATCGCCGTTAGAGCGACTGCCAGGATGGTCTTCAAACGTGTCATGTCTCGCCCTTCTGGTCTTCGCAGCAAACCGTTCAGGGCGTGCCGTCACCCCAGCGCCAAATCGTGACCCGATTTTCAAACGGGCTTGGTCGGCATTCAACCCGCATCAGTCTCAGCTGAGTCAAATCGGTTCGGGGAGTATGGTTCATGCGGCGAACAGATCGAGCAAAAAGCTTGGCTGCCTAAACGTCTAAATGACGCATAAGATATATTATGAGAAATTGGGCATGCTGTTATTAGGCGCGTGACGCTTCGATGATGCCGCCCTCAGATAAGGAGAGCGTGACTTCCAGGCCGTCATAGGCTGGCCTGACGCCTTTTGGCAGGCGCTGTGAAAGCGCTTTGTAATCGAGATCGATGTGAAGATTGGTCAGGATGCCCAGAGTTGGTTTGATATGGGCAAGCCAGTCGAGCGCCTGGCTGACATGAGCGTGGCTGGGATGGGGTTTGTCCCGCAAGGCGTCAACGATCCAAACGCTGGCGCCGCTTAACGCAGCCATCGCATTGGCGTCCAGGCCGTTGACGTCCGGCGTGTAAGCCAGCGGGCCGATGCGCACGCCGCTGCAAGGTTCGCGGCCATGGACCACATCAAAAAGTGAGAGCTCGATATCGCCGCCAGGTCCTGACACGATGGCGAGTTCACCGGGATCGAGCGCCCGGTCAAGCATCAGGGGCGGATAGCCCGATCCGTCCGGAGTTTCAAAAATATAGTCAAAGCGCGCTCGCAAGAGCCGACGTGTCTGAGGACTCATCATGGCGACAAGCTGCGCGCCGCGGCGATAGACAAAAGCGCGAACATCATCAATGCCATGCGCCTGATCCGCATGCGTATGCGTATAGACGACGCCGTCCAGTGAACTGACACGGGCTTCGAGCATTTGGTGGCGCAGATCAGGCGACGTATCGATCAGCAGCCGTGTGACTTCGCCCGTCTTCAAGGCGTTCCGGGTTTCGGCGCGCTCAACCAGCAAGCTGCAGCGCATGCGTCGGTTTTTGGGGTTTTTCGGGTCGCAATCACCCCAGTCGCCATCAATGCGCGGCACGCCGCCGGATGACCCGCAGCCCAATATGCGGGCGCGCAGAACGGGCCCGTCGCTCACGAGACCGAAATCCGGTCAAACAGTCTCAAGGCGGCTTGTGTCGTGCGCTCCGCGCCTTCCTCCACGCCCCAGCCCTTTACCTCGCACAGTTTCTCAAGAACATGCGGCAAGTAGCTCGGTTCATTGCGCCTTCCTCGATAAGGAACGGGAGCCAGATATGGACAATCAGTTTCAATGATGATGCGGTCTTCGGGCACGATCTCGCGAAACACGGCGCGGACATCCTCGGCTTTCTTGAAGGTGATGATGCCGGACGCAGAGAAATACGCGCCCAGGGCTGACGCACGTCGCGCCAACTCGGCCCCGCCGGTATAGCAATGAAGCAGCGGACGAAACGCCCCCTTCCCCATTTCCTCTTCCAGTAAATCCGCCATCTGCGTGTCCGCCTCCCGGCAGTGCAGGATGATCGGCAGATCCGCCCGCCGCGCCGCCTCGATATGGGCGCGCAATGACGGATACTGATCCTCGGCCGGGCTGTAATTATAGTGAAAATCCAGTCCCGTCTCGCCGATCGCAACCACTTTGGGGTGCTGCGCGATCTCCAAGAGCTGGTCCGCGGTGATGTCGGGGCGATCCTTGGCGTGGTGAGGGTGCGCGCCGATGGTGCAATAGACATCATTGTGTTTTTCGGCGATCGCTGCGACCTCTTCAAACTCGTGAAGCCGGCAACAGATCGCGATCATAGGCGACACGCCAGCCGCCCGGGCGGCGTCCAGAACCTGATCGAGATCCTCGGCGTATGCTTCGCCATGTACGTTAATATGAGTGTCGATCAGCATTGGGCGCCTTATTGGGTCCGAGCCGCATCCTGCATCAGGCCGAAGGCGGCGTAGAGTGTTTGTTTGGCGTCGAGATAGAGCGTTTCGCTTTCTCTCGCCAGACGGGTCAATTGATCGGCTGCATCCACCCACGCGCCGGCTTTGTCAGCCCCATCGCTCTCAAGCGCCATGGCGCGCGCCCGGTTCTGGGCGTTCGCGATCAGAAAATCGAGGGTGATCGGCTTGATTTGCTCGCCCCCCTTGCGGCTCGCGGCTGCGGTGATCTGGGCGATCGCGCCTCGATCCAGCCGCGGCAGACCTTCAAGCGCGGTATCAATTGTCGCCTTGATGGACGGCGCGTCAGTTTCTGCGAGCGCCAAGGCGCGTCCGGGCGCGCCATTGGCCAGCGCCGCTGCCCGTTGGGCGTCATCAGCGTTCATGGCGTGGGTTTCTATCAGCCATTGCGTCGTGGCTTCGATGCTGGGCGCGCGCAAGATCAGACGGCGGCAGCGAGAGCGTATCGTCGGCAGCAGCCGTCCGGGCGTGTTGACGATGAGAATGAGAATGCCGCGTTTGGGCGGCTCTTCAAGAGTCTTCAGCAAGGCGTTGGCGGAGTTGGTGTTTAGTTCATCGGCGCTATCAACGATGCAGACCCGCCAACCCTTCCCGCTCGCGCTTTTGGAGAAAAACTCCGGCGCGCGCCGTGCTTCCTCGACCGGAATTTCACCCTTCACCTTGCCCGTCTTGTCATTATAGGGGCGGCGGATCAGCAAGAAGTCCGGATGCGAGAGCGCTTCAAGCCGACGACAGACCGGATCGTCAGGGGCGCTGGCCAATCCGCTTGCACCCTGGGCTTGCGCGCCCAACAGGCGACGGGCCAAGCGGTAGGCGAAGCTGGCCTTGCCCACGCCTTTGGGGCCAGAAACCATCCAGGCATGGTGCATTCGGCCGCTGTCGATCGCAGCTTGCGCCTCTTCCAGCGCCGCGTCCTGACCAAAAAGGTCATACACCCGTCTGGGATGAGGCAGCCCCCCTTCCCGGTCCGCTTCAGGCCTTTCGTCATCACTCACGCAGGGACCTCCAGACGGTCCTGAATGACCATCATCGCGCGCTCAAAGACGATGTCGGGGCTTTGAGCCCCATCCAGGATCACACAGCGGTCAGGTTCGGCGTTTGCGATCTCAAGAAACGCCTGACGCAGAGCATGGTGAAAGGCGCCGGGCTGACGTTCAAACCGCGTCGCCTCTTCGCCGCGCGTTCGGGTGCGCTCGAGCCCCTGCTCAGGGTCGAGATCGACCATGAAGGTCAGATCCGGTCCAAAGCCGTCAAGACAGGCGGCGTCGATCTGGGCGATGCGCTCAGCGGCGAGTCCGCCTGCTGCGCCTTGGTAGGCGCGTGTTGAGTCCGAAAACCGGTCGCAGATGACCCATTTTCCAGAATCCAGGGCCGGTTTGATCAGGCGTTCCACATGGTCCGCGCGCGCCGCGTAGAGCAGCAAGGTTTCCGCCAGCGGCGACCAGCGTCCCGTCTCGCCCTCCACCAGCAAATGGCGCAGCGCCTCCGCATTGGGCGTGCCGCCGGGCTCGCGGGTGATCAGGGTTTCGAAGCCCCGAGCCTGAAGGCCGGCCGCGAGCGCTTTGGCGAGCGTGGTCTTGCCAGCGCCCTCGCCGCCTTCAAGCGTGATGAAGCGTCCTTGCGTCATGCCGGCTAGCCGCCGCGAATGAGGCGCGCGAAGGCTGCGCCTGCTCGCCCAAGCGCTCCTTTGCGGGCCACGGACTGAGCCGCTTCGACCGGTACGCTCAGTTCGCGGCCATCAGGCAAACTCACTTCAAGATGACCCACGAGGTCACCTTCCTGAACCGGGGCGTTCAGCGGCCCCTCATAAACCAGCTCGGCTGTGACGCCGTCACGATCGCGACGGTGCAGGCCAAAGGACAAAGCCTCTGAGGCACGCAGCTCGACGGACGGTTCCAGCCCGAGATAGATGTCGGCGCGGCCCAGAACCTCGCCCGCAGCCACCAGGTCTATAGTCGAGAATTCAGAGAAAGCGGCGCGCATCAGGCGCTCGGACTCGTCGGCGCGGTCCCGATTGGAGTCCATGCCGTTGAACACCACGATCCGGCGTTCGCCATCGCGCTCCGCCGAGGCGACCAGCCCATAACCGGATTCTTCTGTGTGGCCGGTTTTCAGGCCATCAGCGCCTTCAAACACGCCGAGCAACGGGTTGCGGTTGAATTGACGGATGCCGTTATAGGTGAACTCACTTTCCGCATAGATGTCATAGTATTGCGGGTATTCGGTGATGATGTGGCGGGCCAGTCGGGCCAGGTCGAGCGCGGAAATTCTGTGCTCGGGATCAGGCCAGCCCGTCGCGTTGGCGAAGCTGGCGCTATCGAGCCCCAGCTCGTGCGCGCGTTCGGTCATCATCTGGGCGAAATTCTCTTCGGTGCCGCCAAGCGCCTCTGCGACCACGATGCAGGCGTCATTGCCGGACTGGACGATGATGCCGCGGATCAGGTCGCCCACCGCTGCGCGTGAGTTCACTTCCAGAAACATCGTGGATGAGCCAGACGCCGCCCCGCCCCGGCGCCAGGCGTTTTCGCTCACTGGCAGGGTCGTCTCCAGCGTCAGGCGTCCGTCTTCGAGCGCTTCAAACACCATCAAGGCGGTCATCAGCTTGGACATGCTGGCGGGCGGCATGGGCGTGTCGCCATTCTTGGAGAACAGCATGTCCCCGGTCTCATGATCCAGGATCACCGCATGTGAGGCGCGTGTATCGAACGCGCTCTGGGCCAGCGCTGTTGCGGGCGTCAGGCTCAGGGTGATCAGGGCGAACAGGCAAAGCAGTCGACGCATGAGTGGAGTCCCGGGTTGGCGGTTGCAGCGGAATCGGTGAGCGAGTGACGACACCCTAGCCTTCATCGGAACCAGGCTGAAGCGTATCACCCAGATTTTGGGTGTTTACCGGATTGTGGGCGCCTGGCGGCCCGATGTCCGGGTCAAAGAAGACGGGCGGCGCTTCGCGATCCTCGGGGTCGGCGGGGCCGAGCCCTTCCACGCGCACTTCAGCCAGCCCGTCATCTTCAAAGCCCAAGGCCTGAGCGGCGGCATGGCTGAGGTCGATCAGGCGACCGTCGATATAGGGACCGCGATCATTGACTCGTACGATAATGCTCTTGCCGGTGTCCAGCCGTGTCACGCGGGCGCGACTGGGCAGGCGCATGGTCCTATGGGCGGCGGTCAGAAGCGAGGAGTCGAACACCTCGCCATTGGCGGTCTGTCGGCCTTCAAAGCCCGGGCCGTACCAGCTGGCGACGCCAGTCTGCACGCTTTGCGGAGCAAGGGCCTGATTGGCGTCAGGGAGTGAGGACGGCGCGTGTTGTGCGACGGGCGCTGGCGCGAAGTCCGGCCGCGTTTGTGGCGCAGGCTGGCCTGAACATGCCGATAGCGCCAAAGCGCTGACAAGCCAAAGACATTGAAAGGTCCGTGTGCGGAGATGTGCGTGCATGAGCTGACCCTGAATGCTGACACCAGTCTAATTCATGGTCAGTGTGGCGAAAGTGCGCAACACACGAGGCCTGAATGCAGCAAGGGCCGCGATCACAGATCGCAGCCCTCGCCGTGTTCAGATGCAGATGCGTGACTAGCCGTTGGCGAGATCGAACCGATCCAGCTGCATGACTTTCACCCAGGCGTCTACAAAGTCGCTCACGAAGCGCTCTTCCGCACCGTCAAACGCATACACTTCCACGACAGCGCGCAGTTCTGCGTTGGAGCCGTAGACAAGATCCGCTTCGGTGGCGGTCCATTTCAGATCGCCGCTCTGACGGTCACGGCCTTCAAAGACGTATTCCGCATCTGTGGCGTTCCAGACGGTGTTCATGTCCAGCAGGTTGACGAAGAAGTCATTGCTGAGCACGCCTGGCTGGTGTGTCAGCACGCCATGCTCCGCACCGCCGGTATTGGCGTCCAGAGCGCGCAGGCCGCCCAGAAGCACCGTCATTTCGGGCACGGTCAGGGACAGCGTATCCGCCCGGTCTACCATCAGTTCTGACGGCGACCGGCGGTTCGCGGGATCATAGTAATTGCGGAACGCGTCGGCCCGAGGTTCGAGATAGCTGAACGCGTCGGCATCCGTCTGGGCCTGGGACGCATCGGTGCGGCCCGGTTCAAACGGAACCGTAATGTCATGACCGGCCTGTGAAGCCGCGCGTTCAATACCCGCAGCGCCGCCCAGCACGATCAGGTCTGCGAGTGAGACGCGGACATCATCGGCCTGGGCGTCATTGAAGTCGGATTGCACGCTTTCAAGCACGGACAAGACACGCTCGATCTCTTCGGGATTGTTGACCGCCCAATTGCGTTGCGGGTCCAGACGCAGACGCGCGCCATTCGCGCCGCCGCGCATGTCGGTGTCGCGATAGGAGGACGCCGCCGCCCACGCGGAGCGGACCAGCTCGGCATTGGTCAGGTCTGTGTCCAGAATGGCGTCCTTGAGCGCGGCGATATCGCCTGCACTGATCAAGGCGTGATCCACGCTCGGCACCGGATCTTGCCAAAGCAGTTCCACATCCGGGACATCTGCGCCCAGATAGCGGGCGCTCGGCCCCATATCCCGATGAGTGAGTTTGAACCAGGCGCGCGCAAAGGCGTCTTCAAACTCTTCCGGGTTCTCCAGAAAGCGCGTGGTGATCTCGCGATACGCCGGATCGACTTTCAACGCGAGGTCGGTCGTGAACATGATCGGGGTTTCAAATTCGTCCGGATTATGGGCGTCCGGAACGATCATCGCCTCTTCCGCATTCGCCGGAACCCACTGAATGGCGCCGGCCGGACTGCGGCTCTGAACCCATTCAAAGTTATAAAGGTTTTCCAGATACTGCATGGTCCACATGGTGGGGGCGGCGCTCCAGGCGCCTTCCAGGCCCGAGGTCACGGTGTCTGCGCCATTGCCGGTTCCGCATGAATTGTCCCAGCCCAGGCCCTGGGCTTCGACGCCATTGGCGGCTGGCTCCGGTCCCGTGCATTCCTCAGGGCTGTGAGCGCCGTGCGCCTTGCCGAAGGTGTGGCCGCCTGCGATCAGCGCCGCGGTTTCCTCGTCATTCATCGCCATGCGCCCGAAAGTATCGCGGATGGCGTCAGCGGCCAGTTGCGGGTCGGGAACGCCATTCGGGCCTTCAGGATTCACATAGATCAGCCCCATCATGGAGGCGGCGAGCGGACGCTCGAGCTGACCTTCCTCCGAGTAGCGTTCTTCGTTGCCAAGCCATTCTTGTTCGGCGCCCCAATAGACAAGCTCGGCCTGCCAGTCGTCTTCACGGCCGCCTGCGAAGCCAAGCGTGTCAAATCCCATGTCTTCCATGGCGACGGTGCCCGCCAGGATCATCAGATCAGCCCAGGAAATGTTCTCGCCATACTTCTGCTTGACCGGCCAGAGCAGGCGTCGCGCCCGATCCAGGTTTGCGTTGTCTGGCCAGCTGTTGAGCGGCTCAAAGCGCTGTTGGCCGCCACCGGCGCCGCCACGCCCGTCAAAGGTGCGATAGGTGCCCGCGCTGTGCCAGGCCATGCGGATGAAGAACGGGCCGTAATGCCCCCAGTCAGCCGGCCACCAGTCCTGGGACGTGGTCATCAGCTCGCGTAGATCCGACTTGACGGCGTCAAGGTCCAGAGACTGGAAGGCAGCGGCGTAGTCAAAATCCTCGCCGAGCGGATTGGAGCGGGTGGTCTCGTTCTGTCGCAATTGCGTCAGGTCCAGTTGTTCCGGCCACCAGGCGGAGTTGGGACGCGGCTGTTGAACGCCATGGCCCATGGAGGCGTGCGGATAGTCACGAGCCTGCATGCTCTCGGGAGCCGGTTCATTCACCTCAGACTGGATTCGCGTGCCGGGGAAGCTGGCGCACGCCGAAACGCTCAGCGCAATGAAAGCGCTAGAGGCGAGCAGAACCCCTTTGTTAAACAGCGTCATATTGAAGTCTCCCTGTGTAAAGAATGACACGCAAAATCAAGTCCAGATGATCGATTGCGCACTATGGGCGTGTTGAGACGGCCCAAAAATAGCTGACACCATAGTGCATGCTCGATCTCTGACAGATTTGTGCGTTTTATATTACAGGAAATACAGGGTCTGCCTCAAATTCGTCAAAATGATTGCTTTGATGGCTGCGATTAAAACTTTTTATGGGGCGCCGCAGCATTTGCTGCATGATTTACTGCACGGCGCTCCTGCGCCAGCTTGTGTCCAGACCCCGTCGCAGGCTAGAAACTGTGTGACGGAGGGGTGGCAGAGTGGTCGATTGCGGCGGTCTTGAAAACCGTTGAGCCGCGAGGTTCCGGGGGTTCGAATCCCTCCCCCTCCGCCACATTTTCCCGTTCAGGACCTTTTGTCTCACCATCGCTTCTGCGGGTTGCGAGGCCCTCTTGATCGAGACAATCTCCGATTCTGTTGCGGTTGATCAGCCAATGAGGACGAGCCGTGTCCCGCCTGCATACTCATGCCGAACATCACCTTGTCTCTCGTGTGGGCTGGCTGCGTGCGGCGGTTCTGGGCGCCAATGACGGTATCGTCTCGACCGCCAGCCTGATCGT
>TARA_R100000306_G_scaffold62560_1_pt1 | contig 15212 bp, 11 predicted proteins | sample TARA_R100000306 | Tara Oceans TARA_R100000306 (sample SAMEA2620824) | marine metagenome | biome: marine biome (ENVO:00000447); feature: mesopelagic zone (ENVO:00000213); material: "saline water (ENVO:00002010), including plankton (ENVO:xxxxxxxx)" | depth 1000 m | reverse complement strand
ATAGCCGTTGTCGGTGTCGATGGAGTCGTCTTTGTTGCCGGTCAGGACCAGGTTGCTGACGTTGACGTTGCCGCCGAAGAACTCGACGCCGTCATCTTCATTGTTGTGAACCTGAACGTGGTTGACTTCGGTGCCTGCGCCGATGCCGGCGAAGGTGATGCCGTTCAGCTCGTTGCCCGCAGTGTTGATGGCGAAGCCAGCGAAGCGAACCTGCAGGTAACGCAGAATGCCCGAATTGTCGTTGGCGTCGTCGCCACCGTAAATGGCGTCAGGGTTGGTCACGCCTTCCACGATGTTTTCGCACGCGACAGAGCCCGGAGCCGCGGCGGCGCTCAGGCAGCGATTGATCGGCGCTTGGCCCAGCAGCACCAGACCACCCCATTCAGCGGTGTTGGAACCACCCAGGTCGGAAGCGTCAGCAGCGCGGCGCTCGATGTCAGCCTGGCTCGTCATGATCACCGGCGCAGAGGCGGTGCCCAAAGCTTCGATCTGCGAGCCGCGGTTCACAACGATGTAATCAGCGCCCGATGCGCCATAAACAACAGCGCCCGGCTCGATCGTCAGGCGTGCAGACTGGCCGCCCGCCTTGTTGCCGTCAGCGCCGATGTCGGCGCCGACATCGATGCGGCCATTGAGGCGGTAAGCGACGCCGTCAACAGCTTCAAGGGTGAGGTTCGACAGGATCTGGCCGCTGACTTCACAAGCGGTGAAATCGCCCACAGAACCGGCTTGGGTGAAGCCGGACGGGCACGAAACCGTGCCGCCGCCGCCACCACCGCCGCCACCGCCGCCGCCCGGAGGCGTGCCGGGGGCTGACGGGCCAGGAGAAGCGATATCGGACCCTTGCGAACACGCAGCGATCACAGCAAAGGACGCACCTGCAAGCAGCAGTTTCAGCTTGGACATTTGAACTTTCATCAGAACCCCCCGAGGGACTTTATGTGGCGCAACACTCAAAACACGCCGCACTGGCTCGTCGGCTCAGGCGGTCGCTCGGGAGGTGAAAAGACAGCAAGATTGTTACGCAGGGTTCTCAATTGCGTGACGAAGCCGTGACACGCCCTCTACGCGAGCCTTGATGACGTACCGTAGGCGTCATCAGCACTGCGGGCGTCGCCGGATTCGCCAGCGTTGACTGACCTTGGCGCAGGTGTGGCGCCTGTGCACACATCATTAAGGGTTTTATGAAGTTTGGATGACGCACAGGTTTTTCACCTGTGACGACATGCGCCTCAGACGGCAGGTCCGTGGCGCGCCTCGAACACCTCACGAAACGGCGACAGATCATGTCCCGCGTCGCGCGCCAGCGTGAGAATCTCATCCGCCGGACGATCTTGCGACTGTGACAACGCCCACCCCAGCATGGACCGCGCGCCCGACCGGCAGAAGCCCAGCACCTTGCCGGACGCCTGCTGCGTCACCGCATGAATGCGGGCGATGTCAGTTTCGCTGATCTGCGCGCCCTGCATGGGGGCATGCAGGTAATCCAGCCCGGCCGATGTGGCCGCAGCCTCGATCATCGCCGAAGAGGGCTGCCCAGGCTCCTCACCATCAGGCCGATTGTTGATCAACGCGGTGAAGCCCTGATCAGCAAAGGCCTGAACCTGGTCAGGCATGATCTGTCCGGAAATGAAGAAATCAGACGTCACCGGGACACAGACCATCAGCTCACTCCTACAGGGCGTCGAACGGAATCTTGAGGTAATGCACGCCATTATCCTCGGCGGGCGGCAATTCTCCCGCACGCATGTTCACCTGCACGCTGGGCAGAATCAGATTGGGCATGTCCAGCGTGGCGTCGCGCCGTTCGCGCATGGCGACAAAACTGTCCTCGTCCACGCCGCCGCCCACATGAATATTGGAAGCGCGCTCCTCGGCGACGGTGCTCTCCCAGGCGAAGTCATCGCGTCCTGGCGCCTTGTAGTCATGGCACATGAACAGGCGGGTCTCGTCAGGCAGGGCGAAGATCTTCTGGATGGAGCGATAGAGCGTGCGCGCATCCCCGCCGGGAAAGTCACAGCGCGCCGTGCCGAAATCGGGCATGAACAGCGTGTCGCCGACAAACGCCGCATCCCCGATGACGTAAGTCATGCAGGCCGGGGTGTGCCCCGGCGTGTGCATGGCGCGCGCTTCAAGTTCGCCGATATAAAAGCGCTCGTCGTCCGCGAACAAATGGTCAAACTGGGAGCCGTCGCGCCGGAACTCGTCCTCGGCGTTGAACACATCGCCGAACACGGACTGGACGGCGCGGATATTGGCCCCGATCGCCAATTGTCCGCCCAGCTGGGCTTTCAGATACGGCGCCGCGGACAAATGATCGGCGTGAACATGGGTTTCCAGCACCCAGTCCACATCCAGCCCCTGCTCTCTCACATAGGCGATCAGGGCGTCCGCGCTCTTATGGGCGGTGCGTCCCGACTTCGGATCGTAATCAAGCACGGAATCAATAATCGCCGCTTTCGACGTCGCAGGATCGGAGACCACATAGCTGACAGTGAATGTGTCGCGGTCAAAAAAGGCTTTGACCACAGGGTTCTGGGATGAAGCGTTATCGGTTGTCATAACACGGCGCCTCCTTTGGACATTTGGGGACCGAAGGCCTGGCACAAGGCCGACACCAGTTTGTGGATACGCACATCGGCCAGGCTGTAATAGACGTGCTTGGCGTCCCGACGCGGCGTGACAAGACCGGCATCACGCATGCGCGCCAGGTCTCTCGACAGATTAGGCTGACGCACGCCGGTGCGCGACTCGATCTCAGACACCGAGCACTCGCCTTCCATCAGCTCGCACGCCACCAGCAGCCGCCCCGGATGGGCGAGAATTTTCATCAGGCTTGCGACTTCGTCCGCGCGATCGCGCAGCTCCATCAGGTCGAGTTCGGCGCCCATGGCTCGGGACCCTTGTCTGCTCAATTTGAACTTTCGTGTTTTGATAATTGAAATCCTGGCCCCCAGTGACAAGTCTTCCTCACAGTCAATCTTTCTGATCCTATGGTCCTGACAGGCGTCCTGTGCGTGCTGCGCCTTTGTTCCCGCTAACCGGAGACCGCTGACTTGATGAGCGTCATCAGCCTGCTTGCCCTTAATCTTGGGGCCGTTTTATTATTATTTTCAGCACTTTGGGTGATCGCCCAGCTCAATCGCGACCCCAGCTTCATCGATGCGTTCTGGGCGTTTTCGATTGTTCTGGTCGCCGGGCTCACCTTTCTGCTGACTGATGGCGCGACATGGCGACACATGCTGATCGCCGGGCTCACCGCTGTGTGGGGAATGAGGCTCGGCGTTCATTTGCTGCTGCGTTGGCGGCAGGAGGGGGCGGATCGGCGCTATATGAAATTGCTCAGCAATGTCCGCGAGAAGCGCGGTTGGAGCTATGGGCGCACCACGGCGCTGTTCGTTTTTCTGCCTCAAGCCGTCCTGTTATGGCTGACCAGCCTGCCCGTACAGCTCGGGCAAGCGTTCGCAGGTGAAGCGACGCTGGGCGTTCTGGGCTATGCCGGAGCGGCTTTGGCCGTGTTCGGAATTGCGTATGAAAGCCTCGCGGACGCCCAGCTCAGCCGGTTCAAACATGACCCGGCCAGGCAGGGCCAGGTTCTCGACACAGGCTTGTGGGCCTGGAGCCGGCATCCCAATTATTTCGGCGAGGCCTGCGTCTGGTGGGGGCTGTGGCTGATCGCGGCCGAAACCGGCTGGGGCGCGCTCGCCCTGCCTGGTCCGGTCTTCGTGACCTTCACCTTGCTCAAACTGTCCGGCGTGACGCTTCAGGAAGCGGGCATTGAGGACAGACGCCCAGACTATGCGCGCTACAAGGCTCGGACATCGGCGTTTGTGCCGCGTCCGCCCAAGTCACACTCATGATAGGTACGATCAGGTCCGGCGCGTGGGCGGAATGTTGAAGCCGTCAGGCGCGCTTTCAAGAAAGCGCTCCACAAAGCGCACAGCGTCTTCCGCCCGGCCTTGCGACATATCAGAACAGAACGCGTAAACCGCAGTGCCGCTGAGTGCGAGACTCAACAGACCGACGCTCGCCATCACTACCAGTAGCCGCATATCGCCCTCCCCGGCGTTAACAGGGGAAGCCTAACATTACGCGATGTTCATTAACAAGCGGAAAGGTTCGGATCAGACCGAGTCGCGGTCCTGTTCCTCAAACATATCGCTCGGTGTCGGCGTCGCCATGGCGGAACTGGCGTTCTTGAGCGCTTGCAGCGCCTCCTGGACGCTCGTCTCCATCAAGGCCGCAGCGCTTTCCACGCGCTGGCTGGCGGCGTCATATCGATTGACATCCAGCTGGCCGACCGCCGCTTCAATACGCTGCGCCGCGCCATCAACGCGCTGTCCGATTTCGCCCGACATCGCTTCAAGACCGGCGCGGAAATCAGCCAGCGCCGCATCCATGCCGCCAGACGGAATGGATTGGGCGATCGCCTTCATCTCTTCGCGGAACGCGCTTAACTCCGCAGCGATATCGGTCTGGCTGCCCAGACGGGTCTCGTGCAAAGCGGAGGCCGCAATGTCATCAATATCAACGGTGTCTGCGTTTTCATCCCAGATCCGGGATGTAGCGTTGATCTCATCAAGCGCGTCTTCCAGCACGTCTTGAAGGGCGGGCTCAGCTTCAAGAGCGGGCTCAGCCTCAGCATCATCAGGCTCAGCCATACTGACTTCGTCATCCGCTTGCGCCAGAACGAAGTCGTCGTCATCAACGATCAGATCGCGTCCCTCAGCTCCAAGCGCGTCGTCTATGTCCGCACCGGCTTCAGAGCTGTCCAGCTCAGGGGCCTCAGGCTCAGTTTCAGGCTGTTCACCCAGCTCAAAACCGTCTTCAACGGCCGGCTCAGGGTCTATCGCAAACTCAGGCTCCGCTTCGGTCTCAAGCTCGGGTGCGGCGTCAGAGTCAGCTTCCGCCCCGGCGTCCGGCAAAAACGCGAAGTCGTCTTCCTCTGCTGCGGCGACCTCCGCCTCGGGCTCAATTTCAGTCCCGTCCGCAGTGTCGGTTGCGCTCGCAGGCTCTACGCCTTCAACAGTATCATCCAGAACCACGACAGGGTCGTCATCAATCGGCGTGGCCAGAGCCCAATCGTCCTCCCCGGAAGCGTCAAACGCGTCGAGGTCAACCGCGCCGTCATCAAGGAGGGCGTCGCCCGCCCCCTCATCAGCTCCGGATGTTTCCGTGTCGGAATTCGTGTCAAAATCCCATTCGTGCTCGGCCAGATCGTGCATCACCGCCTCGCCTTCTTCATCAGACAGAGCCTGATTGCGGATGCGGTAATCTTCCTGGCGCGGCAGGTCGGGTTGACGCGCCAGATGCACAGCTTCGCTCGCCGGGTCGCCAAACAAGGTGTTCGCCAGCTCGTCGCAGGCGGCGTCCACATCGTCCACATGCTCAACCGGAGAACACAAGGCCCAGGTCAGAGCGCCGAGAGGGGAAAAGCGCACACGGTCGCTGACCGCCCGCTCCAGAAACAAGGAGGTGAAGCGATCCAGTCCCGCAGCCAGTGCATCCGCATTCGCGGTTTCCGGCGGTCGCAATTGCAGAATGAACGCGGCCTCGCCCTCGCGGGGTTGAACAGCATCTGCGGTGGCGAGCTCCATGAGTCCCTTCCCGAAGCGAATCACCCCGGTCCCTGCATCAGTTAGACAGACACCAGATCGCACTCACCTTGCGAAGGTCTTAACATAGCGTGAAATGGATTACTCGAAGCCGATGAAGGCGGGCAGGCCCTGACTTCCTGGCGACATCGCTACTCCGTCCGCATGAATGATCGCCACCGGATTCTGTCCCAGATACGCGCCGCGCATGGAGGGCGCATCATCAATGGCGTGCACCACCAGTCCCGGCGCGAAACGCGGTCCCTGCCGGGGCGTCTCCGGTTCGATTTCAGCGCGCGACACCTGCAACAAGGTCAGGTTGGACAAGGCTCGCACGTCTGCATCCACCCCGGCGCCGGTCTCGATGACCAGCCGGTCCGCATAGACCCGCAAGGGCGCCTGCGCATTCACGGGCGTGTTGTTGATCGCCAGAAAAGGCCGTTCCACCGGGCCGGAACGGCCATTATCTGTGCTGGAAAACACATAGGTGAGCGGCGCATTGGAGGGGGCGAACAAGGCCAGCGCATCCGCTGTCACACGCGCCATGACGAGCCTCTGCGACGCACTCATCACATCCGGCAAACGCACTTCCAGACCGTCCGCAAACCGCTCGGGCAAATGGGTGAAGCCTTGACCCGCCTGCGCGCTTTCAAACAGGAGCGCGCTGTCGCTCGCCAGCTGGACCGGATATCGCTGCTGGGAAATCTCACACCCGCCATCATCGCGCTGGCGCTGCAGGGCTATGGCGACATCATTCACAAGACCCTGCCGCGCCGTGGGCAATTCCACGCGATAGCGGTTCTGGCCCGAACCGTTCAGCCGTCGAGAATCAATCAACTCACCGTTTAGCGCGACATGAGCGACCGTCGTCACCCCCGTCGGACCATCCGGCAGCCGGAAATCGAGTCCCACGGCATCTGCGACCCGGCCTTGCGGCGACTCCGCCAACACATAGCTGAAGCGCCATTCGCGACGGTCAGCGACCTGTTGCACGCTGGTGTCCACGCCGAGCCGTTCAAGCGTCAGCACCGACGGACCTTCAGCAGACAGGAATTGGACTGGATTGACCGAAATCCCACGGGCGATGGCAGACAGCTCGCTGGTGAGAAAGCGCACAGTGTCGATACGCTCCGCATCCGTGACAGCGACCATGGTGTGCCCGGCGCGCCGCCACAGGCTGGCGCCCGCAGGCGCGCGTTCATCCACTGACAGAAACCCAGCGCGCTGCAGATTTTCGCGCGAGCCCGCCAGGATCACGCCTTCCGCGCCCGCTTCCACGACCGCCGACGCGTCGGCGAGATTGATCATGGTGACAGCAAAACCGTTCCGATTGAGCCGCGCGCCCAGCCGGGTCGCGAGTTCGAACCAGGCTTCGCCGTCATCCATGGCGATGACGACCTGGCGCGGGGTCAAGGCCAACACATCACGCACCGACGTGAGCGGCCCCTCAAGCTCGATTTCGAGACCGGAGTTCGGAGCCAGGCTGAGCACTGCGCCCATGGAGCGGTCCGAATGGCAGACCTGGGCGGACACGTCGCCAGCCAGCTGCACGCCGATACGCGCATCCGCAGCGCCCGCAAGCTGCTCGGTCAGGTCGAACACCCAGGTGAAGTCCCGCTGGCCCGGCGCCAGCACCCGCTCCATCACGCGTCGGCCATTCACCGTCACCCGCAACGCCGTCACGGCGTCCACACTCACATCCTGACGGCCGCTCAGAACGAGCCGGACCGCACGCGATCGCTGATCGCGCACCAAAGGCAGGCTGGCGGAGGCGTAAGAGGGGTATCCTGACACGACGAGGCCGTCTGCATGGCCCGCGTCAGCCAGACTGACGTCATAAAGACCATCACGGCCAAGCACAGCCTGTGCGCTGGTCATCCGGTCGAAGACCTGACGCACGAACAATCCGAACTCGCCCTGACCGGCGTTCAGCTGCCCCGAGACGAACAGCGTCGCCACGCTGGCGAGCGCGACAATGCCAAGGGATGCAGAAAACCAGGGGAATCTGCGCTTGTACTCACGATTGGTTTTCATGCTGGCTTAGCCCCGGACCTGTCGCCGCCCCCGCAGCGATAAAACGCCTCACGACAAGACCTGTGAGCCTTCGACGCGTTTCTTACCCAACCCTTAAAGACGTCAAGTCGGGCGGCGTCCCGGCGATACTGTGTCATCATTGTGGTGACCGATCATATCCGGAAAGAAAAGCCGGCACGGAAGGTGGCGCCGCCATAATCGCGAGTCTGGATATTGGACTCATTGTCCAGATATCCAGCCGCCACAAACGCGCTGACCCGCTCTGCGATCTGGCGCTCGAAACGCGCCTCGATCTCAAAGCGCTGATCTGAACGCGCGACCGGCTGAAGCGCCGAAAACGCGCCGTCATAATCGCGGTCACGATAGTCAGCGACCAGAGCTGCGGAGCTTTTGTCGTCGAGCGACCAGATCACTTCACCGCGCAAGCGGGTTTCATCAAAGGAAAAGCGGTCTTCCTCCGCCTCGGCCTGTTCGAAATAGGCTGAGATGCGCAGCACCAAATTGTCATCCACAGGCCGGAAAAACTGCTCGAGACCGACCCGCACTCGCTCTGAGTCCAAGCCCTGAAGATCGGCGCGCTCGAAATCATAGGCGTTGGCGCGCACGCGGAAGACGGTTTCAAGTCGCTGATCGCCTTGCGGACGCCAGCGCAGCTGCGCCTCAGCTTCCGGGCGCGTCCAATGAGAGTTTCCATCCCGGCTCAGAGCGCTATAGCTCGCCGCCAGACGCACCTGCAGGCGGTTATCCGCGGTCGTGTTCCAGTATTGAACCCGAGGGGTGACCAGCACCGAGTTGAGCTCGTCCCGGTCGGCGTATCCGCGTACGCGCAGCTGGCCCTCAAACCGCAGCACCTGTCGGCCTTCAAGCGGCTGAACGCGGCGAAGCCAGGTGTTTGAGTCAAAACCTGTCTCAAGATCGAACACCGCCGGCCCGGCGGACGCCAGCTCCTGGTCGGCTGAAAACGGATCGGATCGTGCGATCATATTCGTGGATTGAAGCTCGAAACGCCCTTCAGCCTGGGCGGCGCCGGCGCTCACAACGGCAAGCCCAGCCGCCAACATGCTGGTCCGCATGGAATTCGTCATGATGTCACCCGCCTTCACCCGTCCGTCAGGGTGAATTGCCCTTCCGAATTCTCACTGTTAATGCTTCGTTAAAAGCTGCAGTCAACCAGTACGCGATCAAATCTGAACGCGCCATGAAGCGGTAAGGCGTCCCAAGCATGCTCAAAGACACCGACCCGCCGCTTCCCGGCCTCTCTGGCAAGGCGCGTGCCGAGGAAACGCAGGCCAAGCCTGATCTGAAGCGGGACACTCCGAAGGCGCGCCTGGATGATCAGGGGCGCAAGGCGGACTTCTTCCGCTCTGTGGACTCTGCGCCCGTCGGAGTCTCCGTCGCGCGCCCCAGAGAAGTTCAGGACTTCGCCCTCGCCGCGTTCGCCTTCTTCTCCATCATTCTGCTGGCGCTGCCAGAGCTGAGCCGGGCATTTTTTGATCTCGCCATACCGCGAGATTTCGTCGGCTTCACCGCAGACCGGATGAATGCGGTATTGCCGGTCCGCACCTTCCTTCTGAGCTTCTTTCTGACCTATGCGCTGTTCGCTTACGGCACGCCGGGCAAACGGGTCGTGCTGGCGATGAGCTTCCTGCTCAAGCTGGCGCTGGCCTGCATCGTGATCGACCTGGCCGCCTGGCTGAGCTGGCGATGGGCAAGTGCGGTCTGGCCGGTCCATTTCCAGCAATTTCTCGCCGGCATGGCCGGGCTGATCATCTTCCCGCACACCCTGATCAGCCAGGCGCGCCTGCCGACCGCTTCAGGAACCCCGGTGCTGCGCGACGGCAAGCTGTACGAATACAGCCTGTTGTTCGTCACCGGCGGCGTTGCGGCGATCGTCGCCATTCTGGTGTCGTCTGTGTTCCAGCCTGAAGCCGATTATCTGCGCTCGATCGCGTTGCTGGGCGGAATGGGGCCGGGCGTGTTCCTGGCGCAGCAGGTCATGGGCGTGCAACTGGCGGTGCTGGGCTGGGGGCGCAACCAGATCTCGAGACGCCGCGCCTTTTCGCCCCCTGTCGCCGTAATGATCCCGGCGCACAATGAAGCCCACCAGATCCGCGAAACGCTTCTGGCCGTCGACGCAGCGGCGGCGCGCTATGATGGCGATGTGCGAGTGATCGTCATGGAAAACTGCTCGCATGACGAGACGGCGCAACTGGCGGAAACGACCCTGGCGCGGTGCGAAAACCTGGCGGGGTGGCATGTGGACGCCAGCACGATTCCCGGCAAGGCCCGGGCGCTCAATCGCGGTCTCGACCTGATTGAGGAAGGCTTTGTCGTCCGCATTGACGCCGACACCGTGATTGCGCCCGACACGCTGAAAACCGCCATGCGCCATTTCGCCCGGAACGCCGTGGGCGGCGTCGGCGGGCTGCCCCTGCCCCATGCGGACGAAGGACTGTTGTCCAAGGTGCGCGCCATCGAGGTGCTGATGCGCCATGGATTCGTGCAGGTGGGCTTCGGCGCGTTCGGCGGGGTGTTCGGCCTGCCCGGCATGTTCGTGATCTATCGCAAATCTGCGCTGGACGAGGCGGGCGGCTTCACCGAGGGCATGAATGGCGAGGACACCGACATCACCTTGCGCATGACCTCGCTGGGCTATCGCATGGTCGCGGACCCCAAGGCGAAGTTCTATACCGAGACGCCGGACACGCTCGCTTTCCTGCGCGAACAGCGCACGCGCTGGTTTCGCTCGCTCTACCATGTCACCGCGCACAACCGGGACATGCTGTTTCGCAATGGCTCGGTGATCGGCAATGTCGCCTTGCCCTTCACCCTGCTCAATGGCGCGCGGCGCGCAATGATGACGCCGCTGCTGATCTACGGCCTGATCGTGTTCTTCCTGTTCGGCTGCGTGTATGGGCACCCCGGTTTCGCCACGGTGGTGGCCGTGGTGATGGGCATGCCCTTCGTCCTGGCGCTGTTCGTGCTGATCGTCTGGAGACGGCTCGACCTCATCCCGATCCTGCCGCTCTACATGGGCTTCAGGTTCCTGCGGTCCTACTACACGCTGGGATCGACGCTCTCGCTGATTTTCCCGAGCCGGAAGGCCGAGCGCGCCTTCGACGCGCCCAAGCCTCGTCAGAAACCGCCGCTTGTGGGCTAGGCCGCCATCTCATCATCCTTGATCCTGAAGAACAGGGCGTAGAAGACCGGCGTGGCGATCATGGTCAGGATGGTCGCAAAGGCCAGACCGCAGATGATGGTCACCGCCATGCCCTGGAAGAAAGCGTCGAAGATCAGGGGCGTCATGCCTAGGATCGTCGTGCCCGCCGCCAGCAGCACCGGCCGCAAACGGCTGACCGAGCCTTTCACCATGGCGTCAAAACGCGGATCACCGCGGTTGATGCGCTGATCGACCTCGTCCACCAGCACGATGGCGTTCTTGATCAACATCCCCGACAGCGACAGCAAGCCCAACAGCGCGGTGAAGGAGAAGGCCACATTGGTCGCCAGAAGCCCCATGCTGACGCCGCAGATCGACATCGGCACGATCAGCCAGATGATCAACGGCTGACGCACGCTCTGGAACAGGATGAAGCTGGTCATCAGCATGACCAGAAAGCTCAGCGGCAGCACGCCGCCCAGCGATTCATTGGCTTCGCTGGACGCCTCATGCTCCCCGCCCCACTCAAGCGTGTAGCCATGGGGCAGCTCGATGCCGCTCACGACTTCTGCAAAGCGCGGAAACGCCGAGGCCGCAGTTGTGTCCTCTGACGCTGGATTGCCTTGCACGGTCAGGGTGCGCACCCGGTTGCGGCGCTGGATCAGGCTTTCATGCGCCTCCAGCTCAAACCCGCTCACCACCTGGCTGACCGGCACGTAGGCGTTCTGGGACGGGCTCCAGATCAACCGGTCGGTCAGGCTGTCAGGCTGGGCGCGCTCATAGTCCGGCGCCCGCGCGATGATCGGAATCAGGATGTCGCCTTCCCGGAACACGCCCACTTGCGAGCCGGAGGTTGCATAGCTCAGCGCGTCAGCCACATCCGCGCGCGTGACGCCGATGGTCCGGGCGCGATCCGGCAGGATTTGCGGCACAAGCACCAGCTCGCGATTACGCCAGTCCGTGCGCAGATCGCGGAATTCGCCGGCTTCATTGAGCCGCCGCAATGCTTCTTCGGTCAGCGCGCGCAGAACTTCGGCGTCCGGCCCCATGAAACGCGCCTCCAGCTGGGCGCCCGAAGGCGGGCCGAACACGATCCGCTCGGACCGCGCTTCCAGCTGAGGATAGGTCTCGGTCACATAGGCCATGATGGCGTCCGCCAAGGGCGGAATCTCATCCAGCGTCTCCGTCTGCACGATCAGCTGACCATAGGCGGGATTGGGCTGTTCGCTGGTGTAAGTCAGCATGAAGCGCGTCGCGCCGCGCCCCACAAACGCATCCACCGAACGGGCGTGCTCCTGCTCGCCGGCGAAACGCGCCACGTCGCGGATCACCGCGTCGGTGGCCAGAATGTCCGCCCCCTGGGGCATGGTCATGTTCACATAGAACATCGGCGTGTTCGAATTGGGGAAGAAGGCCTGCTTGACCGAGCCGAAGCCGACGATGGACGCCATGAACACCACCACCAGCGCAATCACTGTCACGATGCGGTGCTTGAGCGCCGTCACCAGAAGATTGCGATAAACGCTGTAAATGCCCCGCCCGTGCGGGTCATCTGGATTGGCTTTCTCGCCCTTGAACAGGTGATAGGCGATCATCGGGGCGACCGTGATCGCCAGTATCCAGCTCAGCACCAGTGAAATGCCGATGATTGCGAAGAGCGAGAACAGAAACTCGCCCGTCGAATCGGGCGACAATCCAATGCCCGAAAACGCCATGATGCCGATGACAGTTGCGCCCAAGAGCGGCCATTGGGTCGAGTTGACCGCATCCTCGGCCGCTTTCATCCGGTCATCGCCGCGCTGGACAGAAACCTGAATGCCTTCGGTCACCACAATGGCGTTATCCACCAGCATGCCCATGGCGATGATCAGGGCGCCCAGCGAGATGCGCTGCATGGTGATGTCAAACGCGTTCATGAAGAACAACGTCCCCAGAACGGTCAGAAGCAGCACGGCGCCCACAGTCACACCGGCGCGCCACCCCATGAACAGACACAAGACCCCGATCACGATGGCGACCGACATCGCCAGATTGACCAGGAAGCCATTGGTCGCCTTGGCCACGACCGTGTGTTGTTCATAGATCGGCTTGAGTTCGACGCCGACCGGCAGATCTTGCTCCAGCTCGGCCAGCCGGGCTTCCACAGCTTCGCCCACATCGACGATATTGGCGTCTTCAAGCCCCGCCACGCCCAAGGTGAAAGACGGCTCGCCATTGTGATAAATGTAAACATCAGCCCGCTCGACGGGCGCCCGCGTTACGTTCGCAATGTCAGACAGACGCAAGGTCTGACCGGCATCGCGCGGCGAGATCAGAAGATTTTCAATGGACTCCACGCCGCCGATGGATTGCGGCATTTCAATGCGCAGCAAGCGGTCGCCCGAGGGCGCCTCCCCGGCGGAGACCACCGCGTTTTCATTGGAAAGGGTGGAAAGCACCGCCTCGACCGGAAGCCCGAGACGCGCCAGATCTTCCTGGGAAATCTCGATATAAATGCGTTCTTGCGTGACGCCTGCGACCTCCACCTTGGAGACCCCGTCCACGACCAGCAATTCGCGGCGCAGATCATCGGCGATATCGCGGATCTCACGATCAGAATATCCCGGCGCGGTGACGGCGTAGAGAATGCCGTAAACATCGCCGAAATCATCGAGAACCTGCGAGGTTCCAGCGCCCGGCGGCAAGGTTGGCGCAGCGTCCCGTATCCGCTTTCTCAGCTCGTCCCAGATTTGAGGCAACTCGGTGCCGTCAAACTCGTCGCGCATGCGCACGTGAATTTCGCTGACGCCGGGCGAGCTTTCGGAGAAGACCTCGTCAAGCTGACTCATCTGCTGGATCGCGGTTTCCAGACGCTCAGTGACCTCGTCTTCCACCTCTTCCGCCGTCGCGCCGGGATAAGGCGTGACAACAATGGCTTCCTTGATGGTGAAGGACGGGTCTTCAAGACGCCCCACCGACATGAAGCCCTGTATGCCGCCAAACAGGCAGAACAAGATGACAAGCCAGGTCAGCACCGGGCGCTCGATGGACAGTCGGGCAAGATTGAACTTGCCGCCGACCCCGGACTTTGCGGTTTCGGTCATGGGCAGACGCTCCGTGTCTGGGTCGGTCAGCGATTGATGGGGGTGATCGGGCGCACCAGCATGCCCTCATGCAACGCATTCACCCCGGCGGTGACGATCTCTTCCCCCGGCTCCAGACCGGAATGAATGACGACCTGGCCGCCCTCGATCGGTCCAGCCAGAACTGCGCGGCGACTGACGGCGCCAGAGGCGGGGTCAAATACCCAGACCGAGAAGCTGCCATCGGGATTGGAGGCCAGCGCCGAGAGCGGCGCCACCACGCCCTGCGCCTGGTTTGACAGGCTTTGCGGCAGAGTGACCGTCACCGACGCCGTCATCCCCGGTAGAATATTGGCCGGCACGGTGTCGGGCAGCGCGAACAGGGCGGTATAGGTCTGGGACGCCTGGTCAGGCTCCGCCACCAGCTCGCGATACTCCAGCTCGAAACTCTGATCCGGTAAGAACGGAAAACGGGCGACCATGTCGGGCTCGTCTCCACGATCCACCTGAGCGATCAGGCTCTCGGGCACCTGGATGGCGACCCGGAGTTCGCTGACATCCTGAATACGCACCACCGGCTGGCCCGCGGACACCGTTGTGTAATTGTCCACAAGCCGGCGGCTGATCAATCCGTCAAACGGCGCATTGATGGCCGCATACTCCAGATTTTGCCGGGCGTTATCGAGCGCCACAGCCCGCAAATCATAGGCGGTCTGCGCATCTTCAAGCGCGGCGTCAGAGGCGATGCCGCGTTCGTTGAGCGTGCGTTGCCGATCAAGATTTTGGCGAGCCTGCTGCAGCTGAACCTGCGTCTCTCGCCGGGCGCGCTCAAAATCCTGGGTTTCAAGCCGAGCGACCAGGGCGCCCTGTTCGATCAGCTGGCCTTCAGAAACGGGAAACTCCGCCAGTCGGCCGCCGACCTGAAAGGAGAGATCCACCGTCAGGCGCGCTTCCACCCGTCCGACAAACTCGCGTTGGTTAGAGGTCGCCGCCGCTTGCACGGCTTCAATGCGCGCCGCTCTCGGCGGCGCCTGCTCCTCCGGCTCAGCGGGCGAGCATGCCGCCAGAACACCGAGCGCGCTCACCGCCAGCATCAGATTGCGAATAGTCATTGGGGAGACTCCGTCACGAGAGCGATGAGGCGGGCTTCTATGGCTCCACGCTCATCTGGCGAACAGGTTTCAAGGCCCAGGATCTCGGAGAAATGCAGGCCATCCGCGGCCAGCATGACGATCCGGGCCACATAAGGGTCGGAGGCGTAGGTCAGCATGTCTTCGCGAATCTGCTGATGGACACGGCGGATCGGCTCGATCAGCTCGGGACTCTCAGCCAGCGCCGCCAACAGGCCCATATGCACCTGCC
>TARA_R100000306_G_scaffold20858_1_pt1 | contig 15214 bp, 17 predicted proteins | sample TARA_R100000306 | Tara Oceans TARA_R100000306 (sample SAMEA2620824) | marine metagenome | biome: marine biome (ENVO:00000447); feature: mesopelagic zone (ENVO:00000213); material: "saline water (ENVO:00002010), including plankton (ENVO:xxxxxxxx)" | depth 1000 m | reverse complement strand
CGTGTCGGCGTTGGTCTCGTTGCTGCATCCGGCAATCAGCGCCCCAAGCACAACGATCGGCAAAAGCTTGAACGTCATGAAATCCTCCCTTGCGAACGATAAGGGCGGCTAGCGTAGCGCCGCCCTGATCGTTTGTCATTCCGACGGGGCGGCCAGCGCTTGGGCTTCGACCTTGCGGACGGAGGACTGGACCGTGCCGTCTTCGCCGCGCATTTCGAAAGCACCATCTTCTGCCGGCGCACCGCCGGTATAGCATTCCTCGGGATCGTTGCCTTCCGGATCGAAGCACATCGTGCCATTGTCGCCGGTGCGCCAGGTGCCGCCGCCGATGCGGGTGCCATCGGGAGTCGTGTCGACGTAGGTACCATCGGCATTGATGGTCTGCATCGTGACGCTGCCGTCGGCGAGCTTCACCTCATAGGTGCCGGCGACATTACCGGTGGCGGTGCTGTCGAGCGTCGTGTCAGCGGTTTCGATCGGCTCGACCGGAGCCTCTGCCTCGTTGGAACCGCAGGCGGCAAGCGCCACACAGGATGCGGCGACCAGAAACTTCTTCATGGATACTTCCCCTTTCGCCCGCCTCAACGCGCGCGAAAGGGGTAAGTGCCCGAATATCAGACCAGTTCGACTGCGACCGCCGTGGCTTCGCCGCCGCCGATGCACAACGAGGCGACACCCCGCTTCTTGCCCTGTTGCTTGAGGGCGTTGAGCAGCGTCACGATGATGCGTGTGCCGCTGGCGCCGATCGGGTGGCCGAGAGCCGTGCCGCCGCCGTTCACGTTGATCTTGTCGTGCGGGATGCCGATGTCGCGCATCGCGAACATGGCGACGCAGGCAAAGGCCTCGTTGACTTCCCACAGTTCGACTTCGTCCGCGCTCCAGCCGGCCTTGTCGAGGACCTTCTCGATGGCGCCGATCGGGGCGACGGTGAACTGCGCGGGTTCCTGCGCATGCGCGGCCATGGCGACGATCTTCGCCACCGGCTGCTGGCCATTGGCCTTGGCGACGCTTTCGCGGCTCAGAACCACGGCCGCCGCACCGTCGGAGATCGAGGAGGAGGTCGCTGCGGTGATCGTGCCGTCCTTGGCGAAGGCGGGGCGCAGCTGGGGGATCTTGTCGGGACGGCCCTTGCCGGGCTGCTCGTCATGCTCGACCGTGACTTCGCCCTTGCGGGTCGAGAAGGTGACCGGGACGACTTCGTCGGCAAAGGCACCGCTGTCGATCGCGGCGTTCGCGCGGCGCAGCGATTCGATGGAGTATTCGTCCATTTCCTCGCGCGTCATCTGGTAGTCATTGGCGGTTTCCTGTGCGAAGGTGCCCATCGCGCGGCCTTCTTCGTAGGCGTCCTCGAGCCCGTCGAGGAACATGTGGTCATAGGTGGTGTCGTGTCCCAGTCGCGCGCCGCTGCGGTGCTTCTTGAGCAGGTAGGGAGCATTGGTCATGCTCTCCATCCCGCCCGCGACGACATAGTCCACCGTGCCGCTGGCGAGCGCTTCGGCGCCCATGATGACCGTCTGCATGCCGCTGCCGCAGACCTTGTTGACGGTGGTCGCCTGGACCGACTTGGGCAGGCCTGCCTTGATCGATGCCTGCCGCGCGGGCGCCTGGCCGAGCCCGGCGGGAAGGACGCAGCCCATGTAGGTGCGGTCGAAACTCTCGACCGGCACGCCCGAGCGCTCGACCGCGGCCTTTACTGCCGTGGCCCCGAGATCGGTGGCCGAGACATCGGCAAGCGCGCCCTGCATGCCGCCCATCGGGGTGCGGGCGTAAGACAGGATGACGACGGGATCGGATGCGCTGAACTGGGTCATGCTTGTGTATGTCCTTCGGTTCTGGAATATCGGTTGCCAATGGCGACCTATCTGGTGGCCCACAACCTAGTGCTGCGATGCAGCAATATCAAACGGAGAGAGCAATGGCGGACGACCGGAAAACCGAAATGGAAGCCGTATTGCGCAAGCAGCGCGCCGCGCACCACCAGATGCGCCCCGAACCGCTGGCGCTGCGCAAGGACCGCATCCAGCGCGCGATGAAGCTGCTCACCGATCATGCCGACGACCTGTGCAAGGTGATGGCCGCCGATTTCGGCAATCGCTCGCCGCACCAGTCGATGATCACCGACATCGCGGGCACGGTGAACTTCGGCAAGTACTGCCTCAAGCACATGGACAAGTGGTCGCGCCCCGAAAAGCGCCATGTCCAGTTCCCGCTCGGCCTGCTGGGTGCGAAGGCCGAGGTGCGCTACGAGCCCAAGGGCGTGGTGGGCATCCTCAGCCCGTGGAACTTCCCCGTCAATCTCAGCTTCGGCCCGCTGATGCAGATCTTCGCTGCGGGCAATCGCGCGATGATCAAGCCGAGCGAGTTCACCGAGAAGACCAGCCTGCTGACCAAGGAACTGGTCGAGGAATACTTCACCCCCGACGAATGCGCGGTGTTCACCGGCGGGCCCGAAGTCGCCGCGGCGTTCAGCGAACTGCCGTTCGACCACCTGATCTTCACCGGTTCGACCGCGACCGGGCGCAAGGTGATGGAATCGGCGGCCAAGAACCTTGTCCCCGTCACGCTCGAACTGGGCGGCAAGAGCCCGGTGTTCCTCGGCGAGAGCGCCGATTTTGCCAAGGCGGGCGAGCGGGTGGCATTGGGCAAGATGCTCAATGCGGGCCAGATCTGCCTCGCGCCCGATTACCTCTATGTCCCCGAAAGCAAGCAGGACGAGGCAATCCACGGCGTGTGGCAGGGCACGGCCAACATGTACCCCACGCTGCTCGATAACGAGGACTACGCCAGCGTCGTCACCGACCGGCATTTCGACCGCCTGCAGGAGCTGGTTGCCGATGCGCGCGACAAGGGCGCAGAGGTGATCGAGGTCAATCCCGGGAACGAGGATTTCTCCAACACCAATGCGCGCAAGATGCCGCTGACGATCCTCAAGAACGTCAATGACGACATGCGCGCGATGCAGGAGGAAATCTTCGGCCCGGTCCTGCCGGTGAAGACCTATCGCCACATCGACGAGGCGATCGATTACGTGAACGACCACGATCGCCCGCTGGGCCTGTATTTCTTCGGCCAGGACAGCGACGAGCGCGAGAAGGTGCTGTCGCGGACGATCAGCGGCGGTGTGACGGTTAACGACGTTATCTTCCACGTGTCGATGGAAGACCTGCCGTTCGGCGGAGTCGGACCGAGCGGGATGGGCAGCTATCACGGGGTCGAGGGCTTCCGCGAATTCAGCCACGCACGCAGCATCTATACCCAGCCCAAGATCGACGTCGCCAAGCTGGGCGGATTCAAGCCGCCCTATGGGCCCGCGACTGAAAAAGCGGTCAAAACGATGATGAAGTAACACCCCGGGGCAGGGGGTGTGCGCGGGGTGCGGAATTGTTGCGAATTGTTCGCATTTCTGCACCCTTGCGCCATCTGGGTGAGGGGCCTAGAGGCGGGCGCGAACCAAGCTTTACGCCTAGGAATCATTCGTGGTCGACCTCGAACAATACCTGCCCATCCTGATCTTCCTGATATTCGCCGCAGGGCTTTCGGCGCTGTTCGTCTTCCTGCCGATGGGCGTGTCGCGGCTCACCGGAGCGCACAAGCCGGATGCCGAGAAGCTCAGCGAATATGAGTGCGGTTTCCCCGCCTTCGAAGACCCGCGCAGCCAGTTCGACGTCAAGTTCTACCTCGTGGCAATCAGCTTCCTGCTGTTCGATCTCGAGGCCTCGTTCCTGTTTCCCTGGGCGGTAAGCCTCGAATACACCGGCTGGACCGGCTGGATCGCGATGATCATCTTCCTCGGCATTCTGGCGGTCGGCCTGGCCTATGAATGGAAGATGGGCGCACTGGACTGGGAATGACATGAGCAATTCGACCATCATCACCCCGCCGCAGACCGTGCCCGCCGCGCAGGGCGGCGAAACCCGCCAGCCCCACGCGGACTATTTCCAAGCGCTCCAGACCGAGGTGAACGACAAGGGGTTCCTCGTCACCAGCACCGAGGACCTGTTCCAGTGGGCGCGCACCGGATCGCTGTGGTGGATGACCTTCGGCCTCGCCTGCTGCGCGGTCGAGATGATCCACGTCAACATGCCGCGTTACGACATGGAGCGCTTCGGCGTCGCTCCGCGCGCCTCGCCGCGGCAGAGCGACGTGATGATCGTCGCCGGTACGCTGTGCAACAAGATGGCGCCCGCGCTGCGCAAGGTCTACGACCAGATGTCGGAGCCCAAATACGTCATCTCGATGGGCAGCTGCGCAAATGGCGGCGGCTATTACCATTACAGCTATTCGGTGGTGCGCGGCTGCGACCGTATCGTCCCCGTCGACATCTATGTTCCCGGGTGCCCGCCGACCGCCGAAGCGCTGCTTTACGGCGTGATGCAGCTGCAGCGGAAAATCCGCCGCGCGGGCACGATCGAGAGGTAGGGCGCAATGGCTACGCTACATTCGGCACCCCGCTTCACGCAGATCGACGGGCTGAAGGACACGCTGGGCAAGGCGCTCGGCGCGCACTTGCTCGATGTGCATGAAGAGCACGGCGAACTGCTGTTCACCGTGAAGCGCGACAGCATCGAGGACGTGCTGCGCATCCTGCGCGACGACCACAAGTACCAGCAGCTGATGGAAATCGCCGGAGTCGACTATCCGAGCCGCGCGGAGCGGTTCGAAGTCGTCTACATGCTGCTGTCGCTGACCACGAACAACCGCATCATGGTCAAGTGTTCGGCGAGCGAGGACACGCCGGTCCCGACGGCAACGACGCTGTGGCCCAATGCGGGCTGGCTCGAGCGCGAGGTGTTCGACATGTACGGCGTGCTCTTCGCGGGCAACACCGACCTGCGCCGGATCCTCACCGATTACGGTTTCGAAGGGCACCCCTTCCGCAAGGATTTCCCGCTTACCGGCTATCACGAGCTGCGCTATTCGGAAGACGAGAAGCGCGTGGTCTATGAACCGGTCGAGCTCGCGCAGGACCTGCGCCAGTTCGACTTCATGAGCCCCTGGGAAGGGGCCGATTACGTGCTGCCGGGTGACGAGAAGGCGGATGTCCCGCCGGTCGACGAACCCAAGACCACCGAAACGCCCAAGGACACGGGTGCGGGCAAGAAAACCGACGAACATGCGGCCGACAAGGTCAGCGCCGGTGCCCCGGCCGAGGAAGACGGCGGCGAGAACGCCCCTGCTCCCGAACCGACCGAGGACCAGCCCGCACGCGCCGAGCGGGAGGGCAAGACCACCGACACCGCCGAAGCGACCGAGCCGGATACGCCGGATAACGATGCCGGCGGCCCCGCGCCTGCGCCCGGGAAGCGCAAGCCATGAAGCGGCTGCTCCTGATTGCCCTCCCGCTGGCACTCGCCGGGTGTTCTTCGGAACCCGCCGAGCAGGAAAGCGCCGACGATTTCGCCAGCCGTATCGGCCAGGACGGCAATGTCGCTGGCGGACCGCAGGCTGATCCCGACCTGCCCAACACTGCAAGCGTTACGGCGCCCGGCGGTGCCGATCTGACGCAGCTCCAGAAGCTGGGCGATATCGGCGGCGTCGACCTGGGTGCGCGCGACGGCGGCTGCACGCTGATGGTCGGCAAGGACGAAATTCTGATCGCCGGTGCGCCCGATGACGCCTCGGTTCCCGGCAAGGCGGTGGTGCGCGTGGGCGACAGCCTGGTGCTGACCGATGCCGCGGCGGGCGGTCTCGACGCCATCCGCGACGGGACCAGCTTCGCGGGCGAAGGCTTCACCGTCTCGGTCGCTCCCGCTGCGGGCACCGAGCAACGCCGTCCCGCGAATGTCACCGTGACCGACGCGGCGGGCAAGACGCAAAGCTACAGCGGTAACTGGATCTGTTCATGAGCCACGCCATGCATCTGGAAGAGTCGCCGACCACCGGCGACGAAGTGATCACCAATTACACGATCAACTTCGGGCCCCAGCACCCCGCGGCGCATGGCGTGCTGCGCATGGTGATGGAGCTCGACGGCGAGATCATCGAACGGATCGATCCGCATGTCGGCCTGCTGCACCGCGGCACCGAAAAGCTGATCGAGCACAAGACCTATCTGCAGGCGCTGCCCTATTTCGACCGGCTCGACTATTGTTCGCCGCTGGCGCAGGAATACAGCTACGTCCTCGCGATCGAGAAGCTGCTCAATGTCGAGGTGCCCGAACGCGCGCAATACCTGCGTGTGCTGTTCGCCGAGCTGACCCGCATCTGCAATCACATGCTCAACATCGGCGCCCATGTCATGGATGTCGGCGCGATGACGCCGAACCTGTGGGTGTTCGAGCTGCGCGAAGACTGCATGAACTTCTTCGAGCGGGCCTCGGGTGCGCGCATGCACAGCGCCTGGTTCCGCCCCGGCGGCGTCCACCAGGACGTGCCCGAAAAGCTGTTGGTCGACATCGGCAACTGGGTCGATGGCCGGCTCCAAGAACTGTTCGGCGATGCGATGAGCCTCGTGCTCGACAACCGCATCTTCAAGCAGCGCAATGTCGATATCGCCGTGGTCAGCAAGGACGATGCGGTCGCCTGGGGTTTCTCCGGCCCGATGATCCGCGCTGCAGGCATCCCGTGGGACCTGCGCAAGTCGCAGCCTTACGACGTCTACGAGCGGATGGAATTCGACATTCCCGTGGGCACCAATTCCGACTGCTACGACCGTTTCGTGGTGCGCGTGAAGGAAGTCTACGAAAGCGCGAAGATCATCAAGCAGTGCCTGGCGCAGATGCCCGGCGGGCCGATCTGCTCCGACGACCGCAAGGTCTCGCCGCCCAAGCGCGCCGAGATGAAGCAGTCGATGGAAGCGCTGATCCATCACTTCAAGCTCTACACCGAAGGGTTCCACGTCCCCGCTGGCGAAGTCTATGTCGCGACCGAAAGCCCCAAGGGCGAATTCGGGGTCTATCTGGTCAGCGACGGGTCGAACAAACCCTATCGCTGCAAGATCCGGCCGACCGCGTTCAGCCACTTGCAGGCGATGGACTTCATGAGCCGCGGCCATTTGCTGCCCGACGCCACCGCCATTCTCGGCGCCATCGACGTCGTGTTCGGGGAGTGTGATCGGTGATCGCGCGCGAAGTGTTCATCTTCATCGCGGCATTTGCGGCATTCGCCTCGGCGGTTGCTGCCTATCTGTTCGCCTTCCATGGCGAAAGCTCGCTCAAGGAAATCCTTTCGACGGCCTTCGCTGCCGTCATCGGTCTCTATGTGGGCCGTTATGTCGAACGCAGGTTGATCAATGGCTGACCGTTCCCTCGCTCCCGATACCCCCGAGCTGCGCGAGCGCTGGGGCGGTTTCGAGTTCACCGAAAGCTACCGGGCCCGTGCCGACAGGGCGATTGCGCGCTATCCCGAAGGGCGCCAGCGCTCGGCAGTGATGCCGCTGCTCGACCTCGCCCAGCGCCAGGTCGGCGAAGAAACAAACACGCAGGGCTGGCTGCCGCTGCCGGTGATCGAATATGTCGCCGATTACCTCGACATGCCGGTAATCCGCGTGCTCGAGGTTGCGACCTTCTACTTCATGTACAACCTCCGGCCCGTGGGTAAGTACCACGTGCAGGTGTGCGGCACGACGCCGTGCATGCTGCGTGGTTCGGACGGCCTTCTCGCCACCTGCAGCAAGCGCGGGATGAAGAAGGGGCACGTCTCCGAAGACGGGTTGTGGACGCTGACCGAAGTCGAATGCATGGGCAATTGCGCGACTGCGCCGATGGTCCAGATCAACGACGACAATTACGAAGACCTGACCCCCGAGCGCCTCGACGCGGTGCTCGACGCACTGGCGCGGGGCGAGCAGCCGAAGACCGGCACGCAAGAACCCGGCCGCCACACCAGCGAACCCGCCGGCGGGCCGACCACGCTGACCGAGATGGTCGATGCCAATCACGATTACCGGAAGGAATGGTGATGGAGATCGTCACTATCCTCGTCGCGCTGGTGCTCGCCTGGATCGCCTGGAAGGTGCTGGTGGGCCTTGTGAAATTCGGCGTTCTCGCGCTTATCGCGGTCGCCGCCATCTATTTCCTCTCGCAAGGGGGCGCATTCTGATGCTTGCCGACAAGGATCGCATCTTCACCAATGTCTACGGCTTCCAGGACTGGGGCCTCAAGGCGGCGCAGCAGCGCGGCGACTGGGACGATACCAAATCGCTGATCGCGCGCGGCCATGACAGCATCATCGACGAGATGAAGGCTTCGGGGCTGCGCGGGCGGGGCGGGGCAGGCTTCCCCACCGGCCTGAAATGGTCGTTCATGCCGAAGGAATCGAAGGACGGCCGTCCCAGCTTCCTCGTCATCAATGCCGACGAATCCGAACCCGGCAGCTGCAAGGACCGCGAGATAATCCGCCACGATCCGCACAAGCTGATCGAAGGCGCGCTGGTCGCCGGCTATGCAATGCGTGCTCGCGCGGCCTATATCTATATCCGCGGCGAATACATCCGCGAGGCGGAGACGCTTCAGGCCGCGATCGACGAAGCCTATGATGCGGGGCTGATCGGCAAGAACGCCAGCAAATCGGGCTACGATTTCGACGTCTTCCTGCACCGCGGTGCAGGGGCCTATATCTGCGGCGAAGAGACCGCGATGATCGAGAGCCTCGAGGGCAAGAAGGGCCAGCCGCGGCTCAAGCCCCCGTTCCCCGCGGGAGCAGGCCTCTACGGCTGCCCGACCACGGTCAACAATGTCGAATCGATTGCCGTCGTGCCGACCATCCTGCGCCGGGGCGCATCGTGGTTCAGCTCGTTCGGGCGCGAGAACAACAAGGGCACCAAGCTCTTCCAGATCAGCGGCCATGTGAACAAGCCCTGCGTGGTCGAGGAAGCGCTCAGCATTCCGTTCAGCGAGCTGATCGAGAAGCATTGCGGCGGTATCCGCGGCGGCAAGGACAATCTGCTAGCGGTGATCCCGGGCGGATCGTCGGTGCCGCTGGTTCCGGCCGAGCAGATCTGGGATGCGCCGATGGATTTCGACGGGCTCAAGGAGCTCGGCTCGGGTCTCGGCACTGCCGGCGTCATCGTGATGGACAAGTCGACCGACATCGTCCGCGCGATCAGCCGCATCAGCTATTTCTACAAGCACGAGAGCTGCGGCCAGTGCACGCCCTGCCGCGAAGGCACGGGCTGGATGTGGCGGATGATGGAACGCCTGCGCACCGGCGATGCCGCGATCGAGGAAATCGACATGCTGCAGCAGGTCACCAAGCAGGTCGAAGGCCATACCATCTGCGCGCTGGGCGATGCGGCTGCCTGGCCGATCCAGGGCCTGATCCGCCACTTCCGCCCCGAGCTCGAGCGCCGGATCGAAGAACACAACGCCAAATTTGCCGAGGCAGCGGAATAATGCCCAAAGTCACCGTAGACGGACAGGAAATCGAGGTCCCCGATGGCGCGACCGTCCTTCAGGCCTGCGAGCTTGCGGGCAAGGAAATCCCGCGCTTCTGCTATCATGAGCGGCTGAGCATCGCCGGCAACTGCCGCATGTGCCTGGTCGAAGTGAAGCCCGGACCGCCCAAGCCGCAGGCGAGCTGTGCGCTGCCGGCTACCGACGGTCAGGAAATCCGCACCGACAGCGAAATGGTCAAGACCGCGCGCGAAGGCGTGATGGAATTCCTGCTGATCAACCATCCGCTCGACTGCCCGATCTGCGACCAGGGCGGCGAATGCGACCTGCAGGACCAGTCGGTCGCCTATGGCCGCGGGGCCACGCGCTACGAAGAAAACAAGCGCGCGGTGACCGAGAAATACATGGGCCCGCTGATCAAGACGGTCATGACCCGCTGCATCCACTGCACCCGCTGCGTGCGCTTCTCCGAAGAGATCGCCGGCGTGGACGAAATCGGCGCGCTCTATCGCGGCGAGGACATGCAGATCACCACCTATCTCGAGCAGGCGGCCGAGCATGAGCTGTCGGCCAATGTGATTGACCTGTGCCCGGTCGGCGCGCTGACCAGCCGCCCCTATGCCTTCGAAGCGCGCCCGTGGGAGCTCAAGAAGACGCTCAGCATCGACGTCTCGGATGCGGTGGGGTCGAACATCCGGCTCGACAGCCGTGGCCGCGAAGTCATGCGCGCGCTCCCGCGCATCAATGACGACGTCAACGAGGAATGGATCTCGGACAAGACGCGCTACCAGGTCGACGGCCTGTCGAAGCGGCGCCTGGACAAGGTCTTCATGCGCAAGCGCGGCAAGCTGCAACCGGCGAGCTGGGACGAGGCGTTCAAGGCGATCGCCAAGGCCAAGCCGGGTAACAGCATTGCCGCCATCGCGGGCGACATGGTCGATTGCGAAACCATGTTCGCCGCCAAGACGCTGCTCAAGGCCTGCGGTTCGTCGCTGATCGAAGGCCGCCAGACCGGCATGGATTACGACGTGTCGAACCTGGCCGCGGTCAATTTCAATTCGACCTTTGCGGGTATCGAAACCGCCGATGCTATCCTGATCGTCGGCAGCCACATCCGCTGGGAAGCGCCGCTGGTCAACGTGCGGATCCGCAAGGCGATGAAGCGCGGCGCCAGGGTCTTCGTGGTCGGTCCGCAGTGGGACACGACCTATCCGGCGCAGTTCCTCGGCGAGGACCTCGCAGTGCTCGGCGAATTGCCCAAGGAGGTGGTCGATGCCTTCGCCGGCGCCGACCGCCCCGCCATCATCATGGGCGGCGCGGCGCTTGCCAAGGGCGCGCTGGGAGCAGGCCTCGCCTTTGCCGAAACGCACAAGCTGGTGCGCGAGGGCTGGAACGGCTTCAACGTGCTGCACTTCAGCGCAGCACGGATGGGCGGATTGATGCTCGGTTTCGCGCAGAAGGGCGGGATGAAGGACATCGCCGCGGCAGGGCCCAAGGTGGTGATCAGCCTAGGCGCGGACGAGATGGATTTCGAACCCTTCGCCGACAGCCTGAAGGTCTATATCGGCCATCACGGCGACAAGGGCGCGCATGCGGCGGACATCATCCTGCCGGGTTCGAGCTTCGCCGAGAAGGACGGGACCTACGTCAACACCGAAGGCCGCGTGCAGTTCGCCGAACGCGCCGTGTTCGCGCCGGGTGACGCGCGCGAGGACTGGACGATCCTGCGCGCGCTGGCCGATGCGCTCAAGGTCGAGGTCGGCTTCGACAGCTTTGCCGAATTGCAGGCCAACATGATCCGCGAAGTCCCCGCGCTGGGCGAGGAAGGCCTTGCCGGCTATGGCGACTTGCCCAAGGGTGGCAGCACGGCCAAGGCGGAAGGGCGGATCACCGCTTATCCGATCGAGGACTTCTACCTCACCAATCCCATCGCCCGCGCCAGCGCGGTGATGCAGCAATGTTCGAGCGAACTGCTCGGCAGCGGCGAGCTTGCGGAGGCCGCGGAATGACCGAATTCTTCCAATCGCTGGGCATGACCTACGAATGGGCCTGGGGTCTTGCGACCTTTGCCGGGATCCTGCTGATCGCGCTGCCGCTGATGCTCAGCGTCGCGATGGTCATCTATGTCGACCGCAAGGTGTGGGCGGCGATCAACCTGCGCCGCGGTCCCAATGTGGTCGGCCCGTTTGGCCTGCTGCAGAGCTTTGCCGACGGGTTGAAGGTGTTCCTGCAGGAAACGATCATTCCCTCGGCGGCGAACAAGGGGATCTTTCTCCTCGCTCCGATCCTCACCTTCACCGTCGCGCTCGGCGCGTGGGCGGTGGTGCCGTTCAGCGCCGAAGCGGTGCTGGCGGACATCAACATCGGCCTGCTATACATTCTCGCGATCAGTTCGCTGTCGGTGTACGGCGTGGTGATGAGCGGGTGGGCGAGTAACTCGAAATACCCGTTCTTCTCGGCCATGCGCGCCGCTGCGCAGATGATCAGCTACGAAGTCTCGATCGGCTTCATCCTGGTGTGCGTCGTGCTGTTCGCGGGCACGTTCAATCTGAACGACATCGTCCGCGCGCAGGAAGGCTTCGGCCTCGGCTTCATCAATGCCTATGGCATCCATCCGCTGCTGTTCCCGATGTGGGTGATGTTCTTCATCAGCTCGCTCGCGGAAACACAGCGCGTGCCGTTCGATCTGACCGAGGCGGAGAGCGAGCTCGTCGCCGGGTACCAGACCGAATACAGCTCGATGAGCTTCGCGCTGTTCTGGCTGGGCGAATATGCCAACATCCTGCTGATGTGCATTCTCAATGCGCTGCTGTTCTGGGGTGGCTGGCTGCCGCCGTTCGACTGGGCGCCGCTCTATTACGTGCCCGGGATCGTCTGGCTGCTGCTCAAGACCTTCTTCTTCTTCTTCATGTTCAGCTGGGTGATGGCGACCGTACCGCGCTATCGCTACGACCAGCTGATGCGCCTGGGCTGGAAGGTGTTCCTTCCGATCAGCCTCGGCTTCGTCGTCGTCATTTCGGGCTATCTGATGGCCACGGGACATTACGGATGAGTATCGCGCAAACCATCAAGGCGTTCACCCTGTGGGAGTTCGTGAAGGCGCATGCCCTCACGCTGAAGTATTTCTTCAAGCCCAAGGTCACGATCAACTACCCGTTCGAGAAGAACCCGATCTCGCCCCGCTTCCGCGGCGAGCATGCGCTGCGCCGCTATCCCAACGGGGAAGAACGCTGCATCGCCTGCAAGCTGTGTGAGGCCGTCTGCCCCGCGCAAGCGATCACGATCGAGAGCGAACCGCGCGAGGACGGCAGCCGCCGCACCACGCGCTACGACATCGACATGACCAAGTGCATCTATTGCGGCTTCTGCCAGGAAGCCTGCCCGGTGGATGCCGTGGTCGAGGGGCCGAACTTCGAATACGCCACCGAAACGCGTGAAGAACTGCTGTACGACAAGGCCAAGCTGCTGGCGAACGGGGACAAGTGGGAGCGGGCGATCGCCGCGAACCTTGAAGCCGATGCGCCCTATCGCTAGGGGCCGCGCGTGACTGGGGCATACCAACTCACCACCATTTCCGTCATCCCCGCGCAGGCGCGGATCCATCAGGCGGCAGTGGCACCATGCAACGTTATCCGGACCCCCGCCTTTACGGGCGTGACGCAAGAGGTTTGAGGGAAAAGTGATACAGACTATCGCCTTTTACCTGTTCGCAGCACTGGTCATCGCCAGCGCCGTCATGGTCATCATGTCGCGCAACCCGGTGCATTCGGTGCTGTGGCTGATCCTCGCCTTCTTCAATGCGGCCGGGCTGATGGTCCTCGTCGGCGCCGAATTCATCGCCGCGCTGATGGTCATCGTCTATGTCGGCGCAGTCGCGGTGCTGTTCCTGTTCGTGGTGATGATGCTCGACATCGACTTTGCCGAACTGCGCGCGGGCTTCATCAAGAACTTCCCGCTGGGTATCGCGATCGCGCTGGTGCTCGCTGCCGAGCTGATCTTCGGGATCGGTGCCTATCAGGCCGGGCGGATCGACCTGGGCGTCGCCAGCGGCGCTGCTGCCCCCATCCTCGGGGAATCCAATACCGCCAGCATCGGCGCGGTGCTGTACCGCGACTATATCTTCCTGTTCGAAGCCGCAGGCCTGATCCTGCTGGTGGCAATGGTCGGCGCGATCGTGCTGACGCACCGTAAGCGCCCCGACGGTGCGCGCGGCCAGCAGGACATTACCCGCCAGGTGCGCCGCAATCCGGACGAGGCAACCGTCATGAAACAGCCCGAAGTGGGCAGGGGGGTCGAGCTGTGATCGGCATCGAACACTATATCGTGGTCAGCGCGATCCTGTTCGTGCTGGGCGTGCTGGGCATCTTCCTGAACCGGAAGAACATCATCGTCATCCTGATGGCGATCGAACTGATCCTGCTCAGCGTCAATCTCCAGCTGGTCGCGTTCAGTGCCTTTCTGGGCGATCTGGTGGGCCAGGTCTTCGCCATGTTCGTACTGACCGTGGCAGCGGGCGAAGCCGCCGTCGGTCTCGCCATTCTCGTCACCTATTTCCGTAGCCGTGGCACGATTGCCGTCGACGACGTCGACCGGTTGAAGGGATAAGCACCCGTGCACCCGATCCTCTTTATCGTATTCCTGCCGCTGCTGGCGGCGCTCGTCGCCGGCCTGACCAACAAGGCCGCGCCGCCGGTCTTCGCCAAGGCGGTGACCACCGGGGCGCTGTTCATCAGCGCCGCGCTCAGCTGGCCGATTTTCCTCGGCTTCGTCGGCGGATCGTCCGAAGCGACCGTGGTGCCGGTGCTTACCTGGATCCAGTCGGGCACGCTGGCATTCGACTGGGCGCTGCGCGTCGATACGCTGACCGCGGTCATGCTGGTGGTGATCAACACCGTTTCCGCGCTCGTCCACCTCTACAGCTGGGGCTATATGGACGAAGACCCCGACCAGCCGCGGTTCTTCGCCTATCTGTCGCTGTTCACCTTCGCCATGCTGATGCTGGTGACGGCGGACAACCTCGTCCAGATGTTCTTCGGTTGGGAAGGCGTGGGCCTGGCATCCTACCTGCTGATCGGTTTCTGGTTCCGCAAGCCGAGTGCCAATGCCGCCGCGATCAAGGCCTTCGTGGTCAACCGCGTCGGCGACCTCGGCTTCATGCTGGGCATTTTCGGCACCTATCTGGTGTTCGACACCGTTTCGATCACCGAGATCCTCGCCGCCGCGCCCGCGATGAGCGGGGCGACGATCGGCTTCCTCGGCTTCACCGTGCAGACGATGGACGTGCTGTGCATCCTGCTGTTCATCGGCGCGATGGGCAAATCGGCGCAGCTCGGCCTGCACACCTGGCTGCCCGACGCGATGGAAGGCCCGACGCCGGTGTCGGCACTGATCCATGCCGCGACCATGGTGACCGCGGGCGTGTTCATGGTCTGCCGCCTTTCGCCCATGTTCGAAACCGCGCCCGTCGCGCTGGGCATGGTGACCTTCATCGGCGCTGCCACCTGCATCTTCGCCGCCACCGTCGGCACCACGCAGTGGGACATCAAGCGCGTGATCGCCTATTCGACCTGTTCGCAGCTGGGCTACATGTTCTTTGCCGCGGGCGTCGGCGCATATGGCGTGGCGATGTTCCACCTGTTCACTCATGCCTTCTTCAAGGCGCTGCTGTTCCTAGGTGCGGGCTCGGTCATCCATGCGATGCACCACGAACAGGACATGCGCTATTACGGCGAGCTGCGGAAGCACATCCCGCTGACTTTCTGGGCGATGATGATGGGGACGCTGGCGATTACCGGCGTGGGCATCTATCATCTTGGCGCGGGCTTCGCCGGCTTCTGGTCGAAGGACGCGATCCTCGAAGTGGCCTATGGCCGCGGGACCGA
>TARA_R100000306_G_scaffold23061_2_pt1 | contig 15258 bp, 28 predicted proteins | sample TARA_R100000306 | Tara Oceans TARA_R100000306 (sample SAMEA2620824) | marine metagenome | biome: marine biome (ENVO:00000447); feature: mesopelagic zone (ENVO:00000213); material: "saline water (ENVO:00002010), including plankton (ENVO:xxxxxxxx)" | depth 1000 m | reverse complement strand
TGGTGTCCAAGATCACCGACTAAGCGCACGCGCTGCCTGCAGCGCGCCGCACAGATCAACGCCCCGGAGCCCAGCTCCGGGGCGTTTTTCGTGCGCAGAAAGAGGGCGCGATGAATCGCCCTGGAGCCAACAGAGAATCGGTGCGGAATAACTGCAGCGGCGTGTTGATTCCGAGGGGCGGAGGGCGCACTGTGTGCGTGTCAGAATCGTGTCACACGGACTGGCGTGGCTTTCTATGCCGTTCATGCTCTTTGACAGCCCTTCGGGGCGATCAATTCCCCGTCAATCGCGACTAGCGCGCCTGACACAGAGTTTGAACTGCCGAAGTCGCGGTGAATCTTGTGGCAAGGTGTTGACGGGGAGGGGCGGAGCGCGTATTGCACGGTCCCTCTAGCGAGCTGGCTGTGCCGACAGGCAAACGCAGTTCCTCGAAGCGAAAAAAATTTGGATTGCAAGAGCTGCCGGGGCGACATGTCCTTTGCGCGGCTCTTGTGCATGTTGGGACCGGACCGATGGCGCAACAAAACATCAGAATCCGCCTGAAGGCGTTCGACCACCGCGTGCTCGACACTTCGGCGCGTGAGATCGTTTCCACCGCAAAGCGCACCGGCGCGAATGTGCGTGGCCCGATTCCGCTGCCGACGCGGCTGGAGAAATTTACTGTTCTGCGCGGTCCGCATATCGACAAAAAGTCGCGCGAACAGTTCGAAATCCGCACTCACAAGCGGATGCTGGACATCGTAGACCCCACCCCGCAGACCGTGGACGCGCTGATGAAGCTCGACCTGTCTGCTGGTGTGGACGTCGAGATCAAGCTGGGAGCGTAGGGCCATGAAGCAGGCTGCATCCATGCGCACCGGCCTACTGGCCAAGAAGCTGGGCATGACCCGCATCTTCTCTGAAGATGGCGATCATGTGCCGGTGACCGTGCTTCATCTGGACGGGCTCCAGGTGGTCGCACAGCGCACCTCCGATACCGATGGCTACACCGCAGTCCAGCTGGGCGCGGGCAAGGCCAAGGCGAAGCGCACCTCGAAAGCGATGCGCGGCCATTTTGCGAGGGCTTCTGTTGAGCCCAAGCGCAAGCTGGTTGAATTCCGCGTGCCGGAAGACGCGCTGATCGAAGCGGGCTCCGCCCTCTCTGCCGAGCACTTTGTGGTCGGTCAGAAAGTGGACGTGTCCGGCACCTCGATCGGTAAGGGCTTCGCTGGCGGCATGAAGCGTTGGAACTTTGGTGGTCTGCGCGCCTCGCACGGCGTGTCGATCTCTCACCGTTCCCACGGTTCGACCGGTCAGTGTCAGGATCCGGGCAAGGTCTTCAAAGGCAAGAAAATGGCCGGTCACCTCGGTTCCGAGCGTGTTACTATCCAGAGCCTTGAGATCGTCCGTGTGGACGCTGATCGCGGCCTGGTGCTGGTGAAGGGCGCTGTTCCGGGATCCAAGCAAGGCTGGGTCGAAATTCGCGACGCCGTCAAGGGTGTTGGCGTTGACGATCTGCCGTACCCGGCAAAGCTGATCGAAACGGCCGAATCGGCTCCGGCCGAGGCTCCGGCTGCGGCTCAAGAAGCCCAGGACGAAGGGGCTAACTGATGAAACTCGATGTTGTGACGCTCGACGCCGGCAAGGCCGGCTCGATTGATCTCTCCGACGCCGTGTTCGGCATCGAAGAGATCCGCGCGGACATCCTCCAGCGCGCCGTCAAGTGGCAGCTGTCGCGCCGTCAGGCCGGCACTCACAAGGCGAAAGAGCGCGGGGAGATTTCCCGCACCAAGAAGAAGTTTGGTCGCCAGAAAGGCGGCGGCGGCGCCCGTCACGGTTCGCGCAACGCCCCGATCTTTGTGGGCGGCGGCGTGGCTCATGGCCCGCGCGTTCGCTCTCACGCGACCGAACTGCCGAAGAAAGTGCGCGCCATGGCGCTCAAGCACGCCCTGTCCTCCAAGGCTGGCTCCAAGCAGCTGGTGGTTCTGGACGAGGCGCGCCTGGATGAAGCCAAAACCAAGGCCCTGATCGAGAAGTTCTCGAAACTGGGTCTGGCCAAGGCGCTGATCATTGATGGCGAGACGCTGGACGAGAACTTCGCCCGCGCCGCTCGCAACATCCCGCTGATCGACGTTTTGCCGGCTCAAGGCCTGAACGTGTACGACGTGCTGCGTTGTGACACGCTGGTGCTGACCAAGGCGGCTGTCGAGAAGATCAATGAGCGGCTTGCGCCGCAGGAGGCTGCGTAACATGCCCGCTGCTCGCCATTACGACACCATTCTGTCGCCGGTGATCACCGAGAAGGCGACCATTCTCTCTGAAGAGAACAAGGTCGTTTTCCGTGTGCCGCTGTCTGCGAACAAGAAAGAGATCGCCGAAGCGATCGAGGAATTGTTCAAGGTCAAAGTGAAGGCCGTGAACACGCTCGTTCAAAAAGGCAAAACCAAACGTTTCCGCGGCATTGCGGGCAAACGTGATGACGTCAAAAAGGCGGTTGTGACCCTTGAAGAGGGCCACTCCATCGACGTCAGCACTGGCCTGTAAGCGCGGGCAGAGGAGAGAGAACCATGGCTCTGAAGACTTTCAAGCCGACCTCGCCTGGCCGCCGCGCACTCGTGCTGGTGGACAAGTCCGGGCTGCATTCGGGTCGCCCCGAAAAGACGCTCGTCGAGGGTCTGCATAAATCTGGCGGTCGTAACAACACCGGTCGCATCACGTCGCGTCGTCGAGGCGGCGGCGCCAAGAAGCTCTATCGCGTCATCGACTTCAAACGTCGCAAGTTTGATGTCCCGGCGACGGTCGAGCGTCTGGAATACGACCCGAACCGCACCGCCTTCATCGCACTGATCAAGTACGAAGATGGCGAGCTGGCCTACATCCTGGCTCCGCAGCGTCTGTCTGCTGGCGACACTGTCCTCGCGGGTGATCGCGTTGATGTGAAGCCTGGCAATGCGATGCCGCTGAAGAACATGCCGGTCGGCACCATCATCCACAATGTTGAGCTCAAGCCGCTCAAGGGCGGCCAAGTGGCCCGCTCCGCCGGCGCCTATGCTCAGCTGGTGGGTCGTGACGCAGGTTACGCTCAGGTTCGCCTGATGAGCGGCGAGCTGCGCATGGTGCACCAGGACTGCATGGCCACTGTCGGCGCCGTGTCGAATTCTGACCACCTGAACACCAATCTGGGTAAAGCGGGTCGCAAGCGCCATATGGGCAAGCGTCCGGCGGTTCGCGGTGTGGCCATGAACCCGGTTGATCACCCCCATGGCGGCGGCGAAGGTCGCACCTCGGGCGGTCGTCACCCGGTCACCCCGTGGGGCAAACCGACCAAGGGCCGCAAGACCCGGTCGAACAAATCCACCGATAAATTCATCATTCGCTCGCGCCACGAGCGCAAGAAACGCTAAGGGACGGCTGCGCCATGCCTCGTTCTGTCTGGAAAGGTCCGTTTGTCGACGGATACCTCCTGAAGAAAGCCGATGCTGCTCATGATGCCGGCCGCAAGCAGGCGATCAAAACCTGGTCGCGTCGCTCGACGATCATGCCGCAGTTTGTGGGTCTGACCTTCCAGGTCCACAACGGCAACAAATTCATTCCGGTTCTCGTCTCCGAAGAGATGGTCGGTCACAAGTTGGGCGAATTCGCTCCGACTCGGACCTATTACGGCCACGCGGCGGACAAGAAAGCCAAGAGGAAGTAAGCGATGGGCAAGGCTGCAAATCCCCGCCGCGTCGCGGACAACGAAGCTCGTGCAAAACTGCGCATGCTTCGCATCAGCCCGCAGAAGCTCAACCTGATCGCCCAGTTGATCCGTGGCAAGAAGGTTGAACGCGCTCTGGCTGACCTGGAATTTTCGCGCAAGCGTCATTCCGTCGACGTCAAGAAGGTGCTCGAGAGCGCCATCGCCAACGCGGAAAACAACCACGGTCTGGACATCGACTCTCTGGTCGTGTCCGAGGCCTATGTGGGCAAGAACCTGGTCATGAAACGCTTCCGCGCCCGTGCGCGTGGTCGCGGCGCCAAGATCCTGAAGCCGTTTTCCGAGCTGACGATCGTCGTGCGCGAAGTTGAGGAGGCCGCCTAATGGGTCAGAAGGTTAATCCGATCGGCCTTCGCGTCGGCATCAACCGCACGTGGGAATCGCGCTGGTTCGCCAAAGGCGACGAGTATGCGGACCTGCTGCACGAAGACCTGCGCATTCGCGACTTCCTCAAAAAGGAACTCAAGAACGCGTCTGTGTCGCGCATCATCATCGAGCGCCCGCACAAGAAATGCCGCATCACCATCTACACGGCTCGTCCGGGTGTGGTGATCGGTAAAAAGGGTGCGGACATCGAGAAGCTGCGCCGCAAGGTCTCGAAGATGGTTGACGGCGAAGTGTTCCTCAACCTCGTCGAAGTGCGCAAGCCGGAAGTCGATGCGACCCTGGTCGCAGAGAGCGTGGCTCAGCAGCTCGAGCGCCGCGTGGCGTTCCGCCGCGCCATGAAGCGCTCCCTGCAGACGGCCATGCGCATGGGCGCACTGGGCTGCAAGATCATGTGCGGCGGCCGTCTGGGCGGCGCCGAGATCGCGCGCGTTGAAAAGTATTCTGAAGGTTCGGTTCCGCTGCACACCCTGCGTGCGGACATCGACTATGGTTTCGCTGAAGCCAAGACCGCGATGGGCATCATCGGCATCAAGGTCTGGATCTACAAAGGCGAGATCATGGAACATGACCCGATGGCGCAAGAGCGCCGCATGCTCGACTCTGGCGAGCAGCGCGCACGCTCTGGCCGTCAAGCGGCGTAAGCGGAACGAGGGAGTAGAACCATGCTTCAGCCGAAGCGCACCAAATTCCGCAAGGCGCATAAAGGCCGCATCCACGGTCAGGCCAAGGGCGGCTTTACGCTGACCTTTGGCTCTTATGGCCTGAAAGCGGTTGAGCCGGAGCGGATCACCGCCCGTCAGATCGAGGCGACCCGTCGCGCCATCACCCGTCACATGAAACGGGCTGGTCGCGTCTGGATCCGGGTGTTCCCGGATCTGCCGGTCTCCAAGAAGCCGACCGAAGTCCGGATGGGTAAAGGTAAAGGCTCACCCGAATACTGGGTGGCCAAAGTCAAGCCTGGCCGGATCATCTTCGAGATCGACGGTGTTCCGGATGATGTCGCCCGCGAAGCCCTGCGCCTCGGCGCAGCCAAGCTTCCGATCAAGACCAAAGTCGTCACCCGTCCGGGTGAGTAAGAGGAGGGAAGAATGAAAGCCGAAGACGTCCGCGCGTTTAGCGACGATCAGCTTCAGGACGAACTCCTCAAGCTGAAAAAAGAACAGTTCAACCTGCGTTTCCAACAGGCCACCGGCCAGCTGGAAAACACTGCGCGCTTTATGCAGATCCGCCGGGATATCGCCCGGGTCAAAACGGATCAGCGTCGCCGCGCGCTTGAAAATTAAGGGGGCTTGGGTCCATGCCGAAGCGCATCCTTCAAGGCGTCGTGGTGAGCGACAAGCAGGAAAAAACCGTGATCGTGCGCGTTGAGCGCACCTTCCTGCACCCCCTGCTGCGTAAAACCGTGCGCCGTACGAAGAAATATCACGCCCACGACGAGTCGGGCGCGATCAAAGTGGGTGAGCGCGTCCAAATCCAGGAGTGCTCGCCGAAGTCGAAGCTGAAGCGGTGGGAGATCGTCTCCGAGCAGGCGTAAGCCTGGCCCGGTGGATGATCCACTGATAACGGAGGATTAGCGATGATCCAGATGCAAACTAATCTGGACGTGGCCGACAATTCCGGGGCCCGCCGCGTACAGTGCATCAAAGTACTGGGCGGCGCGAAACGCCGCTATGCAGGCGTCGGCGACATCATTGTCGTCTCGGTCAAGGAAGCCACGCCCAAGGGCCGCGTTAAGAAGGGCGATGTCCGCAAGGCCGTCGTCGTGCGCACCGCTCGCGACATCAAGCGTCGTGACGGCAGCGTCATCCGTTTCGACGGCAACGCGGCTGTGATCTTGAACACCAACAACGAGCCGGTCGGCACCCGGATCTTCGGCCCGGTTCCTCGTGAACTGCGCGCCAAGAGCCACATGAAGATCGTCTCCCTCGCGCCGGAGGTCCTGTAACCATGGCTGCGAAGATCAAAAAAGGCGACAAGGTCATCGTTCTGACCGGTCGCGACAAAGGTAAGACCGGCGAGGTCACCCAGGTTCTTCCGAAAGAAGATCGTGTGGTGGTGTCGGGCGTCAACGTGGTCAAGCGCCACCAGCGCGCGACCCAAACGGCCCCGGGCGGTATTGTTGAGAAAAACGCGTCCATCCACGTGTCCAACGTGGCTCTGGCCGATCCGAAATCTGGCGAAGCCACCCGTGTGGGCTTCAAGATTGAAGACGGCAAGAAGGTTCGCGTGGCCAAGAAATCCGGTGAGGTGATCGATGGCTGACGTTGCTGCATACGAACCGCGCCTGAAAACGAAGTATCGCGAGGAAATCCGCGCGACTTTGAAAGAAAAGTTCGGTTACGCCAATGAAATGATGATCCCGCGCCTGGATAAGGTCGTGATCAACATGGGCGTCGGCGAGGCTGCTCAGGATTCCAAGAAAATCCGCGGCGCGCTCGCAGATCTCGAACTGATCGCTGGCCAGAAGCCGGTCGGTACGATCGCCAAGAACTCCATCGCCGGCTTCAAGCTGCGCGAAGAGCAGATGATTGGCGCCAAAGTCACCCTGCGCAAGGATCGCATGTTCGAATTCCTTGATCGTCTGGTGACCATTGCTCTGCCGCGCGTCCGCGACTTCCGCGGTCTGAACGGCAAGAGCTTTGACGGCCGGGGCAATTACGCGATGGGCTTGAAAGAGCATATCGTTTTCCCCGAGATCGATTACGACAAGGTCGAGAAAATCCGCGGTATGGACATTGTTGTCTGCACTACGGCTAACACCAATGAAGAAGCGAAGGCCCTGCTGGCCGAGTTCGATTTTCCGTTTTCGAACTAACGCAGCAGGAGAGCGAGACCGTGAGGGTCTCGCACGCGAGGAGAAGAACTGAATGGCTAAGAAGAGTGCAGTCGAACGCAATCTCAAGCGCCAGCGCCTGGCTCAGCGTTTCGCCGCCAAGCGCGAAGCGCTGAAAGCGATCGCACGCGACACGGACAAGCCGGTTGAAGAGCGCTTTGCAGCGCAACTGAAGCTGGCCTCGTTGCCGCGCAACTCGGCGCCGACCCGCATCCGTAACCGATGCCAGGTGACCGGCCGCCCGCGCGCTTATTACCGCAAGCTCAAGATGTCGCGCATCGCGCTGCGTCAGCTGGCCAGCCACGGGCTTATCCCGGGCATGGTCAAGTCGAGCTGGTAGGAGGGATTTAGATGTCCGTGAACGATCCTCTCGGCGATATGCTGACCCGCATCCGTAACGCGCTCATGCGCAAGCGGAGCAATGTGGTGACCCCGTCTTCCAAACTTCGTGGCCGCGTGCTCGAAGTGCTTCTGGAAGAGGGCTTCATCCGCGGTTACACCGAGACCACCGACGCCAAGGGCTTCAAGCAGTTCGAAATAGAACTGAAATACCATGAAGGCCAGCCGGTGATCTCCGAGATCAAACGCGTGTCCAAGCCGGGCCGTCGCGAATACCGCAAGGTGCGCGATCTGCCGCTCGTCATGAACGGCCTGGGCATCGCAATCATTTCGACTCCGCAAGGCGTTATGAGCGATGCACTGGCGCGCTCAAAGAACGTCGGCGGCGAAATCCTTTGCCACGTCAGCTAGAGACAGGGAGGCTAGAACTATGTCGCGTCTAGGCAAACTGCCTGTCGAAATCCCCGCCGGGGTGACCGCCAATATCACTGGCGCTCAGGTGTCGGTCAAAGGCCCGAAAGGCGAACTCAGCTTCGAAGCGCCCGCATGCGTGCGTCTGAAGCAAGAGGACAACGCCATTACGGTCGAAATGGCTGACGGCACAAAATTCGCGAAAGCCATGTACGGCACCGCGCGCGCCCGCATCAAAAACATGGTGCAAGGCGTCACTCAGGGGTTCACCAAGAACCTTGAGCTGGTCGGTGTTGGTTACCGCGCCCAAATGCAGGGCACGGATCTCAAGCTTTCGCTCGGTTTCTCGCACGACGTGATCTACACGCCGCGTGAGGGCGTCAAAATTGCGACGCCGAAACCGACCGAGATCACCATTGAGGGCGCTGACGCCCAAACCGTGGGTCAAACCGCGGCGGAAATTCGTGAATTCCGTCCGCCTGAGCCTTACAAAGGCAAGGGTGTGAAGTATTCCGACGAATATGTCCGTCGTAAGGAAGGCAAGAAGAAGTAAGGGGCCAGGCGATGAAAAATGCTGCAGAAACCATGCGGCGCCGCGCTCAGCGCACGCGCACCCGGCTCCGCAAAATGGGCAATGGACGACCGCGTTTGTCGGTGTTCCGTTCCTCAAAGAATATTTACGCCCAGATCATCGACGATGCGAACGGCGTGACCCTGGTGTCGGCCTCCACTCTGGAGAAAGACGCCAAAATCTCTTCGAACGGTGTCGAAGCGGCTGCCGAAGTCGGCAAGCGCGTCGCAGAACGGGCGAAGGAAAAAGGTCTGATCGACGTGGTGTTCGACCGCGGCGGTTACATCTTCCACGGGCGTGTTAAAGCGCTCGCAGACGCCGCTCGCGAGGGCGGTCTGAACTTCTAAGGAGCGAACGCATGGCACGAGAAGACAATCGCGGCCGCGATCGCCGCCGCCGGGACGACGATAACGCCGAACCGGAACTGGTCGACAAGCTGGTCCAGATCAACCGCGTCGCCAAAACCGTGAAAGGCGGCCGGAACTTCCAGTTCGCCGCTCTCGCGGTGGTCGGCGACCAAAAGGGCCGCGTCGGCTTCGGACAGGGCAAGGCGCGTGAAGTGCCGGAAGCCATCCGCAAGGCGACCGAAGAAGCCAAGAAGATGATGGTGCGCGTGCCGCTGCGTGAAGGCCGCACCCTGCACCATGATGCAAAAGGTCGTTGGGGCGCCGGCAAGGTGATCCTGCGTTCCGCGCCTCCGGGCACCGGCGTCATCGCCGGCGGTCCGATGCGTGCGGTGCTGGAATCGCTCGGCGTTCAGGACGTGGTCGCAAAATCGACCGGTTCGTCCAACCCGTACAACATGGTTCGCGCAACGTTCGAGGCCCTCAAGGCCCAGAACAGCCCGCGTTCGGTGGCCGCCAAGCGTGGCATCAAGGTCGCTGATCTGGTTGAGCGTCGCCAAGATGGCGCCAGCTCACCTGAAGCCATCGAATCCTAGGAGGGACGCATGGCTGAACAAAAAACCCTGGTGGTGCGCCAAACCGGCAGCCCCATCCGCCGTCCGAAGGACCAGGCCGCGACCCTCAAGGGTCTTGGCCTGGGCCGGATCGGCCGCGAGCGCGAGCTTGAGGACACCCCGTCCGTGCGGGGCATGATCCGCAAGGTCGCCCACATGGTTGAGATTGTGGAGGAGCGCGGTTAATCCCGCGCCCTCTCACCAAGGAGACGAACGATGCGCTTGAATGAACTGCGCGATAACGACGGCGCGACCAAATCGCGTACGCGTGTCGGCCGTGGCATCGGCTCTGGCAAAGGCAAAACCGGCGGACGCGGCGTTAAAGGCCAGAAGTCTCGCTCGGGTGTCGCCATCAAGGGCTTTGAGGGCGGTCAGATGCCGCTCTATCAACGTCTGCCCAAGCGCGGCTTTAACAAGCCGAACCGTTTGGCGTTCGCTGAAGTGACCCTGGGCCGCCTGCAAACGGCAGTGGACGCCGGCAAGCTGGACGCGAAAGCGCCTGTCGACGCCGCCGCTCTGATCAAAGCTGGCGTCATTCGCCGCGCCAAGGACGGCGTGCGAGTGATTGGCGGCGGCGAACTGACCGCGAAACTGGACCTGACGGTGGCAGGCGGCTCCAAGCCGGCGATCGAAGCTGTGGAAAAGGCTGGCGGTAAAGTCACCGTCACCGCCAAATCCGCCAAAGACCAGTCCGAATAAGCTGGCGTTGAGACGGACCGCTTCCTAACTGGAAGCGGTCCCTCCGCGCTTTGAGGGCTTTCTCAGGGAGCATCCGACCGATATGGCGTCAGCCGCTGAACAGCTCGCCCAGAACATGAATTTCGGGGCGTTCGCCCAAGCGAAGGAGCTGCAGAAGCGCATTCTGTTCACGCTCCTGGTCCTGGTGATCTACCGTATCGGCACGTTTGTGCCTGTGCCGGGCATCGACCCCTCGCAATTTGCGCTGGCCTTCCAGCAGCAAAGCCAGGGCGTGCTGGGCATGTTCAACATGATGTCCGGCGGCGCCGTCGAGCGCATGGCGATCTTCGCGCTGAACGTGATGCCCTATATCTCCGCCTCCATCATCATGCAGCTTATGGCGGCCACCGTGCCGTCGCTCGAGCGCTTGAAAAAAGAAGGCGGCGAGGCGGGTCGCAAGCAGATCAACCAATACACACGCTATCTGACCGTGGTTCTGGCCGGCGCTCAGGCGTTCGCCATCGCCATCGGCATGCAGACGGTGACCGACGGCGCCTCCATCGCGATCAATCCCGGACCGTTCTTCCTGATCACCACCGTGACGACCCTGGTGGGCGGCACCATGTTCCTGCTGTGGCTGGGTGAGCAGATCACCGCACGCGGCGTGGGCAATGGCGTGTCCCTGATCATCTTCGCCGGCATTGTGGCCGAGCTGCCCCGCGCGCTGGTCAATGCGCTGCAACAGGGCGCTTCGGGCGCCATTCCCGGCGGCGTCATCATCGCCATGCTGATCGGCATCATCGTCGTGCTGGCCTTCGTGGTGTTCATGGAGCGCAGCCAGCGCCGGCTCTTGATCCAGTATCCCAAGCGTCAGGTGGGCAACCGCATGATGGGCGGCGAATCGAGCTTCCTGCCGCTCAAGCTGAACACGGCCGGCGTGATCCCGGCGATCTTCGCCTCGTCGCTGCTCTTGCTGCCGGCGACTGTGGCGGGTTTCTCCACCACCGGCCCGGAATGGATGACGACCATCGTCGCCCTGTTGGGCCCGGGGCAGCCCCTGTTCCTGGCGTTCTACGCCTCGCTGATCATCTTCTTCACCTTCTTCTACACCTCGCTGGTCTTCAATCCGGAAGACACCGCGGATAATCTGAAGAAGTATGGCGGCTTCTTGCCAGGCATCCGTCCTGGCAAGCGGACGGCGGAATATCTCGACTATGTGCTCTCGCGTCTGACCGTCATCGGGGCGGCGTATCTGACCATTGTCTGTGTTTTGCCCGAGTTCCTGAAGGCGCAAGTTTCCGGCATCCCGTTCTACATTGGCGGCACCTCGCTGCTGATCGTGGTGTCGGTGACGCTTGATACGGTTGGTCAGATCCAGTCCCATCTGCTGGCCCACCAGTATGAAGGCCTGATCAAGAAGACCAAGCTGAAGGGGCGCAAGAGATGAATCTGGTACTGTTCGGACCGCCTGGCGCGGGCAAGGGCACCCAAGCCAAACGTCTGGTCGCTGATTACGGATGGCTGCAATTGTCCACCGGCGACATGCTGCGCGCCTCTATCGCCGCAGGCACCGAGTTGGGCCAGAAGGTCAAAGGCATTATGGACCGGGGCGACCTGGTTTCCGATGACATCGTCATCGCACTGATCGAGGAACGTCTGCCGGAGGCTGAAATCGCCGGCGGCGCTATTTTCGACGGTTTCCCGCGCACCGTGGCCCAGGCCGAAGCGCTGGATGAACTCCTGCAATCACGCGGCACGCAGATCGACACGGTCTTGCGGCTGGTGGTGGACCAGGACGAGCTGGTGGCGCGTATGGAAAAACGCGCCGCTGAAGAGGGCCGCGCCGACGACACTGTCGAGGCGTTCAAAGTGCGGCTTGAGAATTATAACGCCCAGACCGCGCCGCTGATTCCCTATTATGAGGGGCAGGGCAAACTGTCTGATGTGGACGGCATGGGTGAGATGGACGAGGTTGCTGCACGTATCGCAGCCGCGCTCGGCCAATAAAAGAGCAGCTTCCAGATCAGCATGGTCTGGAAAAACAGGACGGGTGGCTTCCTCTCGCGGTTGACGTGACTGGTGAGCGCCTATAATAAGCGCCCTTCGCTCGCAGGGGCAGACGTCGAAACAAGCGCCGCCATTCCGGTTGCGCTCTTTCGCCGTCTTCTGTGCGAAGGCTGATGAGACAAGGAGAGCGTCGTGGCACGTATCGCCGGCGTCAACATTCCGACCAACAAGCGCGTCACGATCGCGCTGCGCTATATCCACGGCATCGGCCCGGCTATGGCGACGGAAATTTGTGACAAGGTGGGGATCCCCGCCGAAAAACGTGTGAGCCAGCTCACCGACGCAGAAATTCTGCAGATCCGTGAAGCCATCGACGGTGGCTACACCGTTGAAGGTGATCTGCGCCGCGAAGTTGCGGTGAATGTGAAGCGTCTGATGGACCTGGGTTGCTATCGTGGTCTGCGTCATCGCCGCGGCCTTCCGGTCCGCGGTCAACGCACGCACACCAATGCGCGCACCCGTAAAGGCCCGGCCAAGCCGATCGCCGGCAAGAAGAAGTAAGGAAGCAGGGTAATGGCAAAAGAACCGTCCCGCGTCCGCCGCCGCGAGCGCAAGAATATCACGGCCGGCGTCGCACACGTGAACGCCAGCTTCAACAACACCATGATCACCATCACCGATGCGCAGGGAAATGCGATTTCCTGGTCTTCGGCTGGCGCCATGGGGTTCAAGGGCTCGCGTAAATCCACGCCGTATGCTGCGCAGGTTGCTGCTGAAGATGCAGGCCGTAAAGCGCAAGAGCACGGTGTGAAGACGCTGGAAGTGAAAGTCTCTGGTCCGGGTTCGGGCCGTGAGTCTGCGCTGCGTGCGCTGCAGTCTGTCGGTTTCACGATCACGACGATCCACGACGTGACCTCGATTCCGCACAATGGCTGCCGTCCGCCGAAGCGCCGCCGCGTCTAAATTCAATCGACGCCGCATTGCGTTGATTGACGACTTTGGTCCGGCGCGCAGTCCCTATGACTGTCGCGCCGCACGCCTGAAGGGGTGATGTCCGTGATTGAGAAGAACTGGCAGGAACTGATCCGCCCGATGAAGCCGGAAGTCCAACCTGGCTTTGATCCGGTGCGCCAAGCCAAAATCATTGCTGAGCCGCTCGAGCGCGGCTTTGGCATGACTTTGGGCAATGCGCTGCGCCGTATTCTGCTGTCCTCGCTGCAGGGCGCGTCGATCACGGCCGTGCAGATTGATTCCGTGCTGCACGAGTTCTCGTCCATCAAGGGCGTGCGGGAAGATGTCACCGACATCATCCTGAACCTCAAGCAGGTCGCTCTGCGCATGCATGGCGAAGGTCCCAAGCGTCTGACCCTGAAAAAGCAGGGCCCGGGCGAAGTGACCGCCGCAGACATCGAAGAGACCGCCGACGTCGAGATCATCAACAAGGATCACGTCATCTGCACTCTCGACGAGGATGCGGACGTGCGCATGGTCCTGACCGTGAACACCGGCAAAGGCTATGTCCCGGCTGACCGCAACCGTCCCGAAGACGCCCCGATCGGCCTCATCGGCGTGGATGCGCTGTACAGCCCGGTCAAGCGCGTGGCCTATCGCGTGGAGAACACGCGTGAAGGTCAGGTGCTCGACTATGACAAGCTGATCCTGGAAGTCGAAACCAACGGCGCTGTGACCCCTGAAGACGCCGTGGCTTACGCTGCGCGCATCTTGCAGGACCAGTTCCAGATCTTCGTGAACTTCGAAGAGCCGTCCGAAGCCCGTGCGGCGGAAGACGACAAACCCGAGCTGGACTTCAACCCGGCCCTCCTCAAAAAGGTGGACGAGCTGGAACTGTCCGTGCGTTCGGCGAATTGCCTGAAGAACGACAACATCGTCTATATCGGCGACCTCATTCAGAAGTCCGAGGCGGAAATGCTCCGCACCCCGAACTTCGGTCGCAAATCGCTCAACGAGATCAAGGAAGTTCTCGCACAGATGGGTCTGCATTTGGGCATGGACGCGCCGAACTGGCCGCCGGAGAACATCGAAGATCTCGCCAAAAAATATGAGGATCAAATCTAGGAGGCGCGCCGCGAGGCGCCCCTAACCGGGATTGAAGGAGAACACCGATGCGTCATGGCGTCGCCCACCGCAAGCTTAACCGCACCTCGACCCACCGTCGCGCCATGTTCGCCAACATGGCCGCGTCGCTGATCGAGCACGAACAAATCGTCACCACCCTGCCGAAGGCCAAAGAGCTCAAGCCGATCATGGACAAGCTCATCACCCTGGCCAAACGCGGTGATCTGCACGCTCGCCGTCAGGCGATCTCCAAGATCCGCAACAAGGATCAGGTGGCCAAGCTGTTTGAAGCCCTCGGCCCGCGCTACCAGGAACGTCAGGGTGGTTACACCCGCGTTCTGAAAGCCGGCTTCCGTCATGGCGACAACGCTCCGATGGCTGTGATCGAACTGGTTGATCGCGATCCGTCCGCCAAAGGCGCCGCCGACCGTGCGCGCGAAGAGGCGACCGAGGCCGCTGAAGACTAGGTCTTCGCACTCTCGACTGAATAAAGGGCCGCATCCTTCTGGATGCGGCCCTTTTTCGTTTGCAGACGTCTAGACCGTGGCGTTCAAGCAGATCTTGTTGTTGTCGAGATCTCTTACATACGCGGAATAATACGGCCCGCGCTGTCCGGGTTTGCCTTCATCCGAGCCGCCGAGTTCAAGAACTTTCCGATAGAGCGCGTCCACCTGATCCGCAGATCCGACATTGAAGCCGATCATGGTCCCGTTGCCATGTGTTGCAGGCTCGCCGTCAAATGGTTCAGCGACAGCGAACGCGAAACCCTCTCCCAGCCAGTAGGTCATGCGCTCGGTCCGCGCCGCCTGCGCGATTCCGAAATGACCGAAGAGCTGATCGTAGAAGGCTGTGGCAGCCGCCATATTGTTCGTCCCGGCGACGAAATAGTTCATCTGCACGTCAAAATCTCCCAAGTGACGATAGGTTTGTGAGACGCGACGCTATTGGCAAATATGACATTTTATGTCGTATTAGTTTTGTGCCCCGGTCAAATTCATCCAATCGCCTGCAACGGCTTGAGCGGCTGACCGCGCAGCTGAAGGCCGAGCCGTTCTGCATCATCAAGGATCTGGCTAAGCAGCTTGGCGTCAGCGAGCGTACGCTGGCGCGTGATCTGGCGCTCTTGCGTGAACAAGGGCTGCCTGTCGAGGCTGATCGCGGGCGAGGGGGCGGCGTTCGGCTTGACCGTCGATGGGGCGTGGGGCGGCTGAATCTCGCTTACGCTGAAGCGGTCGACCTTCTCATAGGCATCGAAGTCGCTC